>OBAS01000112.1_pt1 | contig 105357 bp, 72 predicted proteins | sample 1517591 | NCBI WGS metagenome assembly OBAS01 (sample SAMN04571700, study PRJEB22368) | human gut metagenome | biome: human gut; material: stool | host: Homo sapiens | place: Luxembourg | collected 2012-10-05
TAAAGTGGATGTTTAGCGCGCTAAAGTAGGTAGTTACGGCGCTCATGTAGCCAATGGCAGGAACAGGTAGGTGTATGATTATTTTAAGCTCAACGCTCACATTCATCCCTTGGACGCCCTGTCGAGCGAAACTACTTCTCAAGCCGTTTTGGGCTATATCTGATATGTTTTCTGTAAAAACCTGATGTAAGATTTTTCAATGAAAGCAGAATGACGTGAAAGAGGGTGAAAACTAAAAAGTATGGGATGACATTCTATCTGTTTCTATTTTGATACAACTTCCTTACACGATGAAGAATCTGCAAACATTGGAACGGGAAATCCTTACAGACTTTTCTTATTGGTTATTATATTTTACAATTTGATTTTTGATAAGAAATTTCTCGCTCGACAAGGGGGTCATAGTGGCGGTCGTGAGCGTTGAGCTTAAAAAATCTCACCATAGAATATTTATTAATTATTGATAGACAGCGACATATTGTAAATTCACTCTGAAAATTCAAGATTTAGAAGCATGAGAATTCGCTGATTTAAAATGTTAACAGCTTTTTCCTATTTTAGGCTCGCATTACGAAGATTATTTACATCAAGAAATGAGGTGTTACGTATCTATGTCTCCAGGAGCTACATGCGAGAATTAAAAAAGCGGCCCTGTCAGCCGCTTTTTCTATTTGAAAGAGAGAGATTAGCCTATTTTGCAATCATGATGACCACACGGTTCCAGTCGTTCGTCGGGAACAGCTGGATACGGGCTCCTTTGCTGTCCACTGTCAGGCGATCGCGACTGATTCCGTAGCGGTTGACCAGTTCGTTGGCCACGTTTTCGGCACGCTTGGCTGCCAGTTCGTCATTGATTTTATCCGTTCCTGTCGCTTTGTCAGCATAACCGGTAACGGTAGCTTTCGATTCGGGATACTGCTTCATGTAGTCAGCAATGGCAAGGATATTAATTTGCTGGTCTTCAGTGACAGCCGTTTTGGACAAACCGAATGACACGTGACTCTTGATGCCCGGAGTCGTCTCCTTCACCTCTGGACAGGGTTCTGGTTCGGGACATTTGTGCTCTGCGATTTGTCTCTTAAGCTCGTTGATTTTGTCATTGAGCGACTTGACGTAGGCATCGCTGTATTTGGTATTCTTGTTCTTGTAGACCACCGGCTTGCACTCGGGACATTTCCAGTTGAATCCGGTGCCGAACTTATAGGTGATACCCACCAGCACATTGTAGTAGGAGTCGAAGTTATGGTCGTCCTTGCGGTTCCAGCGGTCGGTTACGCCGTTGGCCAGCGCCTCCACATTGAAATCGAAAGCCTTGCTCAGGCGGAAACTGGCCTGAAGTCCCAGACGGCCCATGAAGCTGCTGGCGCCTTCGTCGAACGTCTGATTGTAGCCCACACCGGCAATGAGTCGGGTGTTGAAGAAGCGTTCGGGGTTCTTCCCGCAGAACAGGGTGCTCAGGTTGAGCAGTCCGTCCACCGTAGCGGCACCGTAATAGAAGCCGTAGGCGGGTCGGTTGTTTCCGTTTTCTCCTCTCCCGTTCCAGCCGCTGATGGCCAGGCGTGCCCCCAGCGTGGGATTGAAATACTTGCCGACTGCAATCTGTCCCGCTGGCGCTATCAATTTGCCGATGCCGGCATTTCCCAACGAATAGGATGCTCCCAGCTGTCCCTGGATGAACCAGTTGTTCTCGGTTTCCTGTGCATGCGCACCCATGCCCATACAGAGCATCAAGGTGGCGATAATGGCATGTTTCGTTCTCATAATCCTTTAGTGTTTATTGGGTTGTCAATCGTTCTTTTGTTCCATGAAATTCTCCCCTGCCTGTTCCTTGATTCTGGCAAGTCCCTCGGGCGTCAGCCGGGTGCTGTAGCTGCGGCAGATATAAGGGCCTATGCAGTTGTCCTTGTTCTGCAGGATAAAGCCTTCCAGCAGTTCGCTGAAGCCTGCACGCAACTCTTCGGGCGTCTTCTCCTGCCTCATCTTCTGCATGTTGTCGCTATAGCGGTCCACAGCCAGAAGAAAATCTTGAGTGACATCGTTCAGGGGCGTCCCCGAGGTGTATACAATCTCCCCAAGCGCCACCCTGATCCGGCCTTTCTCGGCCACAACGGGAAGCGTGATGGGAAAAAGGTCATCGGGCGTGGCCTTCAGTTTCAGCAGGTAGACATCTTGGGCAAGCCCGTCCAAATTGAATCTGAACGAGGAATGGCTGACCATGGTGCTGTCTACCGTCGTATGGCCGTAGGTCTCACACAAGTAGACCGTCTTTCCGTCATAGGCCTTGTCGCGTACAGTGCCGTCGATGCGGCAGACCGTACCGGATGAGCACGAAGTCAGGCTGACTGCCAGAGACGCCACCAGGCATAGGATAGACAGTGGGAAATAAGTGTTTCTTTTATTCATGTCCTTTCAGTTGAAAAAAGGCCGTCCGGCTAAAAACGCTTTAGCGGAACGGCCTTTTCAGTTAGTTTATTTAGCGCAAAACGGATCTGCGTCAGAATCTTATACCCAGCTTCAGCACAGCCATATCAAAGAGTTTGATATTGTGGTGTGATGCGTTGTACTTGTCGAAACCTTTGGGACAGATCTGGATGACATCGTAGCGGTAGGCCACGGGTTGCATCTGGAAGCCCAGCACCAGACCCGGAGCAAGGCTGTATTCGATGCCTGCCACTGCAGCTGCCTTGATGCCGAACATCTGGCCGGCGCGGCTGCCGGAAAGGTAGACTTGGGTAGGAAGGCCTGAGCCCACTTCGTCGTCGCCTTCGTCCTCTCCGTCGGCGTAGGTTTCACCTGTATAAGGTTCACTTGTCTCAATACGTGCCATCTGGAAACCCAGAGCGGCACCCAAATAGGGGTGGATGCGAGGATTGCTCACCTTGAAGTAGCGGTTCGAACCGACTCCCACATACCAGTTGTTGGTGGCCTGCGCATTGATATACTTCTGCGCGGGGATAATCATGTCGGGAACAGTAGCTTCGCCTTCTATATAGTCCTTCTTCGGTGTCAGGTTGATATCCATGCTGAACTGCAGGTTGATGTCCCAGCAGTCGGACAGGAAATACTTACCCTCGAAACCGATGATGTTGGTCAGGTTGTTGCCGTTCAGACCGTCGATCTGCAGGTAGGTGCTCAGATCTCCCGATTCCAATGAACCTCCGTTGGGAAGTCCCACTTCACCGGACGTGTTGGTGAACCGGGGAAGCAGATAGGTGGTGTTCTCGTTGTAGAACTTGTTGCCACCTCCCAGGAACATGGACACCTGCCACTGACCTTTTTGGGGAGCAAAAATCACACCTTCACCATTGCTGCTGGCTGTCTGCGCCAGCAAGGGCGCAGACAGAGTAGCAAGCAAAAGTAATGTGCAAAGTTTTTTGATCATTGTCAATCTCGTTTAATCTTTAGTTATGCTGCGGGTTGATCAGAAGCGCCCTTGTAGAGCAGATCCATCATCTCTTCCAGTTTGTCGTTCCAGTAGTTGAATTCTTCAACAGCATTTTCATATGTGGCCTTGGCGCGATCCAGCTCTTCCTTAGCCCAGTCGATAATATACTGTTCTTTCAGGTTGCCTTCGTTGAAGAGTTCAATCTTCTTTTCTGCTTCCAGAACGGCGTCTTGAGCTTCTTCCACTGTCAAGTAAAGACCTGTTGATGCAGTAGCTCCGTCAACACCCTTCTTATCTCCAATTTCCTTCTTCAGTTTAGCAATCAAAGCTTCAAATTCCTTCACGTCATCATTGTTGGTAATAGCAGCCAGCATGTCATTGATATCAGTCTTGTAATCTGTATCAACATCAAGTTTCAGTTCTGCAATAGGAACAACAACCTTTTCCGTTACAGTATTCTGGCCTTCAGTTACAGCGTCCAATTTAGCTTTGTTAGCTTCTTCGTAAGCAGTCTTGGCATCAGACAGGGTCTTCGACCATGCAGCCAGTTGTTCAAGAACAGCATCGAACTCATCGTCCAGGTTGACTTTTGCAAGAGCTTCATTATAGGCCTGAACTGCCTTCAAATATTGAGTGTACAAACCTTCAGCATTCGTGTCTTTAGCCAATACATAAGCATCCGTAGGCATTACTCGATAAGTGTTGCCTTCTACATCCTCATATGCTTGACCAAATGCGGTTTGTGCAGCTGTGTCAAGAACTTTTTTCAAATCTATCTCTTCAAATGTCACCTGAACTGTCAGAGTATTAGCAGCATTCTTAAATGCTTCAGCACTCTTAATAGCATTGTCTATATCAGTTTTGTTAGTAAACGTTTGGTTGTAGCCTAACATCTTGTTATAGATTGTCTTGAACTTGGTGAGCGCAGTGTTAATAACCTCTTCTTCTGTACTTTCAGCTTCCTTAGCAGTCTTAATTTGAGCCTCCAGAGAAGCTACATCCTCATTAAAGGTTGCCTTGTCATAAGAATTACCGGATTCGTAATCGGAAACAGCCTTCTTCCAAGCTGAAATAGCTTCATCTGAGAATTTCTTGGCTTCATCCATTGTCTTCTTTGCAGCAGCCAAATTATCTTCAGCCCATGCGGGAATATTAGGATCTACTCCGTTTTTAGCGTTGGTGACAGCAGTAATAGCATCGGATATTGCTTTCGCAGCTGCATCATAACCGTTACTACCGTTGAATACGAAGTTGTATTTCAACATACCTGTATAATCCGTTGTATTACCTTGACCATCTTTGTCTTTATAACCACCAACTATAGCAGTATTAAAGTTCTTGATGCTCAATTTGCCGCCATTATATTCAATTGTAGTATTGCTAATAGCAGGCATGTAAGCTTGAATAGCCGCAGAAACTTCAAATGCTTTCGGATTTGAATTGGCGACTTTAGCAGGCTGTATATTTTGGACAGCTTGGATAGCAGCCTCTAATTCTGCTATTGAATGATTTTCTTCGTATGCAATAATTTTAGCTTTCTCTGTCTCTTTGTCGGCAATCACTGCATTAACAGAATCCAGTTTGTTTTGGAATTCCGTTCTCAATGCCTGCCATGCTGTGTAATTTTCGTCAGATTCGAGAGCTTCCAATGCCTGTAACTTCAAGTTCAATTTGTTGGTTGCCTTGGCTTCATTAGCTTCAGCTACAGCCAATGCTTCTTTCAAAGTCGCTTCATTGATATAGTTACCAGGCTTCGTTACAGCTGTTTTGTAGGTGTCATAGGCTGTCTCCAAACCATCCTGAGCTGTATCCATAGCTGTTTTAGCAGCAGCCAACTTATTCTTTACATGATTTAATTGAGCCAACTCTGCATCACTCAGGTAATCTTTAGACAATTCCAATGCTGCCATAGCATCATCGTATGCCTTTTGAGCCTCTGCCAGTGTTTGCTTGGCAGTTAAAAGCTGTGCTTCCCAAGAAAGGCGGTCGCGTTCCAATTGGGCATTGATTCTTTCCAACTCAGCTTGTGCTGCTGCAATTTGCTCCGCAGTTTTAGCTTCCTGCAATTTTACTTCCAGTTCCACCTTCTGGTTTTGCAGTTCTTTTTCTTTGTTTACCAGTTCTTGATACTGTACCAACGCTTGCAACTGAGCTGTTTGAGCCTGCACATAAGCTACTTTCGCTTGCTCTACGGCAGCTTTGGCCTTCAGCAATTCAGCTTTCGCGCCGCGGAGCTCTTCGATACCTGCAGGTTCATCGTTGTCGATACATCCGGTGAACGTTCCTGCTGTGCCCAGCATTAAGGCGCCAAACAGGACTACACTTAAATACTTCTTGTTCATAATACAAAAATTTAAATTTATAAATTTAAAAAATTAAGTAAGTAATAGAGTTTCTCATTTTTAATTTGCTTTTTGCTTTTCTGTTTTTCTTTTCTTCTTTGCCCTTTCTGGTTTGATTAATGGTTCTTTTTTATTTTGAGTCAATATGAGTTCCTATGTTGTTTTTCTACTGTTTTCGCCTGTCTTTGTCAAATTATTATCATGCTTTTTTATTAGGTTTTACCTGTCTTTTTTTCCGTTATTTCGCAGATAATTGCTATCGGTTATAAACACCTATAAGACAGATGGTTATACCGCACAATCTTTAAACGACAGGGAAAAACAAAGGAAATAATGAATGAAAATGGAGAAAAAGCAAAGATAAAACAAGCTGGAAGCAGGGAGTAAAATTATTCCACACAGAACAAATCTTCATATACTGCCAGGAAAAGAAACACTCATAAAAAATACGGAACTCGTAACAGGCAATTAACACGAGTCATGACCATAGATATAGATTGTATATTTATTATAAATTAGGGAAATCGGGGAATAAAGAGGAATAGAGCGGAAAAAATTTGCGGGAGAATAAAAAATACCTTATTTTCGCATTGAAAGTAACATCATAAGCAGTATGGAAATTCCAAGTGGTGATAGCATTCAGCCTCACCCATATATATACCATTGACAACAAATTCTTCTGAAAATGCCAAACATCTTATCTTCCCCAAATATGCTTAATAATTTATGGACAGACACCATCGCCAAACAACGTCTGTATGAAATCTCTACCCAAACAAGAGCGACTGCCGAAAATACCACTTTCGGCATGATTGACACATGGACTTTCATTTTTGCCCTCTTAGGAGCTATTATAGGAATCGCCTCCCTGTGGTATACCTACAAAACATACCAATCGCAGAAAGAAACAGCGAACAACACACGCTTGTTAACGTTAGACGCACAACGGGACCTTTTCATGGACTTAGTACGCCATTTATACCGGAACTTAGTGGTCACTTATGCCATAAAAACGAAACTGAATGATTGCCATTTTAAAAAGTATCCTTCTGAAATCCATCTCCTGAAACTGAAAGTACCTGTAGAAGATATTCATTTGGAAGTATTTTCCGATGACAATAAAAATTACACGTACATGAACAATCTCTGTTTGCTATTCCGCAACTATAACATGGAAATCGACGTAGCCATCAAGCATTTTTGTAACAAAGAGATGGACAATGAAATAAAAGAGAATGATATAAGTACCCTGATAATCAAACCCGGACTGATTTCTTACAGGATTTTAGACGCCTTGGTACATGTCGACAAAAGGTTGAACATAAAAAAAGTATGTGAGGAAGCTATCGACATTATAAGACAATCACACGAAAAAAACATCAGTGAAAACAGGTTCTGTACTCCTTGGAATGGAGAATATAAGGAATATGATGCTCATGGAGATAAATTTGTAACCAATATATTCTCTTTAGTCTATGGAAATGAGGCACAACATTTCTTCACCGAACTGTTTAACCAAGACGCACGCATTGAATGTGGCAAGAATTCAGCCAACGGAGAAAAAATTAGCATGATTGATTTTTCCTAAAACAACCATCGCACAAGCCTTATCTTATCAAAAAAAGAGCTAACTTTACGCCCGCAACAAACTAGTCAGCAATAAATAAAAAGAAGATATATATGGCAAAAGAGAAAATCATCCTCACAGGCGACCGCCCGACCGGGCGCCTACACATAGGCCACTACGTAGGCTCACTACGCCGACGCGTGGAACTGCAAAATGCCGGAGATTACAAAGATATGTTTGTCTTCATAGCCGACGCACAGGCCTTGACAGACAACATGGAGAATCCGGAAAAGGTGCGTCAGAATGTCATCGAAGTGGCATTGGACTATTTGGCTTGTGGACTGGATCCGACAAAGAGCACACTCTTCATCCAATCGCAGATACCGGAATTGTGCGAACTTTCGTTCTACTACATGGACTTGGTAACTGTATCACGCCTGCAACGCAATCCAACCGTAAAGACCGAGATTCAGATGCGTAACTTCGAGGCAAGTATCCCCGTAGGTTTTTTCACCTATCCCATCAGCCAGGCTGCTGACATTACGGCTTTCAAGGCTACTACTGTACCTGTAGGTGAAGACCAGGAGCCTATGCTGGAACAGGCCCGTGAAATCGTACGCCGCTTCAACTACATTTACGGCGAAACACTGGTAGAACCGGAAATCCTGCTACCGGACAATGCCGCCTGCCTGCGTCTGCCTGGAACGGACGGTAAAGCGAAAATGAGCAAAAGTCTGGGGAACTGTATCTACCTGAGTGACCCCGCTGACGAAGTACAGAAAAAAATACGCAGCATGTATACGGACCCGGATCACTTGCGTGTACAAGATCCTGGTAAGGTGGAAGGCAATACCGTATTTACTTACCTCGACGCATTCTGCCGCCCCGAACACTTTGAACGCTATCTGCCGGATTACCCCAATCTCGACGAACTGAAGGCTCACTATCAGCGTGGCGGTTTGGGTGATGTAAAAGTGAAGAACTTCCTGAATGCCATCATGCAGGAAACTCTGGAGCCCATCCGTACCCGCCGCAAGGAATTCGAACAGGACATACCGGCTATCTACGACATGCTGAAAAAAGGCTGTGAGAAGGCTCGTGAAACGGCTGCCGCCACACTGGACGACGTTCGCCGTGCCATGAAGATCAATTACTTCGACGATGCGGACCTGATAGCCGAACAGGCCAAACGTTTCCGCGGAGAATAATAACAAGAAACATAAAAAAACAGAGGCTGAACTCCCCACAAAGGAATTCAGCCTCATTTTTATTCACCTATAAGTCCCAGCTTATCGGGCAGACTCTACAACCACGACACGATTCAAAATCGGTTCGCCGAAAGAGTTGACTGCTTCTGCAGTACCTACCAACAATTTTTCACGGTCTACGCCATACTTCTCAACCAATACATTGATTACAGCCTCAGCACGTTGGCGAGCCAGTTTCTCATTGTACGCAGTAGTTCCCGTAGCAGCATCCGCATAACCATTGACTACGTAAGTAGCTTCAGGATATTGCTTCATGGTTTCTGCCAAATAGGACAGATTCATCGCTTCACGAGAAGAAACCTCAGCCGAACCGATGGTGAAGAACACTGTACGCGGTGCAATAACTGGTTTGTTCACCACTACTGCTACTTCTTCCACCACAGGTTCTTTGCTTTCGGCAGCCTCCAAAGCTTCTGCCAATCGGGCATTCTCCGCGGCCATACGATTCATCTTGTCGCGCAACACAGCCAAACGAGCTTCGGATATGGCAGGTGCTTGAGGGCGATTGAACCCACGACGGGGGAAACGATACGTGAGCCCAACCGTGGCACTGACGAGACCATCATAGCCCTTACCACCGATACCACCGTCAAACTTATCCTCAGTGGCTACAGCACTCAGCTCCACATTAATATCTAACGCATCGCATACCCGAAAACGGTTGATGATACCCGCATTGACTGATAAAGCTTCACGATGGGGAGTGGAATAATTGTGTGTAAAGCCGGCACCCACATAAGGAATAACTTCGTAGACCCGCGAAGGATTGTAGCCTCCAAACAAGGCATTCATGTTGAACATCACGTCAGCGTGGAGATTCATGTAATTGAAGCGTTGCTTATAGTAGCCACCGTTCTGCATGGCACCAACCGCGTAATCAGATCCCGCAGAAGGAACATAACCGCGTGCCTGCAAACCGCTATACTGCAAACGGGCACCCATACCCGGAGTAAACCACTTGCCTACAGCTACATTCAATGTAGGGCTGATACGCTTGCCGAAACTGCCGGCAGCATCATAATCACCAAACAGTACAGTAGCACCATAACCAAACGAAACAAACCAATTATCCCAAAAGGGATTGGTAACAACCGCGTACTTGTCCTGACGCACTTCTACGGCTTCCAACACTTCTTCTGTAACTTCTGTCGTGTTTTGTGCTACAACGGCAACCGACAATCCGGACAAAGCCAGCAACATTAGATTCTTTTTCATACTTTTTCTTTAAAATAGTTTAGGTTTATATTCTGTCCACTCACACAGTGGACACTCATATAAACACCAGAACCTGGAAAAAGTTCCGAAAAAGATTTTTTCCTTTTAAAAAATCATCAATATCATTTGGCAAAAAGCCGCTCAATCTCTTCTTCGTGGATTGTAGTCAGCACAACACGTCCATCAGGAGTATAATTGGGAGACTCGCATGCAAACAGACTATCTACCAAAGCAGACATTTCGTCTACACTCAGTACTTGTCCATAAACAATAGCTGCCGCCCGAGCCAAGGTCAATGCCAGCATAGACTGTACTTCCTCTTTCACATCACAGCCTTTCTCCAAAGCCGTATGCACCATATTACGCACCAGTTCCACAGGCTTCAGTCCCTCGATACCCGAAGGAACTCCATTGATGGCATAACTGCCTCCACCCAAAGAAGTCAATTCAAAACCCACAGCAGACAAATCTTCCTGAATATCTTCGAGTACAGCCACCTCAGACGCCGGAAACTGAACAATCTCAGGGAACAATACGCCTTGCGCCACACCATGCTTTTGACGAATCTGTTCCATATATCGGTCGAACAAAACACGCACATGAGCCCGATGCTGATCTATCAGCATCAAACCAGACTTAACGGACGTCAAAATATAACGCCCCTTGAACTGCCAATGCTGGCCGGAAGTTACATTTCCTCCCTCGGACATCATCGAAGGAAGCGGTGAAGAAGGCTCTTCCGATGGTACTGAAGCTGGAGACAATTCCTCTTCGACCAGTGCATCAGGGACAACCGGATCATTCATCCGACTAGCTTTCTCCAAACCAGCATAAAGACTTTCCCACTCTGTCTGAGGACGTGAATAAGAACGATCGCCTCCATAAGAAGAAGAGGTTTTAAAAGGATTGAAATCAGCATTATAGTGTACCTGAGGAGGCTCTATGGGCCGAGGTTGTTCAAAAGCAGGAATATCCGGCAGACCTTCGGTATCGAAATCAATGGATGGCACAGCATTGAACTTGCCCAAAGACTCCTTGACTGCCGCAGAAAGGATTTGCCAAATGGCCTGTTCATTCTCAAATTTAATCTCGGTCTTAGTCGGATGAATATTCACATCGATATTGGCCGGATCCACTTCAAAATATATAAAGTAAGAGATCTGTTCACCCGCCGGAATCAAATGTTCGAAAGCATCCATTACAGCTTTATGAAAATAGGGATGCCTCATGTAGCGCCCATTTACAAAAAAGTATTGGTGCGCTCCTTTCTTACGTGCGGTCTCAGGCTTGGCTACATAACCAGATATCTTGACCAACGTAGTGTCTACCTCTACCGAAAGCAGCTGCTGATTTAACTTCTTGCCAAAAACAGCCATAATACGCTGACGTAAAGGCATGACAGGCAGATTGAACAATTCACTGTCATTGCTGTAAAGGTAAAAAGCGACATCCGGATGAACCAGAACAATACGTTCGAACTCAGCCAAAATATTACTCAATTCCGTAGAATTGGCTTTCAAGAATTTACGTCGGGCAGGAACATTAAAAAACAGATTTTTTACCGAGAAGTTACTCCCTTTGGGACAAGATACAGGCTCCTGACTTTCAACTTTGGAACCAGCCAGCAACAAGCGTGTACCCAGTTCCTCATCAGCCAGTCTTGTTTTCAGTTCGACTTCGGCAACAGCTGCAATGGAAGCCAAGGCCTCCCCACGAAAGCCCATCGTACGCAAGGCAAACAAATCAGCAGCTTCACGGATCTTGGATGTAGCATGTCGTTCAAAAGCCAGTCGGGCGTCTGTTTCGGACATACCTTTACCGTTATCGATCACCTGTATACCTGTTTTTCCGGCATCTGTTACCAATACATGAACTTCCGTGGCTTCTGCATCGATGGCATTCTCGACCAATTCCTTGATAACAGAGGCAGGCCGCTGTATCACTTCGCCAGCTGCAATCTGATTGGCCACCGAATCAGGCAGCAAATGAATAATATCACTCATGCCTATGCAATTTTAGATTATTCCGTTACTGATGGCATACCACAGATAAGCCAGCAACATAATGAAAAACAGTATGACAATAAAATGCAAAGGACGTTTTCCGCTCTCCTTACGACGTTTCAGGTGAGTAGTTCCTTCTATGAATTTTCCACGAATATCTTCGGGATTGAATTCTTTTTTCTCAGTCAGCATGCCTAACTCACGCTTGGCATTCTCTTTCATCTTATCCAACTTTTCCTTACGCTCGTCCACGTAAATATAGGAATGATGAAAGCCCCGTGGTTTTCTCATCGTAAACATACCCATAAAGCACTCTCCTATTTTTTAATTCGTTCGATATGCATATCACGCGGAGAAACAGTCGGTCGACGCGAGCTTTGCTTCAACACTGCATCCGACTTCTTACCCCGCCAATTGAAAATATCCTCTTTGTCCAAAGGACGAATATAATCCAGCCATACGAAAGAAGGCAAGCGGTACTTATCTGCAGGAATCTGCTCCATTGGGTAAGCAGTACCGTTAGCTTTCCCGATAAAGGCTCCCCTTTCCATTTTTCTATCCTTCAACATCATTCTCAGGAAACCGCCTTCAGAATAATTCATCAAAATCAACGAGCTGTCGCGTTCCTCTACTGGATAGAAAATAACCAATACATTTCCGTTCACATCCACTTGACGCATTTCGCCACCAACAAAATAGGCCTTCATTTCTTTCCCGGATACTTGATTGTAGTGCAAGGTGTCTTTCTGTTCTACAGTCAGTGCCTGATTAATGATATGCGCCCAGTCGATAGTGCTGTCATTCATGTAAACCTTGATCTGTTCACCCAACAGCTGTTCAGACCCATACCAAAGTACCGGATCAGTATACATGGTCATACAGGAATCTTTGGAATTATAGACCAACGAGTCGCAAACAGCCTGTATATCTGTACGGAAAGCACGCACCTTGTGATAGACACGCATTTCACGATACATGGAGTCGGTGTTCAAATGATAAGTTACCAACCGCAGCGTATCACCATGCATAAACAGGCTGTCACCTTGTGAATAATCCACCGCAACAGCTCTATCTGTAGCCAAAGCATTACCGGTCAATTCATTATAAAAACAATAATCGCCGGTCAGCATATTACGATTTACCGTATCATTCATCTGCACATGATCAAAAGCCTCACCATATCCCAGCTTGCGATCGTAGAACAAGCTGTCACCCGTCAGTTTCTTTCCCTGATTGGTTAAAATAGAACGGTCCAGCAGTTCAGCCTGCTCTGTCACAGTATTATATATACCACGTTCGGAATAAATATGATTATTGTCACTTACAATATCCGAAGGTCCTAAGATAGTAGCCACTTTGGTTTCCGTATGATACTTTAACGTATCAGAAGTCAAAACAAAACGAGGATTGGTCAGCTTCACTTCATGGTTGAACACGGCAATTTTAGTAGCAGGACTGTATTCTCCCCATACGGAAGTCAGCACATTCTCTTCGTCTGTCAGAGTACCGCCATCAAAATAATATCCCAGATTGTAAATACGATCGTAATTCAAACTGTCTGTAGTCAGCTCTGTATTACGATTAATCATACGCACGTTCTCACGAAGCATAGCCAATTGGGCCATCCCATCATAATAGAGATAATCACCGTAAATGAACAATGTATCGCCTTGTTCCATCCGCACATTTCCAAAAGCCTCTACGGAATTGATGCGTTTGAAAATCAAAGCACTGTCACAGTACATATACATACTGTCATGGCGTAGCTTCACTGACCCAATCAACACCTGGACATCCGGCCGAACCTGATCATCGGCCTGTGCCTCATCTGCATACAACAAATCAACACGGGTCTTTTTTTTCTCTGGCTCTCCCTTCTTATCCTGCGCACTGAGCAGACAGATGCCAAACAGGCATAAAATACCTGTCAGAAGATATCTATGCCTGCTTAGGAATTTAAAAACAATTCTATTGTGCATATAGCTAGTCTAACATTCACAGACTGTATCTAAACAGCCAAACTTAATCCTTAATCCAGCCCGGATACTTGAATTCACACTGATTCCAGCCTTCCTTAATACGAACATAAGTATGACGCTGCTTCTCACGTATCCATTTATCCAGTACTTCAGCACGACGCTTCTCGAGTACCAGATCTTTCAAATTCTGATAATCGTCCGTAATAGTAGCTTTATGACCGTTGATACGACTTTTCAGCTTGACGATTACACATTCCTCCTTACCTGTTTTTTCAGGGATCATGGTAAAGGCTTCAGAAATTTCACCTACATTCATTTTATCGACCACCTTGGCAATCTCGGGAGGAAGTTCCTGCATCTCGAACTTCGATGTATTGTTGTTGGGATTGGGCAACAAACCGTGATTATTACGAGTATCCTTATCTTGCGAAATAACCGCTGCAGCCTCTTCAAATGTAAACTTATTATTCCGAATATCGTCAGCAATAGAATCAAGACGAGCCATACCGGCTTCCAATGCACTTTCAGGCGTATGGGGGCGCAGCAATATGTGTCGAACTTTAATACGGTCACCACGTTTTTCTATCAACTGGATAATATGGAAACCGTATTCCGATTCCACCACTTTAGAAACTTTGGTAGGATCCTGTAAGTTAAAAGCGACATTCGCAAAAGACGGATCAAGCTGTCCACGACCATAAAAAGGCATTTCACCACCATTAATAGCCGATGCACGATCCTCGGAATACATACGAGCCAAAGTAGAGAAACTGGTTTCACCCTTGTTAATACGATCGGTAAACTCACGCAAGCGTTTTTTCACCTCTTCTACTTCTTCTACCGGGATTCTAGGTTTCTGTGTGATAATCTGTACTTCTACCTGTGTAGGAATATAAGGGATACTATCCTGAGGCAAACTTTGGTAATAGCGACGCACCTCAGCTGGCGTAATTTTCACCTCACCTACCAACTTCTGTTGCATACGCTGCACCGTCAATCCTTCACGGGCATTCTCACGTAAAGTTTCACGAATTTGCGTAGCACTCTTGTTCCAATATTCTTCCATCTTCTCCATAGAGCCGATGCGACTGACATATTGGTTGATCATGAAATCTACCTGGCTTACGACTTCACTCTCAGACACCTCTATACTATCCAAGGCAGCCTGATGCAAAAACAACTTCTGCACAGCTATTTCTTCCGGAATGACACAATATGGATCGCCATCGAACCTACGTCCGTTGTACAACGCATCCAAACGCACTTCTTCCACATCAGATTTCAATATGGCTTCGTCACCAACTACCCAAACCACTTCATCAATCACATTGTCCTGCCCCCATGAAGATACAAGAGGCAGTAGCATAAAAGCCAATAAAACTACAAACTTAACGTTCATACACTTTTTCATTCCTAATATCTTAGTTCTCACAATATTTAACCTTTCCATCTTCGATAGCTTGCTTATACAAGTCATCTTTCACTTTATTCAGGAACTCAACTTGCTTCCGATTCAACACCAAATCATTTACCAACGGCCTAGCCGCTTCATAAGGTTCTTGGGCTCCTGTGGGAATATATTCTGCAACATTCAAAAAATACCAAAAAGCCGTATCCTTGACTTCCACCCGGCGATTACGGGAAAAATAAGTATCTATATCCGACGTATTCAAAGGTATCCATGACAAAATCTCCGAAGCTGGTACCCATTTGTCATAAAAATACTCATATTTCACTGCATTCTGCAAACTATATTTTTCCAAGTGCTCAACCGCAGACTGCCTTTCATCTTTATACCACTGGCGTACTCGACTCAACTGCGGAGCTGTCAAAGGGACCTTAATGAACAAACCACGCATCAATGGAGCATCAGCTTTGAACACAGCTTTGTTTTGCTCATAATATTCCTGTAGCTCCTCTTCTGTAATTTCTTCCGACAATTTCTGATGGATCAATGCCTGCTGATAAGTATGCATAATCAACGCTTTCCGATAATTGCGCACCAATTTTTCTATTTCATCATTATTGGGCACATTATTTTGTGCCTTTTCATATAATAAAATATCTTCCGCCCAATTACGTATATAATGTTCTGCAAACAACAAACTGTCATCTCGATTTTGTCCAGCAGGCTGTACTGCCATCAAATCCTCCTTGTACAAAAAATTACCGTCCAGTTCCACCAAAGGCGTTCGCCCTTTATGGTCGTACTGTGACTCTTTACATGCCCCCAGAAGGAACAAACAGAGACAAAACAGACAAAATTTTCGAATTGCCACTTTTTTTCTCATATTTGGAATACGAAGATAGCGGTTTAATCAATTGCTTCAGTGAGAATTAACGGTTTTTAAAACCTCTTCGTTTATTTCAACCTTAAAATCACGACGAAGTTGATGCAGCCAACCATCTTCTAAATTACGATAATAATCTGTCCAAATCTGTTGCCCCACATCTTCCCAACGTACAGGTCCCTTACGTTTTTCTCCTAAAACGATCCAATAAGGGTAATCTGCCAAAGATTGAGGTTTGTCTTTTTTAAAGATGCGACTGTCTACAAAGGCATTATCACCAGGAGCAAACAAACCTCTCTCTGCTACGACATTTGCCTGCCCTCCAGTATTCACGCCCAAACGAATAGCTTCCGTCCAGTCTTCCTGAGGGATTTTTTTAAGAAACTTCCGTACTTGTTTTGCCATACGCTTCGTCTTACAATGTAAAACGATTCCATCATAACGTTCTTCCGGCCAATTATAACGTTTTGCATGCTTCTTAAAGTATTTTGCTATACCAGCTGAATCCGTTTTAACTAAATTACGGATTTCCCGATGCACGATTGCACTACCCAACAAGCTATCCCGAAAGAAACACAACTCCCATCTTAGATCAGAACCATCAGCCCTCAAATGAGCATAGGCACAGTCTAATACTGATTTAGCAACAAATGCATCCAGCTGTTTACGGACAGAAGCCGGATAGGTCCTTGCAAACAAAGCAAAATCAACCCCAGTATATGCTTTCCCGTTCAAGGTGAATAAAGTATTAGTACTCTTCCCCTCTCGCAATAGTTCCTCTACCCCAGACTTATCTGGCATATATCCATAACACTGTTTCAAGGAATCAATTGACGAAAGGAGCAAACAACTGTTTGGCTGGTTCAGCAACCGCTCCTCCAAACCCTGACGGACTTTCTCTGAATCAAGTTGTTTCTGATATTCCAGCACCTTCACTATATGAATTCCCTGAGGTGTAAAAAAAGGATTAGACACTTTACCGACCGGTAAGTTAAACACGACTTCTTCAAATTCGACAGGCATCTGCAAAGGAGTTACCCAAAACGTCCCTTTATCTTCAGAAAAACGGTTTACACACTCATCAAACTGTAGCTTTCCATCTTTTAATAATTGATACAAAGAGTCCATCTGGGCTTCAATCTCATGAAGCCTCCATGCTGAAACATTCTGAGGAATATACTTAAATATATGACTTACAAGAGCACGACCTGTATACTTCCGTTTCTGTAAAAGACGAGAATATTCATTAATTAAAGAATCTGCATGCCCGTTATTCCACAAACATTGTTGTAGCAATCCATGACAATAGGAACTTAAAAGCAAGCGAATATCAGGCACCGTATCCAGTTGATTCTTTTCAGCAGCCAAGGCCTTAAGCTTAAAATTTATAAACTGCTCCAAACTAGCAGACTCTTCCACATGCTTGGAACAAAAATACCTATATTCAACTACATCGACAGGTTTTCCGCCCACGTGCATCAACACAGTATTCGACTGTGCCTGACACCACCCCGACACGACCAAGGCGCACACACACAACCACCAATATTTCAACACCATAGTTCCTAAATCGTATTCATATATTCATAAAAACAGGCACGGACAACACCATACTACAGTCCCTTTTCTAAAAGACCTGCAAAATACGTGTTGTCCGTGCTTCAAAGTATAATAAACGGTTATTCAGGTCGGCTATAATTAGGCGCCTCACTGGTAATAGCTACATCATGCGGATGACTTTCAAGTACACCTGCATTAGTAATACGTGTAAATTTAGCATTATGCAGCTGTTCAATGTTAGCAGCACCACAATATCCCATACCTGCACGCAAGCCGCCAACCAACTGATAAATTACTTCATACAGCGTACCTTTATAAGGAACACGAGCTGCGATTCCTTCCGGCACCAGTTTTTTCACATCGCTTGTTCCACTCTGGAAATAACGGTCTTTCGAACCGTTTTCCATAGCTTCCAAAGATCCCATACCACGATAAGACTTGAACTTACGTCCATTAAAGATAATGGTATCGCCCGGTGATTCCTCTGTTCCAGCCACCAAAGAGCCAATCATTACACTGTAACCGCCGGCAGCCAATGCCTTCACAACATCGCCAGAATAGCGCAAACCACCATCGGCAATCAAAGGAACACCTGTTCCTTCCAATGCCTTAGCGACATCGTAAACAGCAGACAACTGAGGAACTCCCACACCTGCTACTACACGAGTAGTACAAATAGAACCTGGACCAATACCAACCTTCACAGCATCAGCTCCAGCCTCAACCAGCATTTTAGCAGCTTCACCTGTAGCGACATTACCCACGACGATATCAATATCCGGGAATGCTTTTTTAGCCTCCTTCAGCTTTTCAATCACATATTTGGAATGACCATGAGCCGTATCAATCACAATAGCATCCGCACCAGCTTCTACCAATGCTTTCATACGGTCCAATGTATCAACTGTAACACCGACACCTGCAGCCACACGCAAACGGCCCTTAGCATCTTTACAAGCCATCGGTTTGTCTTTTGCCTTCGTGATATCCTTGTATGTAATCAAACCAACAAGCTTATTGTCTTTGTCAACAACCGGAAGTTTCTCTATTTTGTGTTCCTGCAGGATTTGTGCAGCGGCCTCCAAATCAGTTGTTTGATTGGTCGTAACAATATTTTCTTTTGTCATTACTTCATCGATGCGCTTGTTCTGATCTCTTTCAAAACGCAAATCGCGATTGGTAACAATACCCACCAAATGACCTTCATCATCGACCACAGGAATACCACCAATCTTGTACTCAGCCATCAAAGAAAGTGCATCAGCCACTGTAGATCCCCTCTTAATTGTAACAGGATCATAAATCATTCCATTTTCCGCACGCTTTACGATAGCTACCTGACGAGCCTGCTCTTCAATGGACATATTCTTATGAATTACACCAATACCACCTTCACGAGCAATAGCAATCGCCATTTTCGCCTCCGTAACTGTATCCATCGCGGCCGTTACAAAAGGGATTTTCAACTCAATGTTTCTTGAAAACTTTGTCGAGAGTTCGACAGTTTTGGGGAGCACTTCAGAATAAGCGGGGATTAGCAGTACGTCATCGTACGTTAATCCATCCATGACAATTTTATCTGCAATAAATGACATAAGACGTATAAAATTTATTGCGTGCAAATATACGTTTTTTATTCCATTTTACATATATCAGCACGCAATAAATTTTCTTTTTTTAAAGCCAAAGACAAAAAATCAATTTGCCATTTCAGATATGAATTTGATACGAACTAGTCTCACTTCCTCCTCTGTAAAATCGTCACCCAACTCTTCCAAGGCATCGTCAATATTATCTGTTGTCGATTCTTTGAAATAGTCGTAAATGTCCAGCATGTGATCCTCATCCATAATTTCTTCCAAGAAGTAATCTATGTTCAGTTTGGTACCTGAATAGACAATCGCTTCTATTTCATCCAGCAGTTCATCAAATTCAATACCCTTCGACACTGCAATATCATCAAGCGCAACCTTACGATCGATGGCTTGAATGATAGCAACCTTCATCTTAGATTTATTAGCGACGGTACGAACACGCAAATCCTCAGGACGCTCTATCTCATTTTCTTCGCAATGCCGCTTGATCAATTTACAAAACTCCTCGCCATATCTCTTCGCCTTTCCAGCACCTACGCCCGGAATATTTTGCAGTTCTTCCAGCGTAATAGGATATATCGTTGCCATAGCCTCCAACGAAGGGTCCTGGAATATTACATAGGGCGGCACTTCCAAATGCTTAGACATTTTTTTACGCAGATCTTTCAACATGGAATACAAAGCAGGATCGACCGCACAGGCACCGCCTCCTCGAGCAGGTGCTTCTTCTTCCATTTCTTCAAAATCATTGTCTTCTGTTATCTTGAAAGATTTAGGATGCTTAAGAAATTTCTTTCCTTCATCCGTCACTTTAAGCAAGCCATAGTTTTCTACATCCTTACTCAGGTAACCTGCTATCAAAGCCTGACGGATTACGGCATTCCACGTCTTATCTTCTTCACCCATTCCCGAACCGAATACTTCGAGATCTTCATGCAAATGTGCCTGAACTTCCGACGTTTCACGTCCTTGAATGACATCTATAATATAATCTGACTTGAAATTCTCCTTTACAGCGAGAATAGTTTCAATCACAGTACACAATAAGTCTTGAGCTTCCACTTGTTTTTTAGGATTTAAACAATTGTCACAATTACCACAATTTTCCTCCGTATATTCTTCGCCAAAATAATGCAATAAGGTCTTGCGACGACATACGGATGACTCAGCATACGCAGCGGTTTCCAGCAGAAGCTGCTTGCCTATTTCCTGTTCTGCCACAGGTTTGCCCTGCATAAACTTCTCCAGCTTCTGCAAGTCCTTGTTTGTATAAAATGTGATGCACTGACCTTCACCACCGTCTCTTCCCGCACGTCCCGTTTCCTGATAATAGCCTTCCAGGCTCTTAGGAATGTCATAATGAATTACGAAGCGTACGTCAGGCTTATCGATACCCATACCAAAAGCGATAGTAGCTACAATGACATCTATCTTTTCCATCAAAAAGTCATCCTGATTCTGCGAACGGGTAGCAGAATCCATACCAGCATGATACGGACGAGCATTGATACCATTTGCCTGCAGCACTTCAGCCAATTCTTCCACCTTCTTACGGCTCAGGCAATAAATGATACCAGACTTTTCCGGATTGTTCTTGATGAACTTTATAATGTCCTTATCTATATTATTCGTTTTTGGACGTACCTCGTAGTAAAGATTGGGACGATTAAAGGACGACTTGAACACCTTCGCATTGGTCATACCCAGATTTTTCTGAATGTCATGCTGCACTTTGGGAGTAGCCGTGGCAGTCAGAGCTATCAAAGGAGCTTTTCCAATCTCATTAATAATGGGACGGATACGACGATATTCAGGACGGAAGTCGTGCCCCCATTCCGAGATGCAATGTGCTTCGTCTACTGCATAGAACGATATTTTCACCGTTCTCAGAAACTCTACATATTCATCTTTCGTCAACGACTCTGGAGCGACATAGAGCAATTTGGTCTTTCCGCTCAGAATATCCGATTTTACTTGATCGATGGCAGTCTTATTGAGAGAAGAATTAATGAAGTGCGCTACTCCGTCTTCTTCACTGAAATTGCGCATGGCATCCACCTGATTTTTCATCAACGCAATCAAAGGAGATATGACAATAGCAGTTCCATCCATCAGCAATGAAGGCAACTGGTAGCACAACGATTTTCCACCACCGGTGGGCATCAGTACAAAAGTATCGTTACCATCCAGCAGATTTCGGATGATCGCCTCTTGATTTCCCTTGAATGTATCGAACCCGAAGTATTTCTTCAGTTGGTCTGTCAAATTAATCTTCTTCTCTGCCATGTTTCTAAATTAGAATGTTGTTTATTACACGTTCTTTTTTCTCTCTCCCCTGAAATGTTTCTTTCAAGAGTCCTAACAAAGTTATAAACAACTTCTCAATTTTCAAGCAAAACACATCGAATATTTTTAGGAAAAAACACTAAAAACGCCTCTTACGCTTCATTTCATGCTATTAAGCATTCTGCAATCTGGCAATATTGGCCTTTTCCAACTGATGTTTGGCATAATCCAACGTCACGGTAAAGGTTTCTTTCCGCTCAGAAGGAATCTCAAACATGGCGTCCATCATGATGGTCTCGACAATGGAACGCAAACCGCGAGCACCAAGTTTGTACTCCACAGCCTTGTCCACAATATATTCGAACACGGCATCTTCGAATTCCAACTTCACACCGTCCATCTCAAAGAGTTTGACATACTGTTTGATGATGGAATTTTTAGGTTCCGTCAAGATGGAACGCAAAGCAGCACGATCCAACGGATTCAGATAAGTGAGCACCGGCAGACGACCGATAATTTCCGGAATCAAGCCAAAGGACTTCAAATCCTGAGGAGCAATATATTGCATCAGATTATTCTTATCAATGGTAGCCGTATTGCGTACAGCACTATAGCCTACAACATGGGTATTCAGACGTTGGGCAATTTTCTTCTCGATACCGTCAAACGCTCCGCCACAAATGAAGAGAATATTCTTGGTATTAACCGGTATCATCTTCTGTTCAGGATGTTTTCGTCCACCCTGGGGAGGTACATTGACTACCGAACCTTCGAGCAACTTCAGCAGCCCCTGCTGTACACCTTCACCACTGACATCACGAGTAATAGACGGATTGTCTCCCTTACGGGCAATCTTATCAATTTCATCTATAAACACAATACCACGCTCAGCTTCAGCTACATTGTAATCAGCCACCTGAAGCAAACGGGTCAGAATGCTTTCAATATCCTCACCTACATAGCCAGCTTCGGTCAGTACCGTAGCATCTACAATCGTGAAAGGTACATGCAACAGCTTGGCAATGGTACGTGCCAACAGTGTTTTACCTGTACCCGTACTGCCCACCATGATAATGTTTGATTTTTCAATCTCCACATCATCACCGCTATCTTTCTGCAACAAGCGCTTATAATGGTTGTATACAGAAACGGAAAGAAAGCGCTTGGCATCGTCTTGTCCGATGACATATTGATCCAAGAAAGCCTTAATTTCCACAGGTTTGGGCAGTTCCTTCAGATTTAATTTCTTAGTACCGTCCTTTCGCTTACTTTCCATGGCCTCTTGCGTGATTTCGTAAGCCTGCATGGCACAACTATCACAGATGAAGCCGTTCATTCCTGTTATCAGAAGTCCGACTTCATCTTCCGTGCGACCACAAAAGCTGCATCTGTTCTTTGTTCTTTTTGAATCAGCCATATTTATTTCTTAATCAACACTTCATCTACCATACCATACTCTTTAGCTTCCTGCGCAGTCATCCAATAATCACGATCGGAATCAGCCCATACCTTATCAAAGGGTGTATGTGAATGGTCGGCTATGATCGTATAGAGTTCTTTCTTCAATTTCTGAATTTCACGAGCTGTAATTTCGATATCCGAAGCCTGTCCCTGTGCTCCTCCCATCGGCTGATGAATCATGACACGCGAATGAGTCAGAGCAGAGCGTTTACCTTCAGCCCCAGCCACCAACAATACAGCCGCCATACTGGCTGCCATACCCGTACAAATAGTAGCAACATCACTGCTGATAAACTGCATCGTATCGTAAATGCCCAGACCGGCATATACTGAACCGCCCGGTGAATTAATATAGATAGAGATATCCTTACCCGGGTCTACCGAATCCAGGTAAAGCAACTGCGCCTGGAGGGTATTAGCCGTATAATCGTCGATCTGAGTACCCAAAAAGATAATGCGATCCATCATCAGACGGGAGAACACATCGAGCTGGGTAACATTCAGCTGACGTTCCTCCAAGATATAGGGATTCAAATAACCGGCCTGCGACTTAATCACATCGTCCAATACAAGGCTGTTCATTCCCAAATGCTTGGTGGCATACTTTCTAAAATCATCCATAATCTTTCTTACTTAATTAAATGCGGGTGCAAAGAAACAAAAAAGAATAGAGAGACACAAAAAAATCGGGGATGTTTGAAAAGTTTTTCAAACATCCCCGATTATAACAATGATAAGTCAAATCTTATTCGAACATTTTATTGAAATCGGCAGCCGAGATACTCTTGTGCTCCAACGTAACCTGAGGCTTCACAGCAGCTACCAGCTTCGTCTCTACCACACGGTTTACAAGACCTTCAATGCTTTCTTTCTTTTTCAGCATTTCCTTGGCATAGTTATTCAACAGGTCTTCAGGAACATTCAACATGCCATACATAGCGAACTGTGCACGAGTTGATTCCTTGGCCATGTTGGTAATATCATCCTGCTCAACCTTAATATCGTTAGCCTTTACCAGCTGTTCCTTAATCAGATGCCAAGTCAGCTCTTCGATACTCTTGTCGTAGTTTTCCTCCACGAACTTCTCGCCCTTATCAGCGTTGTTAGCCAGCATCACGCGCTTCAGCAATGCATCAGGGAATTCCAGCTTGCCAACTTTCTCCATCATTACCTTACGCAGGTCGATGAGGAACTTATAATCGCTATCGGCTACAAACTGCTTGGCAATCGCTTCTTTTACTTTAGCACGGAATTCTTCTTCCGTCTTCACTACGCCTTCGCCAAATACCTGGTCAAAGATTTCCTGGTTCAAGTCGCCAGGAACAAAACGAGTGATTTCTTCTACCTGATAGCTGAAGTTAGACTTCACCTCGGCAGCGGCTTCTTTGTCGATCTTCAGCAACGAAGCCAATTCGGCAGGATTACCATCCCAAGCTGTGTGCGGGTTGAATACGAGCACATCGTTCACCTTCGCATTGGTAAAGATAGCCTTCTGCTCGTCGTTCTTCATATAAGAAGGCATCATCACAGCACCTTCTACCTGAATGCCACCTTCCTTCGTATTACCCTGCTCGTCAAGTTCTGCCAACAGCCCCTTCAGCATATCGTTGTCTGCATATACATCTACCTTGTCATACTTGCCGTTACGCTGTGTGTAAGACTTCACCTGATTGTCCACCATTTCGTCGGTAACCTCGATGTCATAGTAGTCTACCTTGTCGGCAACGCTTACTTCAGCCTTGAATTCGGGAGCCAGTGCGATATCGAACAGGAATTCGAACTCTTCCTGCGTATCGAAGTCGATGGCGGGCTGCTTGTCCTCGTTGGGCAGCGGCTCACCCAGGATGTTCACCTTATTGTCTTGTATATACTTGTATACAGTTTCAGAAAGCAACTTGTTCACTTCCTCAGCCAATGCCGACTTGCCATACATCTTCTTCACGAGGCTCATCGGAACCATACCTTTACGGAAACCGGGCATCTGAGCTTTCTGACGGAAAGACTTCAGAGCCTTGTCTACCTTCTCCTGGTAGTCAGCTTTCTCAAGCTTTACGGTAAGCAGTGCGCTCACCTTGTCAATGTTTTGCAATGAAACGTTCATCGTAACAAATTATTTATTTGATTTATACTATATTCCAAAATCTCAAAATGAGTGCGCAAAATTAGTGTTATTCTTTCAATTATCAAAAAAACGGGAAGCAAATTATTTTTAAGAGAGACTTTTCACATCTTCCCCAAACTTACTCCAACCAGCTACATTTCAACCAAATGTCCCAACTGCCCTCTATATTCCGTGATCAAACTATCAAAAACTTCCTGCACTGTAGGAATACTCCGTATCAGATATGCTACTTGCCCGATTTCAAGTTCTCCTTCGTCAAGATATCCCTCAAAAATTCCCTTCTTCGCTTTACCGAAGCCTACTATTTCCTTCAGTTCTTCCACAGAAGCGCCTCTATTTTCAGCCTCTTCCACTCTACGGAAAAATTCATTCTTAACAAGTCGGGTTGGTACCACCTTCTTCAAAGACAACATCGTATCACCTTCCTGCAAACCGATACACAAATTCTTAAATCCTTCGCAGGCCGAGCTCTCTTGGGTAAGGGCAAAGCGGGTACCAATCTGTACGCCCTCTGCTCCCAGCGCAAAAGCAGCCAGCATACCGGCTCCCGTACCTATTCCGCCTGCGGCAATTAAAGGTATATCAATGCTTTTCCTTACATGAGGCACAAGCACCATCGTTGTTGTTTCTTCCTTTCCGTTATGCCCACCAGCCTCAAAACCTTCTGCCACAACAGCATCCACTCCTGCTTCTTGACACTTCTGAGCAAATTTAGTGCTGGATACCACATGGGCCACTTTTATTCCCGCTCCGTGCAACTTATCCGTCCATGTCCTTGGACTTCCGGCAGACGTAAACACCACAGGAACTTTTTCTTCCATAATGACATCCATCATAGCTTCTGCATGTTTGTACAATAAGGGGACATTCACGCCGAAAGGTTTGTCAGTCGCAATCCTGCATTTTCGAATATGCTCCCTCAGTAAATCAGCATTCATCGAACCGGCACCAATTAGCCCCAATCCGCCAGCATTACTGACCGCTGATGCAAGCCGCCAACCACTGCACCACACCATTCCACCCGAAATAATGGGATATTGTATCTCAAAAAGCTCTGTAATTCTATTATTCATCATCTATGTTCATTTTAAGCCATTCATATATCAATGGCTAAAAATACGAAGTTTTTTTATTTGAAGAATGGCATCCAAAAAGAATTTGCCAAGCCACCACAAAATTAATATAATCATGAGATTTAAGCCTCTTTTTATTAAATTGAAAAACAGCAAGACACCCCCCTTAAATTCCATATCAAGCGAGAAAAAAAGACGAAGTAAAAACAGTAAATAGCTCCGATCCTCTAACAGATTTGTATATAAAAGAATTATATTTGCAAAGAAAAACAATATTCTCCATGAAAAAAACAAGAAACATTGGCTTGCTCGTGCTTATGGCCACGAGCCTGGGTCAGCTTAATGCAACTCAGACTACCGGCGGACTACCTTTCGAAACCACCGCCACAGTATTCCACCCCACAGACACACCGGCTTCAGTCCACGGCCTCCAGTTCGGACAACTGCCCCAAGTTTGGGACGAAGGCATCCCCTTGGGCAACGGCATCATGGGAGCGCTCATCTGGCAAAAAGATGACAGGCTACGCCTGGCTCTTGACCGTGCCGATTTGTGGGACCTGCGTCCCGTCAAAGAGTTTTCAGGCTCCGACTATACATTCCGTTTCATCTGTGAAGCCGTAGAAAAGAAGGACATGAGTCCCGTCTACAGGTTAATCGACGACCGTACGAGTATAGACATCGCTCCTTCTAAAATTCCTGCAGGTGCCATCGAAATACCTATCGCAGGTTTAGGGAAAGTAAAAAGTACAGAATTGGACGTTCACACAGCTGTATGTACCATCACATGGGAAAATGGCACGACTGCCCAAATCTTCACCAACGCCACAGACAAAGTTGGACATTTCCGATTCACCCATCTTCCACAAAAGCCTGAAATTTTGCTGGAAGCTCCTTCTTACGAAGTTCCTCAAGGAACAAAAATCGAACGTAATTCACTGGCACGTCTGGGCTATAAAAAAGGAAAAGTGATCGTCAAAAAAGGCCATATCACCTACCGACAAAAAGCCTACGGAAACGTAAGTTATGAGATAGACGTACGATGGAAACAACCCGACCCTCAGACTCTGGAAGGGACTTTCTGCCTGACCACACAAGGCACTCCCTACAGCGAAGCCACGCAAGCTTCCCAACAAATGGATAACTACGCAAAGGACTTCACAGCCGCATTGCACGAACATACAGACTGGTGGAAAAACTACTGGGAACAATGCAGTCTCAGCCTGCCCGATGACCCAACGCTGGAAAGGCAATGGTACTTGGAAATGTACAAATTCGGTGCCGCCTCGCGCAAGGATGCGCCTCCCATCTGCCTGCAAGCCGTATGGACAGCCGATAACGGCCAAACTCCACCTTGGAGAGGCGACTTCCATAACGACCTTAATACACAACTGAGTTACTGGCCGGGCTATGCGGCCAACCACCTGGAAGAATCCGCCGTTTTCACTGACTGGCTCTGGCAGATCAAAGAAAACAGCGAAGCCTATACCCGCCAGTTCTTCGGCGTAGAAGGCTTGAACGTACCCTGTATCTCAACGCTAGACGGCAAGAACTTGGGTGGATGGAATCAATATTCCCACCAACCCACTGCTTCGGGATGGCTCGCACAACACTTTTACCTGCAATGGAAATACTCAGCCGACGACATTTTCCTACGCACGAGGGCATATCCTTGGGTGAAGGAAGCGGCACGCTATTTTGAGAACATTTCCGTAAAAGACGAGAACGGGAAACGAAAACTTCCCTTGTCCAGTTCGCCCGAAATCAATGACAATAGTCTAGAAGCCTGGTTCAAACAGACCACCAATTTCGATCTGGCATGCATCCGCTTCACATATCAAGCCGCTATCGAAATGGCCAAACACTTACAATTGGACGAGGAAGCTGCACACTGGCAAAAGCAGCTAAGCGAATGGCCCAACCTAGCAACAGACAATACTGGCCTGACCATCGCTCCCAACTATCCACTTGAATACACTCATCGCCATTTATCGCACTTGCTCGCCATCCATCCGCTAGGACTTTTAGACGTATCACAGGGAAAAGAAGCCCGCCGCCTCATCGAACGCTCCATCCACCATTTCCAAGAGCTGGGAACTCAGGGATGGGTCGGCTATACCTACACTTGGCTTGCCAACCTCCAGGCCCGTGTATTCGATGGCGATGCCGCTGCACGTTCACTCCATATCTTTGCCAAAGCCTTTTGTTCGCCCAATAGTTTCCATCTGAACGGTGACCAACTGAAACAAGGTTTTTCTGGCTTCACGTATCGTCCTTTTACCCTGGAAGGCAACTTCGCCTGCGCATCAGCCATACAGGAAATGCTCCTGCAAAGTCACACTGGCATCATACGGGTGTTCCCCGCCTTGCCGATGAGTTGGCAAAATGCTTCTTTCAAAAATCTTAGAGCCATGGGGGCTTTCTTAGTCAGTGCCACCTATCATAACGGCAAAACAGAAAGTATCCATATCACTTCGGAAAAAGGTGGTCTGTTGAAAGTATTTGATCCCTTCACCCGTAAAGTGATTGAAAAACAGATGAAAGCTGGTGAAGTATTCAACCTGCCCCGATAAACTTTATAATCCACCCATATTCAAACTTTAAAAAGCTGGATTGCTTATGCCAAAACTAACGTTTACACTGATCGGCCTTCTCTTTCTGACACTGACAAGCCAGGCAGGAACGCCCATCAACGGATTATTGGAACGTATCGACACAAACGCCTCCCGCAAGTTTGTCATCGAATATGTAAAGTCGGATATAGATTTCTTTGAACTCGACCAGAAAGGGAAAAAGGTTGTTATACGAGGAAATAATCATGTAAGTATTGCGACAGGTATCCACTGGTATCTGAAGTATTACGCCGGTATCCACCTGACATGGAACAACATGCGAGCCAAGCTGCCGGATGTACTCCCTGCCGTCACGAAAAAGGAACGACACGAAACAACGCTGAAGCATCGCTACTACCTGAACTACTGTACCCACTCCTACTCCATGGCTTTCTGGGACTGGGAGCGATGGCAACAGGAAATAGACTGGATGGCCCTACATGGCATCAACCTTCCCCTGACCATCACTGGTACAGCCAGCGTGTGGCGAAACGTACTTATACGACTGGGCTACAGTACGGATGAGGTGAACAACTTCGTGGCAGGACCGGCTTTCCAGGCCTGGTGGCTGATGAACAACCTGGAAGCCTGGGGAGGTCCCAATACAGCCAACTGGTATGAGCAACAGGAGAAATTACAAAAGAAGATACTCAAACGCATGCGGGAATTCGGCATAGAACCGGTCTTACCCGGCTACTCAGGTATGGTGCCCAACAACGCCAAAGAGAAGCTGGGACTGGATGTGTCCGAGCCCGGTCTGTGGTGCGGCTACCGTCGTCCTGCCATCCTACAGCCTACCGATCAACAGTTTCAACGTATAGCCGACCTCTATTACGAAGAGCTAACCAAACTCTACGGAAAAGCCAACTACTACAGCATGGATCCCTTCCACGAGGGGGGCAGCGTAGCGGGTGTAGACCTCGATGCCGCTGGAAAAGCCATTCACGCCGCCATGAAGCGGGCCAACCCGAACGCCGTATGGGTGGCACAGGCCTGGCAACGGTGTCCTTATGAAGAGATGATAGCCAACTTGCCCGCAGGCGACCTGATTGTGCTTGACTTGTACTCGGAAAGCCGTCCACAATGGGGCGATCCATCCTCAACATGGTATCGTGAAAACGGATTTGGCGCTCATGACTGGCTCTACTGCATGTTGCTCAATTACGGTGGCAATGTAGGATTGCACGGAAAAATGACACATGTCATCAATGAATTCTACAAAGCTCGAGACAGCCGTTTTGGACAAACATTAAAGGGGGTAGGCCTAACGATGGAAGGAATAGAGAACAACCCCGTGATGTACGAACTGCTATGTGAACTGCCTTGGCGCAAATCCCTCTTCACCAGTGACGAATGGTTAAAAAACTACATCCGGGCACGCTACGGAAAAAGTGACCCACAAATCGAGGAAGCATGGGAACTGTTACGAACCAGCATCTACAACTGCCCTCCATCTTCTACCCAGCAAGGCACACACGAATCCATTTTTTGCGCACGCCCTTCGCTCAAGGCTTATCAAGCTTCCAGCTGGTCGGAAATGCAAGACTATTATAAGCCGGAGGACGTTATCAAAGCAGCCGGACTGATGGTGGAAGCTGCTCCCCGCTTCAAAGGTAATAACAATTTTGAATACGATCTGGTAGATATCGTGCGTCAAGCCGTAGCCGAAAAAGGTCGTTTGGTCTATTCCGTCGTGACAAGTGCCTATCTCGCTGGAGAAAAAAAACTGTTCAAAGCAGCTTCCTCCCGCTTCCTGCACCTGATAGAGCTACAGGACAGTCTGCTGGGCACGCGTGATGAATTTCGCTTGGGAAAATGGATAGGAATGGCCCGAAACATGGGCAAGACAGATGCCGAAAAAGACTGGCTGGAATGGAATGCCCGTGTGCAGATTACCACATGGGGCAATCGGCAAGCTGCCGATGCAGGAGGGCTGAGGGACTATGCTCATAAGGAATGGAACGGGCTACTAAAAGATTTCTATTACCTGCGTTGGAAGGCCTATTTTGATTATCTGGAAGCCAAGTTGAACGGACAAGAGCCTGAAAATATAGACTTCTATGCACTGGAAGAAACTTGGACGCAGAAACAGAATCCTTATCTACAGGAGGCAAAAGGAGACGCCACTAGCATGGCACAAACTATCTACAGAAAAATCTTCCACTAACAAAAATTTAGGCACAGATTATACGAACGATCCCATTTGACATTCATATAAGTCTGTGCCTAAAAACAAATAAAACCCTACCTGTTATCTCGAAAAAAGAGGAGTTTACTTTTCTTCAAATCCAAACTGTTTAAAGTAAACTTTCTGTTCCTGTCCTGTGATATTGGTCAGACGGATTTTTTGTACATTCCGTCCTTCTACTTCTGCCTTAAAACGAGTCTTTCCGTTAACAGGTTGAAGAGGAAGTGCTTCCCATCTTTGCCCATCAGCTGTTATTTCCAAACGAATAAGCTTCGGAGCATCAGCTATACCCAAATCGACAGTAAGACTTTTCAACGTACGCATTTGATCCATCATCAACAAAGCCTCACCTCCTGCCTGCCAGCGGATCACTTCGTTAGAAGGAGACACATTTCCCATCTTTCCTTTACGCAATACTGGCAGGGCCGCCAACTGAGGCACATCACTGTTCCAAGTATATGGCATATACACCGCACGTGTATCCAATGCAGCCTGATAAGCTTGATTATAAAGTCCGACACTCGCCTCAAACAAAGCATAGAACGTAGGAAGAAGCAGCTTGCTTCCACTCTTTATTCCAGGCTGGTAGGGATTCTGATTGTAAGAAGTATCGACTTTATACATCAGCAACTGTAAGGATTTTGCATGTTCATAAGCCGTTTCAAAGCCTGCTTTGTCTGTCACGGCCCGACGCATCATCTGCAGGACAGCCTCACCATATTGTCCTACCAGTTTGAACTGCATGAGCCAAGGCGTTATTTCGGCAATAAATGGTTGGTTCTCCTGAGATACAGACAAAATATCGGATGCAGTGACAATTTTACTACACTCTTCATTCACCTGACGCCAGGCATCCTCGTCAATGATATGCTGTTTTTCGTACGTAGAAAGCAAAGCTTCCAAAGCAGGTTGCAAAGCAACGGACTCTTCGCGACGGAAACGATGCCCGTTAGCACCCAAATCGGAATTATGAGCAGCAAAAGTTTCCAGATAAGCAGCATGTTGGGGCATCAAATCTTTAATGGCTCGCTTCCACGATAAGTCACTATCGTAATCGGACAGATTCCATGCATAATCGGCCACACTGTACAAAGCTATCTTGGACGCTTCGGCATGCTCCATGGGGTTAGAAACAAAACCTTCCATTTCGTCCTTGATATCAAGTGCATTGCCATAGACGGGCCCCATAAGCAGATGATCGCGTACATAATCAGATACAGGGAAATTCCACCAAATGTAAGCCTTACGTTTCAGAAGCGGATTGATGAAATCCATCGTTTCACGGTCAATGGTAGCGATCACACTGTTTCCTGTCCACATTATCTGAATACCTTTGTTCAGCTTCTCTCCCAAAGTAGTCAAATAGCCTCCCTTCACGTTGGACCATGCCTTATTATATTCCGTAGGACACATAATAAGCGGCTCCACATCACCTTTCACCTTTACAAAATGATCGTCCAGGTAGTTCAACAAGTCTGCCTGTTTGTCTGCTTTCGTACCTTCTCCCGAAATATCATCGAAAAATACGGCAAAACCTCGTACACCTAACTGATACATTTTTTCGAACTTATTGAGCAGATTCTGACGATCTTCGTCATTCCACTTGATATCCTGCCCCGGATGAATGGCCCAATAGAAAATAACATTGTTCTCTTTTGCCTTATCCACCAATTCCTTCAGCTGAGCAGCTTCACGTTCAGGGTAAGGTTTCCGCCAATTTGGGGTACTGTGATAAGGATCATCCTTCGGACCATAAAGATACACATTCATTTTGTTACGGCCGTAGAACTCCAATTGACGCAGACGGGCTTCATGACTCCAAGGTGTGCCGTAAAAACCTTCGACCACCCCACGATAAGGGATATCAGGATAATCCGTCACTTCAACCAGAGGCAGTTTAGGCAAAGTCAGCAATTGTGCTAAAGTCTGTACACCGTAATAGGCACCACGAGCATCAGCACCAGCTATTACAATCTCGTTCTTACCAACTTTCAGGTAATAACCTTCGGCTTTGGACGGTATCAAGCGGGTATACTTACGTACAGCCTTATCTCCTTTTACGCCCACGGTTATTCGAAAATCAGCCTTCTCCTGATGGTCAGGCAACAACGTACCGAGCAGACGAACAGCATCAGAAGCCGCCCCTTCGACGTCTGCCGAAAATCGATAGGCATCAGGCAGGACAATGCTGTCTTGAAGGGTTTCATAAACTTGAGGAGTGGGCTGCAGATGGAATTCTTGAGCGGAAAGCATTCCCAATGACAAACACCCAGCCCAAACGGAACATAAAAGTTTTCTTTTCATAGTAGCTTGATATTAATTGCTGCAAAAATACACGATTTCTGAATACCAGCAAACTCAGGATATTATTTTATCACTTTCTTCAATTTCTGCAGCAACTCAATATCTCCTTGCCTCATTTTTCCATTGGTCGCAGGAGGTATATTCAATATCAAAATATTATCCTGTGCCGTAGCACGTTCATAGACCTCCTTCAGTTCTGCAACAGACTTGTAAACTGTGTCTTGAGAATTATAAAACCAACGTTTTGAGACACATACGGTCGATTCAAAAGGCATGTAATATATTTTCCCCGCATGCGTAAACAATTTCGGATCAGGATCAGAAGGTAGCATCGGATCACCCAAACGAAAATCACTCGGGAAATAGCGAATCGGATCACCCTCCTTCTGCTTATCAGGTTTAATATTAATAGATTGCTTAGGAGCTGTAGGATCATTGGGATTAACATCCCGCCCAATACTCCAGTTAATACCAATCTGACATTGCGGCTCACGTTTTTTGATGGCTGCATAAATCTCCTTGACCGGCCAACGATAACTGGGCTTCACCCAACTGCCATCGAACCAGAACTCCACAATTCGAGTATATTTTTCCGTAATATCCATCAGCTCGCCCAATTGGGCCAGCATATAACGGTTATAAGCCTCGTCATCCTCCACACGATCTACTTCCGGATTCTCTTTTCTATCCCACAACGAGTAATATAATCCTAAGCGTATCCCCTGTTTCTTGCACTCACGAGCCACAGCCTCTATCACATTTGTCGTATTGCCCGAGCGTGCGACATCATACTCTGTATACTGGCTATCCCATAAACAAAATCCATCATGATGTTTGGTCACCAGAATAACATATTTCATCCCGGCATCTTTAGCGGTTTTTACCCATTGAGCTGCATCAATCGTATCCGGACGATATGAAGTGGCCGGCAAACTGCCGTCCGTCCACTCCATATCATGGAAGGTATTGATACCGAAATGTATGAACATGCCATACTTCCGTTTAATCTGCTGTTTCTGATATTTGGAAGGCTTTTCCGAAGGACGAGGTTCATAAACCTTTTGACCCCATACAAACGATGACATCAAGAAAACAACCGAAATTCCTACAATTATTTTTTTCATCATACACAACCATCTTTATCAATATTCCACTTTATAGTCCTTGCGTATTTTCTCTCCTTTCCAAGCCTTCTTGGTAGTCCAGTCGGCTGGTTCGTCAGTCCAAAATGGATTATCAGCAGGAAGTCCTAAAGGCAAGAAACTCAACGTAGCCATATAAAGGCTACCAGTGGACGTATATCCATCGGCCACTTCGGGCTGATGACCGTTAAAGCCCAGCACAAGCCAACCGTCCTTATCAAAGTTCTGATTGCCTTCGTACATATTGCGGTGTACGGCAGTCAGTGCACAACGCACCTGAGCAGGCTTGATAAATTCAGGTAGTTTTTCTCTCAAAGCCACATCGGCCAACGACTGAAAAGCAGCGGTACGATAAGTAACTGAACGCCCAAAAGCAGGATAAGTACCATCCGGTCCGATCAGACGTTCGCAGAACTCAGCATGACGGACCATGCGACGCAAAGCCTGTTCATATTCCTTCTGGCTGGCCCAACGGAAAGGAACCAACGTCTCCATCATAGCCACCATCATGGGATTCAACACATAGGAATTGTAGTTGTCCATGCTGAACTTGCTTCCATCGCTGTACCAGCCGTCACCCACGTACCATTCCTGTATTTTGTTCTTCGACACACGCAGGCGGAACTGGTCAGCCTTCTCGCCCTGTTGCATCAGGAAAGCCTCGGTCAGACCGGTAAAGAGTAACCAGTTGTTATAGGCACCTGTACGGTCGCGCAATGCCTTGAACGACTCAAAATAACGCTGTTTGGTCACCTCGTCCAATGGTTCCCACAAGGCCTTAGGAGCACGCAGGAAAGCATGTACCAGATAAGCTGCATCCACAATAGGCTGAGCCTGCTTCGTAAAATTCAGTTTGTCGGGCGAATTGGGATCCACCGCATTCTTCAATCCTTTCAGCACTTCCTCTCGCATTTGCTTACGCAGTTTTCCTTCCTCTGTATCGTCGTCGGGCAAAGCCAACCAAGGAGCCACACCGGCCAATGTACGCCCCACAGCTTCCAGATGCGTAATTTCATCATACCCGGCCGGGTCTCCACCTACCGTCTCTATCGGCATATTCTGATGCAAAGTACCTTCTGCCAGATTATGGATGACGGGATAAGAAATCTTCCACAGCCACTTCACCCATTGCTCACGGTCTTGGGCACCGGTAGTCTGTTCAGCCACCACATTCTTATCTTTTTTCCCTTTGGCCTGCACGGTGAGTGCTGGCATCAACATTGCCGCTACCAGCAGCAAAATCCAATAATTCAGTTTTTTCATTGTCATTTCCTTTAATTACATTACTAAGTAGATCCCAATTGACAACCCATAAAAATACGGATAAATGTCCATCCTCTCAAACGGGGCTTTAAATTGTCGCCCGATACAAATACGGATTCTCGCGCCCTCCTACATACTCCGCCTCAATGCCATCTACACGTGCGCCTTCTTCTATGCAATGTAGCACATCCTCTTCAGTATCACCGACATATTTCATCTGTACTTCAAACAGATGCGTTTCCTTATCTCCAAAAGCTGCCTCACACGCAAGTTCTATTTTCACCTGAAGCACCTCTTTTTTATGTTTGCGGGCATAGTCACACAAGATTCCGGTAAAACCAGTTGTTAACAGGTCTATCGAACGAACGTCCTCGCCCAATTGCGTTTCACGACAAACTGAAAGATGCCGATTCAACTCAAGATCAGTTTCGTAAACCGGATACCGTTTGCCATTCAATTCATAAGTCAGTTGAAAGTCTTTCAAACCAATGCATTCTTTTCCTTCAGGAATTTCAGGCAAAATGCTTTCTCCTACTGCATTTTCCAGTATAAAATAAAGTTCCGGCGGAAAAGTATCATTACTTGGACCATATTTCTTATCACACCCGGCCAATCCTATCAGGATAGCCAACAAAGCAAATAAAGTTCTCATATTATATAATTTTTTTAAGGTTCTACAAATAAAAACTCCGTATTACGATGATATACCTTTTCATTGGGAGCTGTATAATCACCATACAAGTTCCAAGTTCCATTCTCATCTTCGTCCTCATCAGCATCTTTCTTCCACCCCCAATTCATATGAAGATAGCTTGAACCACTTTTCGCTTCCCCTCTCAAGCTCCATTGCTCTCTGTAAGGATTTTCAGTATACAATCCATCTGTAGGTCTATTGACTTCAGGAAAATATACAGTCATTATAGTCGTATAATTTTCATACTTATAACCATCGCAAACCCAAGCATGACCATCTCCTGCGTCAAAGCCTAAAATCTGATGGGTACGTCCTCGCATATATATAGGGCAATTTGCTCGAAAAGCCGTATTGATTTGCGCTACCGTATACTCATCTGTTTATTTTACCTTATATCCAAAACTCTTTAATACCCGTTCAGCATCCCCAGTAGAAGCGCCGCTGTCATCTCCGCTATAATCAATGCCAAGACTTTCTCCTAAATTCTTAAAGAAACTACCTTGAGCATCTGTTTCTCGATTTGAAACATTAATACTTTCCCAATCATAATAAGCCGGTATTTTGTGATGATACATAATTTGTCCGACTGCAACAGTCACACATCCTAAAGATTTGCCCACTTTCCAATTATAAGGCCAACCCTGATGCCAATTCGTTTTTAGAATAGGCTCATAAATTTGATAATCTTTAAAATCTCTAAAATGATAAATTACATCTCGCTCGTCATAACCCAAAGATGCACATTTGGCAGCCATTTCATCATATATATAAGAAAAGTCTGGAAAGAAACTCCGCGCTTCATCTATATGATAGCAATAACTATTAATCAACTCTCCAGGAGCAGCTGTTTGATCTTCATAATTTGAAGAATAATCCGGATAAGTCAATTCATTGGCAAATTCCATCCACCACCAGTCTAAATTTTGAGGAAGCGCAGATTCCACTCTTGTCGAAACCTTCGTTTGACTTCTTTCACTCATATATTGTCCCCACTGGCGATTGAACCTTTCCGTCGTATCACTCAAACAAGCCGTCAGCATATTCATTTCATCTTCCAGCCAAATGTCCAAACCTTTGACGGTCGCATCAAAATGTCCCTTTTCCGCATAGCCCAATATCGGTGTGTACTTTTTCGTTGCAGCAACCAATACATATCCTTGGTTATCTGCAAAATTCACAGCATAGATTAAGGTATCGCCTTGTTGATTGGTCAAGGCCTCTACATTAGAAATATTCTGCACAGAAGAACGGGTTAATTGAGAGTTATCGGAAAGGAACGAAGAAGCCGTCCTAACAGCCTCCTCTTCCGAAACATTCAAGTTAAAAGAGTTACTCGTTAGATTTTCATCCACAAACACTTTGGAATTTACTATTCCATTCTGTAAATCCAAATCTTCGTTCTGACAAGAGAAAGATAATAAACTTACACTCAATAAGACAAAAGCAGTACTACATTTCATAACCATTAATTTAAGCATTTAACAAAAGAGGAGCGCATCCTAAGACCGGGCATTATGCAGGATTCCGACCTCCGATGCGCTCTGTTCATAAAGATATAGATTCAGATAGATCAGAACAGTGGTTTGCCGTCCAGCAGCTTGTCGTATCGATGCAATGCCTCTACGAAATAATAGTCAGCATAAGTCAGTGGCACATCGATTTCGGAGTTCTGCGGAATAGCTCCCGTACTATGCATCAGGATGAAGTCGGCGTTCTTGCCCAACTCGGCGCGGTACTTCTTGCTACCCAAAGAATGCAGGATGGCTTTGGCTCCTTCCAGATACTTGGCACTCTTGCTACCCTTAACGTAGGTACTCAACTCCAGCAGAGCGGAAGCCGTGCAAGCGGCAGCCGAAGCATCGCGATAGTTCAGCACCACATTGTTCGCATTAGAGCGAATACCCGGTACGTAGCCTTCCTGATGAGCATTGAAGTCCCACCATGCAATCTTGTCAGCCGGCAGATTCGGATGATCAAGATAAAAGTCCGCCATACCTATAGCCGTCTCCAGGAAACGCGGATCTTTCGTCTCGCGATAGCACATCGTGAAACCATAAATGCCCCAAGACTGTCCACGACTCCAAGCCGAGTTGTCCGACCATCCCTGTGAAGTTTCACCCTTGATGGGCTTACCCGTTTCTTTGTCATAGTAAACAATGTGATAGCAACTGTAGTCAGGTCGAACTGCGTTCTTCATCGTATTCTCGGCATGGCTAATGGCTACTTTACGGAACGAATCGTCACCCGTCACACGAGAAGCATAAAAGAGCAGTTCGAGGTTCATCATATTATCAATAATGACAGGGAAATCGTACACCTTGTCACCATGCCAGGAACGAAAACCGTTCCATGACTGGATTACACCGGCCTTCGGACGGAAACGAGTACAGAGTGAACGGGCAGACTCTACCAGAATGTCTTTGTATTCCGGCTTCGGTTCGAAGCGATTGGCATTGCCATAGCTGCAATACATCATGAAGCCGATGTCATGGTTGTCCGTGAAAGTCTTAACCGGCTCCATCTTCCGAGTATAAACCAAAGCGGAATCTTGCAAAGCCTTGTCACCAAGATACTCAGAAATGTACCACAGCGAACCAGGGAAGAAACCTGACGTCCAAAGATAGATGCTACCCTTAGACACAGTTCCGTCCTTTCTCATACTATGGGGCATCACTCCTTTCCCATCCTTACCCTGCGCAGGCGTCTTCAGCATCAGCCGGTATTGCTCAGCCGCAAAGTTCATGTTCTCCTTAATAAATGCCTTCTCCGAGTCCTGCGCATGGGCTATGCCCAACATGCAGGACAAACAGAGAGCTGCAATCGTTTTTACCTTATTATTCTTATTCATATAAATATAAATTCTTTAATTTGTTATACGTTTTTTTCAAAGAGTACATCGACAAGATGAACTCCTATTAAATTCAACACAAGTCGATGTACCCTATATAGATTAAAATAAATTATCCTACTTGATCCATTATTAGCTAGAAATACTCAGTATAAGTGTCCCTTACCAACCTGGATTTTGGTATCCCAAATTCGTATTGCGTTCAAATTCAACAGCCGGAATAGGCCACAAATAGTCACGCTCCTTAAACACACGTACATAACGTAAATTGCCACGGATATCATCATACTCAAAATTCAATTTTTCCATAGCAAGTCCCCAACGGCGTAGGTCACTAAAACGATGACCTTCACAAGCCAATTCAACAGCACGTTCCTGTACGATACGCTCAAACACTTCTTCTTTAGAATGAGCCTCTAACCATGCAGGACCGCTATTCAAAGCAGGCATATCTGTAGACGGGCGTTGACGTACCTGATTAATCAAGGCTACAGCATCATCCTGACGATCTAATTCATTATAACATTCTGCTAACATCAATAATACATCAGCATAGCGAATAAGAGGAAAATCAACTGGAGAGTGAGAACGATCTAACAAAGTTCCTTCCATATCCCCTTCCGGCACAAACTTACGCCAATAATAATTGAAATGTCCCAAATTATCACGAATAAAACCATTAGCTTCATTAACTCCTGAAGCTAACACATATTCCATCATTTTAGGTGTTCGCCCGTTACATCCATAATAAAAAGAATAAGGAGTTATCAGTGTTTGTTCCAAACGGGGGTCACGATCTTCATAAGCCTTTCGAATTTTATCTTTGTCAGCAGGGTAAGTAGCAACTGCGGTATTGTCATCGGTTAAAACTGCTTGAAAGGTCTTATTCTGTACCTCACGGCTTTCATTAAATCCAGGAAAATAATCATTCCAATTAAACTTAGAGCCATCACGATTTTCATACATATCCGCCAATATATCTGTTGGCATAAAATTATTCCAACCACCCGCAAATGAGGCACGAGTACCCATACGTAAAGCATACGGCATTCCATAATCTTGATTGGTACCATTAATAGCCTGAATTGTAAATATCATCTCAGAGCATTGATCTGCAGCCAAGGTGAACAATTCCGGATAGCTTTCATGCAATTGATATCCATACCCACGATTCTCCGGGTCTTTTACAATTTCCTCAAAGTCTGTTTTAGCACCTGCATAATCTTCTGCAAACAGCTTAACCTTTCCACGAAGTGCCACAGCTGCACCACGAGTAGCTCGACCGTATTCACTACTCTCCCATTTTACAGGCAATGCTTCTACAGCGGCATCCAAATCATCTAAAATAAACTGTCGGGTTTCTTCCACTGTACTACGAGATTTCTTCATTTCCATAAACTCGCTAGACACTACAGTTGTCTCATCATACAAAGGCACTCCGCCAAAATAATCTAATAAATAGAAATAGTATAAAGCACGAATAAACTTAGCTTCACCCTTATACACATTTTTCTTTTCATCAGACATATCAACATTATCTATATTCTGCAGCAAAAGATTTGCCCGAAAGACCCCATCATAACACGTCTGCCAACGGCTCTGCACTGTTCCTGTACGGTCTGTATAAGTTCCTTTTATAATACTAGGCATTAACCAATTGTTATAATCACATCCGATTTCACCTAAAGCATCATTATCATAATAGGCACCAAAACCGTTCTCATTTCGCAAAGTAGCATACATTGCAACCATGCCTTGATGAGCATGATCTTCTGTCTTCCAAAAGGTTACAGAACTTAACTTATCATGAGGATATTGATCAAGATCATAGCAACTGCTCATCATTCCGGCAGCAAGCAAAAACAATATATATTTTTTCATAATTCAAAAATCGTTTTTTAGAATGAAACATTAAGTCCAAAGGAAGCTTGGCGAATAGTCGGATAAGTCAACTTTGTGGTTTCCGGATCCATACCCGCAAAGCTTGTAAACGTAAAGAAGTTTTCCAAGCTACAGAATACACGTACACGACTCAAAGTTGCAGCCTTAACCCATTTTTCCGGTAACGTATATCCCAATTGGATATTACGGATTTTAAAGAAAGCTTTATCGGTTTCCCACAAGGTACTATTACGGGTATTACGGCTATCATTTAACAACAATCGCGGATATTTAGCTGGAGTAGTACGTCCTTCATACCAACGTCCATCTGCTATTTCCTGACCTATCTGATAACCACTAGCTGGAATATTCGTTGTATGCATAGTTTGGTATTGAACTTTCTGACTACCTGTTCCAGACATCAGCATGGAGAAATCAAAACCTTTCCATTCACATCCCAGATTAATATCATAAAAGAAGCGAGGAGTATCTCCGAGCCCCATTGCAACACGATCATCATCATTAAAGATTCCATTACCATCCATATCTTTGTAAAGCACATCACCCATTTCCGGACGTTTATAGCTTTGGAACGGATCCACTTTTTTTCCATCTTCACCTATAGGAGCATTATCAATCAAAGACTGCACATAGTCCAAGTCTGCTTGACTCTGTATGATACGATCTGCGACCAGCACATACTGTACATTTATAGGATAGCCTTCTTTGATCATTGTACTACCACTTATACTAGCCTCATCCCCTTTAAACTTCGTCACCTTATTATCGACAAAAGTTACGTTTGTACCAATACTATAATGAAAATCATTAATTTTATCCGACCAGTTCAATGTAAGTTCAAAACCTTGATTCTGGACTTCTGCACTATTCTGAGTTGGGATACTTGAGTTTCCATGTACCAACGGAGCTGGTAAATCTATTAAGATATCAGATGTTTTCTTATAAAAGTATTCTGTAGTACCAGACAATCGCCCATTTAATACTGTAAAATCTACACCTACATTACTTACAGCTGTACTTTCCCATGTCAAATTGCCATTAGCAAGTGCTGTTTGTGTCATACCAACCTGAAGTACATTGCCTAAGCTGTAATTGGACTGTGAATAGGAAGCGATAGCCATATAATCACTATCCAAATAATTGTTTCCTAATTCACCATAAGATACACGAAGTTTCAATGCATCCAACCAATTACGCGTACCTTCCATAAATGCTTCCTGATCTATACGCCAACCAGCGGAGAATGAAGGGAAATATCCCCAACGATTACCTTTTAAGAAGCGTGAAGAAGCATCTGCACGTAAATTTGCTTCCAATAAATATCGATCAGCCCAACCTAAATTAATACGACCAAAATAAGAACGCATCGCCCATTCTGTATGACTACCACTTGCCAACGCATCCCCTGTAGCTCCATTAATTACGTCTACAGATGAATCAATCCAATCATACTTTTGTCCACTGAAACTACGATCACGACGCATCTCTTGACTGGCTCCAACCATTACATTCAAATCTAATTGATTGTCAACAAAGCTGTTCTCATAGCGAACAACTCCATCCATAAACATACGTTCAATCTTTCGATTATAATTGTAAATATATGTACGGTCAGTAGCTGCTCTCACCACACTTTCTGTCTGAAAATCCCACAAATCGTTCAAATTTGGCTTGGACCAATTATCTTTATCAGTCAATTCATAAGAATAAGAACCAGAAATACTCAAACCTTTAAACGGAGTAATAACTCCATTAAACGCTGCACGGAAATTACGTTCTTTCTTATTACCCTCATTCTTATACAAATAAGCCAACGGGTTATTGGTCTGAATATCCTCACCTTTAGCTTGTGCACCACCAAAACGTCCATCCGGATGACGCAAGACTATACCTGGAGTACTAGCATATCCATAAGTAAATACATCGTCAATACGATCAGAACCTATCTCATTATTTGATAAATAGCCATTCAACTTCATACCTAAAGTCAACCATTTAGTCGGCTTAGCTTCTATATTTGAGCGGAAGCTATAACGTTCGTATCCAGCGTTATCAATAATACCCGGATTATTATTATACCCGAACGAAGAATAAAATGACAGCTTATCGGTACCTCCACTTAAAGACAGGTTATGATTAGTAGAGACTGCTGTCTGGAAAATTTCTTCAACCCAGTCTGTATTAGGATAAAGCAGGGGGTTACGCCCTCCATCATTGCGCCAAGCATCAATAACATCCTGTTCAAACTGATAAGTTCCTGGAGTAGTATTATTATATGCTTCATTTCTCAATTCCATGTAAGTTGCATAATCGCTTACTGCATCTACAGTTTTTCCTACAGACTGAAGAGAAGCATATCCCGTATAATCGATATTAATCTTTCCCTGCTTACCTTTCTTAGTAGTAATCAGGATAACGCCATTTGCAGCACGCGATCCATAAATAGAAGCTGAAGCAGCATCTTTCAGTACGGTCATACTTTCCACATCCTGAGGAGCCACCGTATTAATGTTACTCTCCACTCCATCAATGATAATCAAAGGAGCAGAATTGTTCAATGTACCTTGACCGCGTACTAAAATAGAAGCATTATCATTACCGGGAACATTACTGCTAGAAGTAACAGAAATACCAGAGGCCATACCAGCCAAACCTGAAGATAAGTTTGTAATAGGTCTTTTTTCCGCAATATCAGCCATATTAACAGAAGAAACAGATCCCGTCAAATTTACCTTTTTCTGAGCTGCATAACCTACAACCACCACTTCATCAATCAATTCTGTATCTTCCTGAAGTTTGATAGAAAGCTGGCTCTGAGTACCGACTTTGATTTCTTGTTCTTTATACCCCACATAGCTTACAACCAAAACTGCATTTTGAGGAACACCTTTAAGTGTAAAATTACCATCCAAATCGGTAATAGCACCGATAGTAGTACCTTTCACTTTTACATTCACACCAATTACCGGAAGGCCCGTCTCATCGACAACGTTACCCGAAACCGTACGGCCATCTTGATTAATAGAAAGAACAGAGTGTACCTTTTCGACTTCAATAGCTTTTCCCGATACAGCATAAGCCGGAGTCATTGAAAGAAAAAATACACCGCCCAACAAGAACTTGGAAAGATTACCTTCCAACATACGTTTTTCTCTTCGTTGATACATAAGCATTAAATTTTAAGTTATCAGTAAGTTTTAAAACACTATTTCGGATGTTTTATGATTTCTATCGCAAAGATGGAAAACTGTTCTTTTATAAATGGGACACACTGTCTTTTTTAGAGTACACTCTATTTCATCCTTACATTTTTAACATTTAAAGAAAGGGATGCATAATCGTCCAAAAGGGGAAATATTATCCAATACACAAACGTTAAACATTTGTACTACAACATATTATATCATAGATCAGAATTCAAAGGGCTAATTATAGTCCGCTTCTTCGAAACCTCACAAAGTAAATCTTTAAAAAACATGTCCAACACACATACATCCCCCAATTTAGACAAAATCATCCCAACCTAATCTAGAAAAAGACTATTTTTGCATGAAGTTAAAAAAGGCTACGACATATAGCCCCTACAAAAAAACGCTGCAACAATCATCAATTAAAACAAATAAGTCCTATGAACTCTACACAAAAACACCTTGAGAACAATGCAATCCTCTGTCGTTTTTTAAAGACGAATATTAAGAATTGCATTTTATTGCTTCTATTATTTACTTTATTGATGCCTACCTGTACCATTCTGGCACAAACAGATTGGCAGTCACACCCACGTCTGCTATTTACACCTAACGAAGAAATTCAAGTTAAAGAACTCATTAAGCAAAATCAAGATGTCCGAAAATTAGCCTACTATTTAAAGAACCGGGCAGACTCACTTGCTACATTGGCACAAATCCCTTACGAAATGGACAGGTACGGTAATATGTTATATACCTCCAGAGCCTATGTAGACCGCCTAGGGACATTGGCATTGGCCTACCGCCTCTATGGAGAAAAAAAATACCTGGATGCAGCCGACCAGGCATTACAATGGGTTTGTAACTTCCCAGACTGGGACCCGAACCATTATCTGGATACAGCTGAAATGACAACTGCCGTAGCGATAGCCTACGACTGGTTGTACAAATCCCTACCTGCATCTACCCGGAAACTGATTAAAAACAGCATCTATCGCAACGCTATAGCCCGTGTTCTGAAGGAATATGAAAAGGGAGGACCGGGTAGTTGGGCCAAACGTGAAACGAACTGGAATGTAGTGTGCAACACCGGTATGGTACTGGGAGCACTAGCTGTAGCCGAAGATTATCCTCAAGAAGCACGTACCATTTTGGAAAATGCAGCTCGATATATGCCTAATTGTCTGAGGCATTTCGCTCCGGACGGAGTATGCTATGAAGGGCCTTCCTACTGGGGATATACAGCCAGTTACCTGTCATTGTACTTGAAAGCCGTTACCGATAATGGAGGCGATAAGGGGAAAATAGGCCAACTGCCTGGCATAGAAAATACAGCCCTCTATTATAAGCGCACCCTTTCACCATCAGGACGAGTCTTCAATTTTGCCAACGCCCATGACGAAGCGCTCAACACACCTGCATTTTTCCTCTTCAGTAGACTGTATTCCCAGGCGGAAGTAGCAGAATGGTATCGGAAAGAGATCGGGAAGGTCATTCAGGGACAACAACCGCTGCACCAATTATTCTTCCTTTCACTTCCCTGGTACGACAATGCACAGCCCAATCCACAATCTTCCCTACCCAAACTGGAAGTATACCACAACACGATCAATGACATCATTATACTCAATGGCAAACGTGATGTACAAGGCTCCATATTCCTCACAGCTAAAGGTGGAGAGCCCATGCAGGCACACCAACAGATGGACTGTGGAACTTTTGTACTGGAAAGTGAAGGTATACGTTGGACGGACGATTTGGGATCTGACGATTACAACCTGCCCGGCTTCTGGGACTACAAGCCAAATGGACAACGCTGGAAATACTTCCGCAACAACAACCTTTCGCACAATACGATTAGTATCGATCACCAGATACAATACGCTGCAGGCGAAGCCTTTGTCTGCGAAGAAAAAACTGACATTGCTCAGCCATACGCCAAACTGGATATGACCTCCTTATATAAGGATCAAGCCGAATCAGTGTTCCGTACATTTACTCTGATCGATGACCAGACTGTCGAAGTGACAGATGAGATAAAACTTACCAACGCCCAGTCAACCGTATCGTGGTCGGTTATCACAAAGGCTGATGTAGAGACCGATGGTAAGACAGCCCATCTGACCTTGAACGGCAAACACTTCTATATGCAAATCATTTCACCGACAAATGTAACCTTCACATCACGACTGGCACAGAACACCTCGCCAAAGGAATATCCGATACGAAATACAACCATAATAGAAGCCAACTGTACCTTCGGCCAACCAAATGCTACCATCAAAGTGCGCATGAGCAGTCGCCCTTTCCTTGAAATAGCCCATGGCCCCTACCTGCAGGAAGTGACAACCAACGGAGCGACATTTGCCTTCCAAACATCCAATCCTTCTTTTTCGTTCATCGAACTCAAGAAAAAAGGAGAGGAACAGTCCAACAACTATTTCGGCTCAAAACACGGATTGAAACAGGCAGATGCAACATTCTTTGCCATCAGAGCAGAAGAATTACAACCCAACACGACTTACCAATACCGCATACATACCAAAGAAATCAAATCATTCCAACCGTACAAGGTGGTATTCGGAGACAGCATCGCTTCGCCCTGGTACACATTCCGTACCATTGACCCGGAACAGGAAGGTGGATCCATCTTCATTACCAGTGACATGCACAGCAACCCGAAGCTGCTGAAAAACTTGTTGGAACGATGTGACTACCAAACCTGCACTTCGTTCTTCTATGCCGGCGACATGATGAACTACATGACCGAAAACGGTGAACATCCGTTCACGTCGTTCATCGACACCAGCGTAGAACTGTTTGCCACCTCCATTCCGTATGAGTTCGTGCGGGGCAACCATGAAACACGTGGAAACATGGCCCGTATCTTCCCGTCCTTCTTCCCCAAACAAAACGGCAAGATATACGGCAGCTACCTGATGGGGGATGTCATGGTCATCATGCTCGACACGGGTGAAGACAAATCTGACACCCATCCGGTCTATGCCGGACTGACGGACTTTGACAACTATCGCAGCGAACAAGCCCGCTGGCTGGAAAAAGTCGTAAAAAGTAAGGATTTCAAGAAAGCAAAATACCGGATTGTCATTTCGCACTTCCCGCTGGTATCCGACAAGGAATGGGAAAAGGGAACTACCTGGAAAGGTTGCCAAGACGCAAGCCAAAAATTCCTACCCATACTGAACCATGCCGGAATCGATCTGATTGTAGCAGGACACACCCACCGCTTCTTCTATCATGAGCCGGGAGAATCAGGAAACCAATGTCCCGTACTGGAACAAGGAGCCATGTGTGCCACTCGACTTGACCTTACCGACGGAAACATCCATATCAAGGTTATCGGAAAAAACGGTGAGATCCTGTTGGATAAAAATCTGAAATAAAGAGTCTCATTTTTTTTGTAAAGAACAACATTACCATCCATACAAACAACAATGACTCAAAACAGATTGTTGAAACGACTCTCCGTCTGTCTGCTGGCAGTTGCTACCCTGACTTGTGCCAAAGCTCAGACGGAGCAGTCTATCTATGTATCTCCCAAAGGAAACGACCGGGCCGATGGCAGCTTGTCGCATCCGCTACGGAGTATACAGGCGGCTATCGAGAAAGCCAACCGGACGGGAAAAAACATTCCTGTCGCAATCATTCTACGTGCCGGTCGCTATGAACAAGAACAAACCATCGAAATAAAAGACAGAGGAAACCTGACCATCCGTCCTTATGAACAGGAAGTTGTAAGCATCGCAGGAGGGAGGCAGATTCCTGCCGGAAAAATGCAGAAGGTCAAAGATACTTCCGTTGCAGCACGGATTCGGCCGGAAGTGCGGAAACAAATCCGCGAACTGGACCTGAAGAAACTGAACGTAACATGCGGCAACCTGCGCAACAGTGGATTCGGACGGCCCAGCCTGCCGGCCTGGACCCAAGTGTTCATGGACGAAGTTCCCTTCCGGATAGCCCGATGGCCCAATGACTCGACACAAGCCATCGGAGAAATCGTGGAACCGGGAGCTACAGCCGATGGCAAACCGGGGGCTCTACCCGTATTCGGCTATGAGGGAAACCGGCCTACCGACTGGAAAGACGTGAGCCAGATGTGGATAGGTGGCTATTTCGCCCACGGATATGCTGACGACATGATAAAAGTGGCCTGCATCGACACCATAAGACGCCACATCCATGCAGCCCAACATACCGTTTACGGATTCATGACCGGAGCCCCCTGGAGACAATGGTTTGCCATGAACTTGGTTGAGGAACTGGACCAACCAGGAGAATACGTCATAGACAGCCTACGACAGAAAATCTACCTGTATCCACCGCAGACAAAAGGAACCGACCTGCACGTTACATCGCTGGAAGGACCGATACTGGCCATCGAACATGTTTCTGACGTCCATATCCAGAATCTGACATTCGAATACGGACGTTCCATCGGTATCTATCTGGAAGAAACCGAACAGGTGCGCATCGAAGGATGTACAATCCGAAATCTGGGAGGTACCGGAATTGTCATCGGAAAAGGCTACCTCAGCAACCCAGTAGAAAGTTATGCCCACGAAAGTGCCCAAAAGGGGCAGCCCGCATCGCGTGTCATCGGACATCTGCAAGGGAAAATGTATGAAGACGTGCTGTACGACCGGAAAGGAGGCAAAAACAACGGCATCATCGACTGCCACATATACAACGTCGGTTCAGGCGGTGTCAGCATGGGCGGAGGCAACCGTGCTTCCCTGACTCCGGCAGGCAATTTTGTAAAAAACTGCCTCATCCATGATTTCAACCTGATAGAGAAATCCTACAAGCCGGGCATCTGGATAGACGGAGTGGGCAACAGAATCAGCCAGTGCGACATATTCAATGCACCCAGTATGGCCATTCTGCTGCATGGAAACGATCACATCATCGAGCTGTGCAGAATAAACAATGTCTGTACCGAAGTAGATGACCAAGGGGCCATTTACCACGGCCGAGACCCGTCGGAACAGGGTAACATCATCCGCTACTGCTACTTCAAGGAACTGAGCCCGCGCCATCGCGTAACGGCCACCTACCACGACGACGGTGCCTGCGGTACGACGGTTTACGGAAACATTTACTATAAGGCCGGCTCCCTGCCTGCACTGATAGGAGGCGGACATCATATCCACTACCTCTACAACATCTTCATGGAATGCCCCACAGCCATCCACATAGACAACCGTATGGAGAACTGGGGGAAGGGGATGGTAGCCCCCAACGGTATCATCGACCAACGACTGAAGCAAGTGAACTACCAAGAACTTCCCTACAGTACCGCCTACCCCGAACTGGCTAAGTACTGGGACGAGAATCCGGCATACCCCAGCCACAACGTAGTGGAAGGCAATCTGTTCTACCGGATAGGCAACGTGCTGCACGGACGTAGCGAGTGGAGCGAATTCTACAACAACTGGACAACCAACGACGATCCCGGTTTCGTTTGCCCCGAAGACCCGCTCCAAGGCTTTAAAGCCGATGCGGCATTGTTCCAAAAAATCAAGGGATTCCCTGACATCCCTTTCTCGAAAATAGGATATCAGGAAACAACTCATTCATCCAACTCCAAGGAAAAAATAAAATGAAAAAGACAATCACAACCCTCTGCCTATGCCTGTCCATCCACACAGGCATGCAAGCGGATGAAACGGTCTACCTGTCGCCCGCAGGAAACGACCTAGGAAAAGGTACGGCAGAATCGCCCTACTACTCCCTGAACAAAGCCATAGAGAACCGACTAACAGGAAAAACCGCAGACGACACTCTGTTCATCAGAGTGATGGAAGGAACGTACCACATGAAAACTCCGTTCCGGATTGAACAAGCCAACTCCAGACCTGTCGTCATTCTGGCAGACAATCCGCAAGCCAAACCTGTCTTTTCGGGTGGTATCACAGTAGGCAGATGGGAAAAATATGGGGACAAGCTCTACAGAGCATACGTTCCGGAAGTGGTGCAATATGGAACCAACTTCGAACAGCTGTATGTCAACGGAACCCGAGCCGTGCTGGCCCGTACGCCAAACGACGGCTGGTACTACGTGGACGGGACTTCGGAAACACAGTTCACCCCCGGAGTGCGCTATGCCGACTATGCCGTGCAACGCATAGACTTCCGGCCGGAAGACTGGAAAACGATAAAGGGCAAGCAGACAGACGAGCTGTCGCACCTCAAATTCCGTTTCTACCACAAATGGGACATCACCCTGCAAAAGGCAACGTATGTGGAACCGGATTCGGTCTTCATCTACATGCAAGGCAAAGGCATGCGGCCCTGGAATCCCATCCGTAAAGGTTCAAGATACGTCATGTACGACTATATGGCCGCCCTCGACATGCCCGGAGAGTGGTTTCTCGACCGGAAGGAGGGATACCTCTACTACATGCCCCGCCCGGAAGAACAGATGGAAACAGCCGAATGCTTCATTCCCTTGCTTTCCCAACTTGTCACTGTCAAGGGAAGCAAGCGAGGAGTGGTAAAAGGCGTGTCGTTCCGGAACATCGTCTTCAGCCACACCCTGCACAACATGCCCGAACAGGGCGAAGATCCTTTCCAGGCCGCCGCACCGGTAGAAGCCGCCCTCTCGTTCGACTACGCGGAGAATATCAGCCTGTACAACTGTGAAGTGAGCCATACCGGCGGATACGGCATCTGGTTCAGACAGGCATGCCACCACAACCGGATAGAGCACTGCCTGCTGTCCGACCTGGGAGCCGGCGGCATCAAAATAGGGGAACCTTACTTCAGGGACGACACGACAATGACAAGCAGCCACAACACGGTGGACAACAACATTATCGTACATGCAGGACGTGAGCTGCCCTGCGGTGTGGGCGTTGCCATTTTCCACAGCAGTGACAACCGTGTGACCCACAACGAAATAGCCGACCTGTACTATTCGGGCATCTCCGTGGGATGGGTATGGGGATACAACCAGTCACCGCTGCTCTGGACCATGCACATCAACCGACGGGGTGAAGTGGAATACCTGCAAAAGGAGCTGACCAACCCAGCCGTACGCAACCTGATAGCCTACAATCACATCCACCACATCGGCTGGGGTGAGCTGTCAGACATGGGAGCAGTCTATACCCTTGGCGAATCGGAGGGAACCGTTATCACCCACAACGTGATACACGACGTGCTGACCTACGACTACGGCGGATGGGGACTCTACACGGACGAAGGATCAACAGGTGTCACCATGACCAACAACCTCGTTTACCGCTGCAAAAGCGGAGGTTTCCACCAGCACTACGGTAAGGAGAACCGCATAGAGAACAACATCTTTGCGTTCGGCCACTACTTCCAGGCCCAATATACCCGTCCCGAAGAGCATTTGTCGTTCCACTTCAGGCACAACATCATCTTGCAAGAGCGCGGTGCCACCCTCTCGGGAGCATGGGAAAAGGGACGGACAGACAGGGATTACAACCTGTACTGGCATCTGAACGGAAGTCCCACATTCGGAAAACAAAGTTTTGAAGAATGGAAGAAAAGCAAAGAGCCCCACTCCATCTGTGCCGACCCGCTCTTCAAGGATCCGCTGAACGATGACTATAGTTTTGCTTCAAAGCGCAACATACGCAAAATCAAGTTCCGCCCCTTCGACAGTTCGGCAGTCGGCGTCTACGGCGAAGCCTCCTGGAAGAAGCAAGCACAGCTTTCGCCCGAGGTATTGGAAGCCTTCGAACAAAGAGCCAAAACCATCCTGAAAGACTGACCGAGGACACACTGACACAGATGTATCCGAAGAGAACTGTCCAACCATTTGCTGTCGTTTTACCCCGAAAAATGGTAAAATGACAGCAAACGATTCAACTAAGACGAAAGACAAAATGCAATTTCGTCAAAATTATGCTAAGCAACACTTATGACCTACAAGACGCGTTAAAACTACTATTCAAGACAATTACCCCCCATTAAAAAGCATAATTTCTCCCATTATATCTTTACAGACTGATAATTTTGCTTCCAAAATATTTTCAAATTCTTATATACATAAAATTAATCAGCCATGAAGAAAATACTTTTTCTTTTAAGCAGCTTATGGGCTTTATCCACAAGCGGGCAAGTATCAACCCTTGAAACGCGCTATTTTACCTCTGACGTGAAAGCCAATGGAGAAACGGACTTCCACGGAGAGACTGAATGGATGAATCTGGAACAACGTATCGATTTCCTGGCCAAATATGGAAATTATGCAGCCAAATTCTGGAACAATCCACAACTAGACCGTCCAGTTCTTTCTTCTCAGGAAGTACCATCAACCTTAAAGGGCATTAAGCCTCAACCTACTTCACAAACAAGAAAGACCTTATCACTGAAACAATGGAAAGCCTACGGATATCGTCCGGGAAAAGAACTGGAACAACAAAAAGAATGGAAGTTATGGGAACAACAGACAGGCAGTAAAATCGCTAACGGGAAACTGTCCCTGTCAGATTGTACCATTAAAAGAGAAACGGAAGACATCAAATGGCGTTTCCGTCTAAAAGCATATTTGCAGAACGAAGCTTCCTGTTACACTTTAAGCCTTGGTAATCAAGAACAAGATGTCATATCCGTAAAGTTGCAGGACCAAAAGATTCATGTGCAATCAGGCCAATACCATCAGGAAAAGAACTATAAAGGCAAATCCCAGTACATGCTGGAAATATATGGAGATTTTGACAACAAACGATTCTTTGTCACACTCGATTCGACACTAACTTTGGAATGTCCTCTTGATGCCAACCTCACTCCCATAATCAACCAAACGTCATTCACCTCTACCGGTGGAACAACCTATATGGACAACCTACAACTGTATTCGTTCGTACAGGATGCAGCCAATGCACACACGCCCTTCTACACCTCGCTGGTATGGGACGAAGACTTCGACCCCATCGTTCCCATAAAGGAATGGTATAGCCCAGAGTACAACGATGCCCAATGGACAGAAGTAAAATTACCCTCTGTACATGGCGGACTGGCAGAAAAAGAAGAGAGTTACTACCTCAGAAAGAAAGTACATATTGACAATTGCGAACGCGCCATTCTGAACTTGGAGACTCTGGATCCAGGAGGTGAAGTGTGGATAAACGGACAACCCGTCATTGTCATCAACGACAGACACCCCTACCAATTGGATGTCACCGAATACATGATTCCCCATCAGGAAAATCTGATCGCTGTACGTGTCAAGCCATACAAAGCACGCCACCGAATGCTTCACTCACCCTCCGACCCCTATACAGGCTGGTTACTGGGAAGGACAGAATTGATTCTGACAAGCAGATGCATGATTAAAGACGCACTTGTTCATACTTCGACCATTCACGAAAAAGAAGCCGTACAGTCCAATCTGATTACGATTCAATATAACGGAGTAGAATATTATAAAGGAAGCATAGAAATAAACTATTACCCCTGGTATCCGGAAGAAGGAGGAGTGGTAGCCAGTATTCAAAAGGAAATCCAAATCAGACCATCTATCGATAATAAGATTTCGATCCCTTTGAGTATCCCTGATGCATTGTTATGGCATCCCAACCATCCCAACTTGTATAAAGTGGAAGTCATTCTAAAAGATAAAACAAGCAAAGTTATCGACGATTATGTCACAACAACAGGTATCCGTACTATAACACAGGAGAGAGGAAAACTCTATATAAACAATCAGGTAGAAATGTTGAATGGAGCCCAGATCCTGGGTTACAGATATCCCATCGAAACAATAGCCAAAACCAACCGTTGTGTATCTGACGAAACCATTATCCAAGACCTGTTGCAGATAAAGAAAATGAATGGAAACATGCTGCGTATCCATGTACATGCAGAAAAAGATACAATCGATGGTATTAATGACCCTCGGTATGCAGAATATGCCGACCAATTGGGTGTCTACCTGTTATGGCAAACAGCCGGATGGGTCAGAGAAGGAGAAGCCTGGAACGTAGACTTCAAAGGATATCCCAAATACATCAGACAAGTTTATAATCATCCATCCATTGTCATGTGGGAAGCCGGAAACCATCCTAACCGTTTCAAAAAGCATGATATCTCAGATTCACACGACTACATGAACCTGATTTATAAAACGATCAGCCAGGCCGATACGAGCAGGCTTATTTCTCCGACTTCCTTCTGGGGACATACACATTATGGTAACTATGACGGCAGCATGGACTACAAAGGCAACCCCATCTCTCCCAATCCTGTAATCATGGAAAAACTAATGACCAGAGGTAACCAGGATGCTTATACCGGATACGGAGCGACATGGAGCGAATTGCGCAAAGCTCCTTACCGATGGGCGGCCTCCTGCATCAATGCCAATGATAAAGCATTTTTCAATTTTGAACATGAAGAATCGGCCGCACAGCCCAACTGGGAACTGGCACAAAAGGAACCTTGGTACAAAGTGCAATCCTACGAATGGGAGTACGAAGAAAATAGTATCGGCAGGAAACTGGATGCTGAAGAATGGAAAATCAGCCAGGCTTTCCAAGCTTTCTCGGCATGGGAGTCTATGAAAAAGCAAATTCTTTTAGGCTATGATGGATTCTCATGGTGTAGCTTGGAATCAGGTGCTAATATGTTTACTTACCAGAAGCCTCTGTTAGACGCATTCGGTGTACCTAAGCTGGCTTATTATGCCAACAAACAGGCATTCGGACGAATGTGGGCCGCAAGTAATAATGTCGATGTCGTATACGGTCCACAAGATCAGATACAACCTGTTATCTTTAACCTGGATGCTCCTTGCAAAGCAAACTTGATTATTGAACTAAAAAATGAACAAGGCAAAACCGTAGAAAAGAAAACTATAAAAAATATAGATGTCAAAGGGAACGGAAACGTAACTCCTGTTGAAAGCTTCCGTTTTAAGAACAAAAGAGAAGGAGTATATTTCATCGTTTATCAGCTTGTGAAACTTGCAAATTAGGCGTGAAAGATCACTCTTTCACAACATCAGCCTGATTTCCAATCCCTTACATAGGTATGAAGGAATGAAAGCATTGACAAAACATTCTTTTAAAGAAAGAATATATGGATGATGCCACGTAAACATTCACTTGACGAACGTAAACATGGACTTGACATCCATAACTATGAACTTGGCGATTGTAAAGAGGGACTTGAAATATCAGTCCCTCTCATTCGCTTTGTCTGTATTCCTGCGGCGTCTGATTGAAAGATGCTTTGAAACAATGGCGGAAATAACGCAAAGAATTAAAACCGACCTGATAGGCAATCTCTGTAATCTGCATTTCTGGATTTTTCTTTAGCAAATCGGCAGCAGCCTTCAGACGTACATTCAGAATATACTCATTCGGAGTTACGAAGCTAAGAGCCTTCAACTTATTGTAAAGCGAACTGCGGCTGACTCCTAACTCACGGGCCAATTGATTGACATCAAAATCGGGTTCAGCCAGATGCGTCTTCACCACATCATCCAAGCGTGTCAAAAAGTCGGCATCAATCGGAGTCAATGCCAAAGTCGGCATACCGGCATCATTTGTATCGGCAGAGGACGGTGTCACAGTGGAAAATTTCTTTTTCAGCAATTTCCGATTACGCAACAAGTTGGCAATCCGACCCAAAAGCAGTTTGTTGTTGAAAGGCTTTTCTATGTAATCATCCGCTCCACATTGCAATCCCTCCATCTTATTATTGTCGGACGTCATCGCTGTCAGCAAAATAACCGGTATATGACACAAATCAAAATTACTCTTTATCTTCATGCACATTTCCGTTCCTGACATGACAGGCATCATTACATCACTTACAACCAAATCCGGATGCTCTTCTATTACTTTATCAAGCCCGGCTTTGCCATCCAATGCAATAATAACCCGATAAAGCGGTGAAAGCAAATCCATCAGTATCTGTAACAGGTCTTCATTATCCTCTACCAACAATACACAATCTTTTGCATCATTGTCCGATTTAGGAATGTCACTTACAGGTACTGTTTCCGTATCAGTACCGGACATTTCAGAGAAAGCGGGCAGAACATCCGACATTTCTCCTTCAGCCGCACCCCAAACCACATTGTCATCTTGAAGAAACGGATTTTCTTTTGGCAAAGTCACTTTAAAGACACTGCCATACCCCAAAGCACTCTGTACACCAATAGATCCATGATGAAGTTCTACGATTCCCTTAGCCAAAGCAAGGCCAATACCGCTACCGGGAGAAGAGACCTCAGCATCCACCTGATAGAAACGATCGAAAATAAAAGGTAAAGCTTCTTTGGGTATTCCTTCTCCACTATCCAGAACTTTAATTTCAATTTGTTCAGTCGCTTCTATGATTTGGACTTCCACTTTTCCATTGGCGGGCGTATATTTCAAGGCATTAGACAATAAATTAGAAAAAACTTTTCTTAACTGACGGCTGTCAAACCAACCCATTACCGTATCCGTTTCCGAATGAAAATCCAAATGGATATGTTGCAGCTGAGCCTGCTGCTGAAAGTCATCACAGAGGCGACTTATAAAAGCTACTATATTAGATTGGGCCACATGCAAAGTCAACTTGCCACGCTCCATTTTTCTAAAATCCAACAACTCGGAAATCAATTCACGGAACTGAAACGTATTTTTATAGATCTTCTGTAAGCGAGTGCGTATAAACGGAGAAAGCCCTGAAGTCTGCAACAAAGCTTCCAGCTGTGAAATAATCAGTGTCAACGGAGTACGGAATTCATGAGAGATATTGGCAAAGAACTGGAGTTTAGCCTGAATCAACTCTTCATTTTTCTCCTTTTCCAATTTTTCCTGAGCCAGAGAAGCTCGTAAATGTACACGTGCCATCCAATTACGAACAAGCGTACTGACTATGCTTAAAAATAAAAGAGCATATAGAGAATAAGCCCACCACGTAGCCCACCAAGGTGAATGGACTATCACAGGTAACTCAATGGAATGAATTTTATCACGTTCACTCAGTTGTTTCTCACGAACCTTCAGTCTATATTTGCCCGGATCCAAATTTGTATAGACCAATGTATTCCCATAAGTCGTATTCCATTTCTTATCAAACCCTTCTAATATATATTCATAAATTTTCCGGTCTGAATTATCTATATAACTATTCGAAGCAAACGAAATGGTAATATTATTCTCATCGTACGATAAATTCAATTGAGAAACGAAAGGCAATGCTACCGGCAATATTTTTTCCTCTTTCCGAGCTGACACTATTTTTCCATTGACTGATAACGACGAAAAAAACAAGTTATGTTCCGGCAAGGTATCGAATAAAGAAGAAAAAGAAAATCGGGTCATACCTTCCGAACCACCAACCAGCACTTCCCCGTCATGGCAAACAAGCAGTCCACAACCATCGTTTACTGCAGACAGATGCAATTGATTCTCCGCATCTAATATTTTCATATCCGTTGTCTGAGGATGATAACAAAGGATACCACGATCCGTCAATAAAATCAGATAGCCTGACATGTGGAACCGCATGTTATAGATATAATCTGCACCCGCCATCGGACAATGTTCAAAACTGTCCGATTCTTTATTATATCGATACAATCCAGAACCTATCGTTCCAAAAAACAAAGTACCGTCAGACGACTCTGTCATCTTTGTTACCATAAACTTTCCAAGTCCCTTCTGCCCCAACGGATAAATATATTTTTCGCCCGGAGACGACATATTGATGCGAACAAGTTCATTCCGACGAGAAAGCCATATAAAACGTTCAGAGTCTATAAACATAGCGACTCCTTCACGCAACGTTTCAGGAATCTTTGGGAAAGGACGTTCAAGAGTACCATCATAGCCTTTTTTCACAAATATACCCTTCATTGACAGTAAATACAAACTGTCCCCTTGCATAATGACTTCGTTGAAAGAATCACTGGTGCGACCATAGTCTGCATAATGTTTAACCGTAGCCGAAGCTATATCAAAGCGTAAAAAACCCTGCTTATGCGTGCCGATATAAAGACAATCATTCTGTTCGTCATATTCTATACACTTCAAATTAGGGAAATACGGGGATTGTTTTTTCCCTGACAGATAATGAGTAAATGTATCTGTTTTCCTGTCCCAGCGATTCAATCCTCCACCTTCTGTACAAATCCACACGTCTCCCCGCTTATCTTCCACCATATTGCCCACATAAGGAAAACTCACCCCATCTTGTCTACCGTCATTTTCAGAATAATGCCTGAACAGATCTACTTCCGGATGAAAATAATGAACTCCTCCATAATATGTTCCCACCCAAATGGTACCCTGCCGATCTTTATACAATGAAAAAATAGAAGAATGCTTCAATGCCCCGGGAGTCATATCTTTACGATAGCATGTAACCTCTCCATTCCGATCTATTTTATTCAAACCATTGAAGGTTCCAATCCATACACTCCCTTCATCATCTTCTACAAAGCAACGAATATCATTACTGGAAAACACAAAATCTTTTTTCACGGTCCATTGATTGCCAGAGATCGATTCTACCTTATACATTCCTTTGCGGAAGGCTGCGACCCACATAGCTCCCTGACTATCATAATACAAAGAATAGATATTTACATTCGGAATCACACAAACTGGTTGTTGTGTTCCAGGTTCTGCAATGTAATATAATCCGGTCAATGTTCCTACCCAAAGACTACGGTCTTTCCCCACATAAAAGCTGGTAACCGATTGTCCCAATTCCATGTGATATACAAATGAAAAATTCTCTTCTACCGGATTCCAACGATAAATGCTATCATGAGCAGCAGCCCAGACATCACTTCCATCCGAATAAAGGCACGAAGCTTTAAGATGCAAATCATAAAATGCCTCTTTACGCAAATCATAACGAATCAGTTCGCTATCAGAGGTAAAGAAAATATTTCCCTGACCACTTACCATTTTATGGACTTCGTTTCCCAGAAAACTGTATTCCTTTGCTACAGAAGGTTTATATACAACCATCTCATTTCCATCATAACAACTCAATCCCTCAAGCGTACCAAACCACATACGCCCCAGTTCGTCTTGACAAATGGAAACGACAGAAATCTGAGAAAGTCCGTCAGCCTTACCCAAATGCTTGAAATAGACATTTCCACATAGCATCCGGGATATAATCAAAAATAAGATAAACAACCAAAGTTTCTTCATAGCATTACATAACAGCTCTACAGAGCCCAACTAAACCTGCCATCAATTGACAAGTATATTACTTATACCATAAAGTCTTTACGACGCAACACGAAACTGTTACTCAAATATTTTTCACGTACAATCTGGTTTTCAGCCAGTTCTTCCGGAGTTCCCTGAAACAGGATCTTACCCTCGAAAAGCAAATAGGCACGGCTGGTGATACTGAGTGTCTCCTGCACGTTGTGGTCGGTAATCAAGATACCGATATTCTTGTCTTTCAACCTCCATACAATCTGCTGGATATCTTCTACGGCAATAGGGTCTACACCGGCAAACGGTTCGTCGAGCATGATAAACTTAGGATCAATGGCCAGACAACGGGCAATCTCCGTACGTCGACGTTCACCACCCGAAAGCTGATTACCTTTATTTTTACGCACCTTCTGAAGTCGAAACTCTGCAATCAGACTTTCCAGCTTGTCTTTCTGGTAATCCAGCGGTTTATTGGTCATTTCAAGTACAGAAGCAATATTGTCTTCCACGCTCATCTGACGAAAAACAGATGCTTCCTGTGCCAAATAGCCGATACCGGTCTGAGCACGCTTATACACAGGATAATCTGTAATATCCAGATCGTCCAAAAAAATACGTCCCTCATTCGGAGTGATCAGACCTACAGTCATATAGAACGAGGTCGTTTTTCCCGCTCCATTAGGGCCCAACAGACCAACGATCTCTCCTTGTTTGACATTAAACGAAACGTGGCTTACCACTGTACGCTTTCCGTACTTTTTCACCAAATCTTCCGTGCGAAGAACCATTTTACTATCTTCCATACTTGCGTTAATTTGCCGCAAATGTAGCAAAAATAAAAGATAAAGCCGTACATTTGCAGGCAAATACTTGACCAATTATGTTTAAGGCACTTAGAACCGTAGGAAGATATATCATGCTGATGGGTCGAACTTTTTCCCGTCCCGAACGTATGCGCATGTTCTTCCGCCAATACCGTAACGAGATGGAGCAACTTGGAGTGAACTCCATCGGCATCGTACTGCTGATATCGTTCTTTATCGGCGCTGTCATCACGATACAAATCAAATACAACATCGAAAGTCCATGGATGCCCCGATGGACCGTAGGTTACGTAACACGAGAAATCCTGTTACTCGAATTTTCATCCAGTATCATGTGTCTGATATTGGCCGGAAAGGTCGGATCGAACATTGCATCAGAATTAGGAACGATGCGTGTTACCCAGCAGATTGATGCCCTGGAGATTATGGGAGTAAATTCCGCCTGCTATCTTATCCTGCCAAAGATAATCGCCATGGTCACCATCATTCCATTACTCGTAATCTTCAGCACGTTCGCAGGTATCATCGGTGCTTTCGGCACCTGCTGGTTTGGAGGAATCATGACCGCTACAGACTTGGAGTACGGACTTCAATACATGTTCGTCGAATGGTACGTATGGTGCAGTATCATCAAATCACTGTTTTTTGCTTTCATCATCGCCAGTGTATCGGCCTTCTTCGGCTATACGGTAGACGGTGGATCGATCGAAGTAGGCAAGGCATCGACCGACGCTGTGGTAACAAGCAGCGTACTAATTCTTTTTGCCGACCTTATACTTACCCAATTACTGACCAAATAAACATTTCAGACCATGATAGAACTGAAAAGTCTCTGCAAGTCATTTGAAGGAAAAGATGTGCTGACTGATATCAGCGCAACTTTTGAAAACGGAAAGACCAATCTGATTATCGGACAGAGTGGATCGGGAAAAACGGTATTGATGAAATGTATAGTAGGTCTGCTGACACCTGAAAAAGGGGAACTGTTGTATGACAACCGTAATTTTCTGATCATGGATAAGAAAGAAAAGAAGGCCCTGCGTCGCGAAATGGGCATGATTTTCCAAAGTGCTGCCCTGTTCGACTCCATGACGGTATTGGAGAATGTCATGTTTCCACTAAACATGTTCAGTAACGATACATTGCGCGACCGTACACGCCGCGCCATGTTCTGCCTGGATCGTGTAAATCTGGTTGAAGCCAAAGACAAATATCCCGGCGAGATCAGCGGTGGCATGCAGAAACGTGTAGCTATTGCCCGTGCCATCGCTCTCAACCCACAATATCTATTCTGCGATGAACCTAACTCCGGTCTCGACCCCAAGACTTCGCTCGTCATCGACGGACTAATACAGGACATCACCCGCGAGTACAACATGACAACACTCATCAATACGCACGATATGAATTCCGTCATGGGTATTGGCGAAAATATCATCTTCATATACGAAGGACACAAAGAATGGGAAGGCAGCAAAGACGACATCTTTACCTCAAGTAACGAACGTCTGAACAACTTCATTTTTGCCTCCGATCTGTTCCGCAAAGTAAAAGAAGTAGAAATACGGAATATGGAAGGATAAACTATCCGAACAAACCGAAAGCTGTATGCGATAGCGCATTTTGCATTTTTTAATGCCCAAATAATCGGAAAGCTCAAACAATCGGGTTATCTTTGAAGGACATCAAATTTTGCAGCTATGAAATATAAACTTTTGGTTCTGGATGTGGACGGAACACTTCTCAACGAAGAGAAAGCCATTAGTAAACGTACACTGTCCGCATTGCTGAAAGTACAGCAAATGGGAGTACGTATTGTATTGGCATCAGGCAGGCCGACCTACGGACTGATGTCGATAGCCAAAACACTGGAATTAGGCCTCTACGGTGGTTTCATATTGTCTTACAATGGTTGTCAGATTATCGATGCACGCAACGGGCAAGTCCTGTTTGAGCGTAGAATTAATCCGGAGATGCTGCCCTATATTGAAAAGAAGGCTGTCAAGAACAATTTTGCCCTGTTTACATACCACGACAATACCCTGTTGACCAATACGCCGGACAACACGCATGTCAAAGAAGAGGCAGAGCTGAACGGCCTGGAAATCATTGAAGAAAGCGAATTCTCTACTGCTATAGACTTTGCCCCGTGCAAGTGTATGTTAGTGAGCGATGACGCAGATGCGTTGATCGGCCTTGAAAGCCACTGGAAAAAACGTCTCGATGGAGTATTGGATGTTTTCCGTTCGGAAGACTATTTCCTGGAAGTAGTCCCCTGTTCTGTAGACAAAGCCAATACGCTGGCTGTCTTGATGGAGCAACTGGGAGTGACACGCGATGAAGTGATGGCCATTGGGGACGGTGTATGCGACGTTGCCATGATCCAACTGGCTGGCATGGGCGTTGCAATGGGGAATTCCGTGGATTCTGTGAAAATCTGCGCCGACTATACGACAGATACCAACGAAAACGACGGAGTGGCCCAAGCTGTAGAAAAACTGATTTTAGCCGACATTCGCGCTACCAAGATACCTCTCGACCAACTGAATGCCCAAGGAAGCCATGCGCTGATGGGAAATCTGGGTATCCAATACACCTATATAGCCGAAGACCGCGTTGAAGCTACCATGCCAGTAGACCACCGTACCCGTCAACCCTTTGGCATCCTTCACGGCGGAGCCACATTAGCGCTTGCCGAAACTGTAGCCGGACTGGGTTCCATGATTCTGTGTCAACCCGACGAGATAGTCGTAGGGATGCAGGTGAGCGGCAATCACATTTCGTCGGCACTCGAAGGCGATACGGTGCGGGCCGTGGGTACCATCGTTCACAAAGGGCGCTCTTCGCACGTTTGGAACGTGGATGTCTTTACTTCAACCAACAAGCTTGTCTCTACCGTCCGTGTGGTGAACAGCGTGATGAAGAAGCGTTGAAGGAGGCCGAGTGCGATACTTACAGAACAGCCGTTTTTCCCAGTTAGGAAAAAATTAGTCTCCAGTTAGAAAATTATTTTTTCCTAACTGGGAAAAAATGAAGGGAATCAGGATAACTCCTTACTATTCACCGTAGATGTACTCCACGGGCGACTTTTTGAAGCGCAGAATGCGGGTATCGTGCACTCCGGCGCCGTTTTGCGTCAGATACAGGCCGGCCATGCTACCGTTGAAATACCAACCGCTGCCTGTGGGCGAATATACGGTAAACAGTATGTTGTTGTAGTGGCCGTGATAGATGCCCGATGTATTCCATTGGGCAGATGGTCCATACCACACAACAGGCTCGTATTGCGTGAAGTCGGGACTCTTCATGGCTATGTAGATGAGGTCGCTCAGAGCCAGTTTGTCGATTACGAGATCGTTCCGCCGGCGCTGTTCGCGCTGTATCTTGCTGTGCCCTTCCCAGGGATTCTTCAGGGTATGGGTTCCGTTCCACATAACCCATACATAGTCGGTGGCATCGAACATACGGTTGAATTCTTCCATGCTGGGCACCTCGTAGCCGTTGGGGGCAAGGGTGGTGGGCTCCAGCTTGTTCATGTGTGTATTGCCCGATGTGGTGAATCCGTCAAGTACAGCGACGCTGTCTTGCACTACTACTTGCATGCCCTGTGTGCGTCCTCCCTGATAAGCCCAGCCCCAAAGGTCGTAGAACTCGTCGATGGTACAGTCGCGCAGGTAGTTGAATACCGTGGTTCCGGCTTTGACAGCAGGGTCGTCGGACGAAAGGATCTGATCGTCGAACGATTTTGAGTTACCACGAGCATTGTACTTACACCACCATACACCGTGCAGCCAGGTGACAGGCAGTCCGTAATTGCGGCGCGACACGGTATATGCCTCGCGTGCCGAACCATCGGCTTTGTTGCGGATGACGATTCGTGCTTCCTGCACCCGTCCGTTGGCAGTAGGATCGTTGGGCTTCCAGCCGGCCAGTACACGATAGACGTTACTACCTTCCTCTTGTGGAGCGATTTTCATCCACGGGTCTTCACCTTCGTTGAACTCGGCAAAGATTTCTTTTCCTTCGGGCAGGGTGATTGTTGCCAGTTCGTTATCGATGTAATAGTCGAAACGGTGGGCATAATTTTGCAAATCAAAATCCAGCAATCCTTCCATTAACGTCGGATTGGCTTGCAACACCAAGCGAATGTGGTCTTCGGGATAGGAGTTGTCCAGTCCTTTGCGGTGGAACTGCAGACTGGCTTCATCGCTGGCATGGCCCGGCGGATAGAGTAATTTGCGTATCCGAAACAGGTTCTTACCTTCGATTCCGCGTACCTGTGTCACGGGCTCTACGGTCAGCGGATAGCCTTCGAGGGGGAGCATCTCCAGTTCGTCATCACAGTCTACGGCCAGCAGTACTTCGGTAGCGTTGTGCGGGAAAATGAGTGTACTTCCTCCGTCGGCCACCTGTATGTCGTCGGGCAGTTGTGAGGCAGACCGGTCCACGGTGAGCCGGCTGTCCAGACTGGGGATGAGTTCGGTATCTTCGCCTTTGGCCCATTCCTCAACCACAAGGTGTACTCCACTCAGGTCCTTGCGTAGGGTTATGGTATAGATTGTGTTGCGTTTCAGTACTTCGGGTAATGGCTGTTCCATTTCGTAGGTAGTTCCGTCCATCTCGGCTTTTACGTAGACTTTAAGGTCGGGATTGGCCTGCTCGTACAGATACATGATGGCTGCCGAGTCCTGTTTCAGTCCTTGGTCAAAGGTTAGCAGGATGTCTTCTTTTTCGGCCCCCGGCGGTGTCTGTATGTCGGTTTGCGGAAGGACAAACGTCTGTTTCGCCGCACTTCTTACCCCAAACTGGTGTACGCTGAAACTGCCTGCTACGCGAATGCGGAAGTCGAGTCGGGCCGTTCCGTGCTTCAGTGTCAAGGGAATGGAACTGACAGCCTGTCCGGTCAGCTTGATCTGTCCGGTCAGAAATGGTTGTACATGTCCGTCCGCGACCGTAAGGGTTTGTTGACAGAAGTCCACTTCGGTTAACAAACCTATTTCGGGCACCAGACCGGTTTCTGCATTGGCCAGCACGTACAACGCACCAGCCCGACGTTGCAGATCAAGTTTGTAACTGTTCTCGCTTTCGGCTATCAGTTGGGGATGATATTCGGTTAGTATACCATCTTCGAAGAGGTAGGCATCCATACGTTCGATGCGGGTTTCACCTGATACGGGCTGTGCCTGTCCTTCGGCGCTGAAATGGCTGAGACTAACCCGAAGCAAGGTATGGCTATTGTCGGCAAAGTATTCGTTGGTATGTTCGTCCGAACAGGCATTCTGCATCAGCAGGGTTGCCAGCAGGACAGTTGTCCGTGCAATATATCTTTGGATGTTCATAAATTTTAAGCTTTTACGTTCTTGAGTTTTTAAGTCTCTAAGTTTCTGGTTTCTTTAGTTTTGCGTTTAAACTCAAAAACTTACAACTGGCATTTAGCGTCACCGTCTGTAAGGCGTCAAGTCGGTGTTCGTACCTTCTTCCCATTCGTCGTACGATACGTTCAGCTTGATGTCGAGGCGATCCTGACGTACGGTAATAGTGTAGACGGTATTTCTCTTCAGCGGCCCATCGACGGCTTTAGTAAGTATTTCCTCTTTACCGCCGATAACGACTGTCGCACTGATTTCTATACTTTGGTTCTCCTGCTCGTATACATAGAGCATTCCTAATTTGCCGTCAGTAATGGGTTGCTGAAATACCACGGTTGTATCCTTGCGATTGGCGTTGGACGGCGACTGGATGCTTTCTTGCGGGAACAGGTAAGCCGAATTGGCCAGATTGCGTACAGTGACATTCTTTACCGATACTTCCTCGATCGATTCTACAGCCAGGTCGAAACGTGCCATTCCGCGCTTCAGCGATACCGAAGCTGTATTTGTCTGGTTTTCGGTACTTTCCAAAGCCAGCATTCCGGTGAAGAAGTGTTCTGTTTGGGCAGGCATGTTGATGATGCTTTGCTTCCAGTTAGTTTCATCCAGTTCAGTTTCTTCCAGACCTTCGGTGGGGATGGTTCCGCCCGTGTAGGCCAGCAGGTAAAGGTTGCCCGAACGGTTGTCTATCTGCAGGTTGTAACTTTCAGATTCAGGAGCTCCCAGTTCGTAGATTTTTGCCATTTTTCCGTTTCTGAACAGGAAAGCTTTTACATCGGTTATGTCATTTTCGCCATCAGCAGCCTGAATCAGGCTTTCGTAGGCGGCCAGTCGGGCATTGATGATTGTAGTACCCGAGTTGCCGGACGGCAGATTCTCTTCTGCATCGTTCGTACAAGACGTCATCACAAATGTGGTGCATACTGCAAAGGTCATAGCCTTCATAAACTTCAAATCCATAATCGTCTGTTTAGTTTAAGTTAATATAAAAGTATAAACTACATGATGTCAGTTGTAAGCTGAACCTATCATTATATTAGTTGTATATGTATTCTACCGGACTCTTAATACAGCGTACTGTACGGGTTTTGATAGAGTTTTGTGCTGTAAATTTGAACCAGTTCTGTCCCGGACGGCTGGCTTGGGCATAGCCTTCCATATACCAACTGTTCGACGTGTTTCCGGTAATGGCCATAATGATGGACATCTGTGCGATGTTTCCGTCAGTGGTATTCCATTGATGTCCAAGTCCGTACAATGTCCAGTGATTACCTTCATACTCGAAGTCGTAAAAAGCTATGGTGCCATAAGACACTTCCAAAAATCGGGCCTCACGTTCTACAATGTTCACGGTAATGGTTTGTCCCTGACTGTTCTGGTGGGTTCGTGTACCTACACCTCCGATATTGCAGTTGGTGCCCCACACGAAGAAAGCATAATCGTCGAATGTCGGCAACTGATAGCCATCGGGTGCCATTTGCGTGGCAGGTATTTGCCCCCAATTTTGTGCGGAGCCTTTCATCCCTTCATGATAGAATGCTGTTCCGTTGTGGCTCAGTGACAGTTCATCAGGATTGCCTCCCTGATATTGTCCACCCATTAGGGATAGCAGTTCATCATCACTGCAGGTGGTCAAGCGGTCCAATACGCCGGTTCCTGCTGCCTGGTCGTCGGCTATGCTGATCTGATCGTCGAAACTCTTGACGTTGCCCCGCAAATTGTATTTACACCACCAGGTTCCGCCGATATTGACAACGGGGAGTCCCCAGTTTCTGCGCCGTATGGGATAAACCTCGCGGTTACTTCCGTCGCTGTCGGTAATGACCAGGCGAGCTTCCTGCATGCGTCCGTCGGCTTCGGGATCATTGGGTTTCCATCCGCCCAGTATGCGATAACTGCCGGCATTCTCGGCCAGTTTTATCCACGGTGTCTGTCCGTTGTCCGTTTCTACTGTAGCTATTTTACCATCGGGCAGAGTGAGACGTCCCAGTTCTCCGTCTACGTATCGGTCAAAGTTACATATACCGTCTTCATCGAAAATAATGCTGCCTTCGAGCTGGATAGGACTAGGTAAGAAAACAAGCACGATGCGCCCTTTATGGATCTGCTCTTTGTATACATCGGCATAGATGTACTCGCGTATGGTACCGGGCAAACGGTGAACATTGCTTATTGCAAGGCGAGCTACCGGTTTAAGGTTACGGCTGGCTGTAGCCTGTACACTGACTCCGGTGATGCGTCCGTCAACTGTGACTGTTGCTCCCGGTTCGGCATCGAGAACAAGGTTGAAATTGTTCTCGGTATAGGGAATGAAGACACTGTCGCAGGTACTGTTTACTTTAACGTTGGCCGGCAAGGCAGAGTCTTCGACGTTAACCCTTGCTTTGATTTGGGTTTCAGAACCGGAGGTATCACCTTGTTCCCAGTCGCCGTTGCTGATGTTCATCGTTACGTCACCTCCGCGTCCGTACACATGGATGGTGTAGACCGTGTTGCGTCGGATGGTGGTGGGTAGGGAAGCCTTCATCTTGTGCAACGCATTTCGGAAACGCACCAATACTTCGGCCTGTATGTCAGTGCCCTGCTGCTCGCAGAGGTAAAAGACAGTTTCGCGCGCATTGGACAGGGGAGTACAATACTGCTTGTCGAAACGGGTGGTCGCGGCATTCTGAGGAGGTGTGGCGGTTGCCTGCGGGTTGAGGTAGCCTTCGTCGACCAGACCGTCGATACTGACTTGCAGCACTTCTACACCTTGGTCGGTCGATTCGAGGTCGATGCGGGCAACACTGCGTGTCATGGCAACGGTCAGTTCCGACGCTGACTGACTGCCCAGTTCCTCCCGACCGCTCATCAACAGTCCGTGTTCCGTCATATCGCTGGTCGAAGCTGATAAGGCTAGAAAGTCATCGAGGGTAGTAGCGTCGGGCACCAGTGCTTCCAAGGCTGTTACTTGCGAAGCATTGGCCAGGAAGTAGAGGGTTCCGCGATTGTCGGCCAGATTCAGATAGCAGCGGCCGTCATCGCCGGGCACCAGCGGACCGTAAATTTCCTGCAACTGCCCACCATCGAAACGGAAAGCTTTTACGTCGTTCATCCGTTTGTCGTCGGTGGTAGCGACAGTACCTTGTAGTCCGGCAGGTTGCAGAATCACAGATAACTGTCCTGCGGCGGGTGTATCGGAAAATTCGGTTTCGGCAGTGCATCCGGCTCCCAGTAGGGACGCAAAGAGGCAGCAAGCAATAAAATTGTATTTCATTGTTCGTTGTTTTAAGTTTTAATAAGTACGTGTACACGGCTATGGTGCAGTGTAGACCTTTGCCATCAGGGATACAAGGTCGGGTTGTTCCGGCTGTTGAGGTACGACGGTGAGTCGATAGGGAACTTGTGCAGATTGTTGACGTAGAAGTTGTTCATCAGCTGCTGTGCCCAAGGACCGTAGGTGAACGCACTGCTGTGGTTGTATCCCATCACGTGTCCCAACTCGTGGAACATAATTTCGCAGGCGTAGGTGTTATTGTAGTGTGTAAGCCAAGCGTTTTGATAGGCTCCGAATATAATACCTCCACCTAGCCCGATAACACCGTTGCCCGAGTATACCAATCCTACTTGCAGGGTGCGTTCTCTACGCATCTGAGAGAGTACTTGATCAGCTGTCACCTTGTCGTCTACACCACCGTTGCCATATAGAATGTCTTCGTTGGCTCTGAGGATTTCTTCGTGTTCGTCCATGTCGATCATGTAAGTGAAGTTGATAAACATGGCCACTACCTCGCGGCAATGTACGGGACGTATGCCCATCCAGTTGCCTACCGGGCCTCCGTTTGGCAGGTCGGGGTCGCCTCCGTAAAGGCTGAAGTAGATGTCCCAACCGTGTACGATGGATTTTATCTTGGCCCAATACGGGTCGTCGGACTCTATCTTGTATTGGGCTCCGGCGAGCTGTGCAGGTGTCAGATTGCCGATTTCGATCAGTTTGCCCGACTCGGTGCGGTACATACCGTTACGGCTGCTGATGGCGACTTCGTGAAAGAAGTCGGCAAAAGCCGGTATGGAGTCGAAGTAGGCCAAATCGAAATACTCGTTGCTGACGGACGGAACTTGTGCCTTGATGAGCACCCGTTTCAGGTCGCGAGGCGAATAGAAACGAGCATGAAGCTGGCCGACATCGTTCACCTTGATTTGCAGCGGGTGTGCCGTGTTGAATCTCCGTTGTGCCGGGTCGGCATAGATGGTTTTGGACTCTCCGTCTTGCAGTATCTTGGCATGATTACCTTCGTTGTAGGCCTGTCGGGTGACGTACATGGTGCCCAGATAGTCGTCGGGATGCTCCATTCGTGCGTATACCTGTTCGATACGGTTAGGGCTTATGGCGTCTACACCGAACAGGTAGCTGCATTGGCGCTCACCGCCCCGATAGTGGGTGGTAGTGAGGCTGATTTCGGCATTGATCTGTGCATCTGCGGTGGTAGGCATAAACCAATAGGTGTTCTGGTCGTTCAACTCGATGGGATCGGTTTGCCCGTTGCTTTGTCCAGCATATCCTCCGTCGCCGGTGAAGGCAGTATAAAAGGTACCGGTGTGAAACGACAGTGTCTTCTGCGTTGCGGCAGTACGCACATCGTCGTTGTTGTAGAGCAGGGCGAGGTCGAGACGCCCCATGATGCGCTTCTGCACGATTTCGGCGGGCAGATGCACGATGTATTCGTGACCTCCGGCAACGGCCTCGCGGCTGACGCTGAAAGGGGTCTTCGAATAGAAATATTCGGCTTCGAGAGGCTTCTGCAGGTCGGACGGGAAGCTGATCCATTGGTCGGTTTTCTGCTTCAAGGGGTGAATGGTGGCCCCGTCGTCGAGCAGATTGCCTTTGATGGCAAGAATCAGCAGTTCGTATTCGCCTTCCTTCAGGCCTTCGATTTTGATTTCCTGGTTTTGATGGTTGTAGATGCCCTTCAGGCCGCTGGCTATAGCTCCATTTTCATCGACCACGTAGAAGTCTACCCGGTCGTAAGGAGCATCGGTTTCGGTAGTTTGGCGGGTATGGGCACCGTCGTTCTCGTAGCGGTCGCTTCGCAATCGGACGGTAGGCGTACCCGCCTCCATCTGTAAGGAGTCCGCCCATTCATCCTGTTGGCAGGAGATAAAGGCCAGACTGCATAAAAATGTTATCCAAACAATTTTTTTCATCCTGTCTCTGTAAGTTGTAGTTCACTCTAATACCTGTTATACGTTTGTTATCCTGAATCTCTTTTTTACCTGTTGTTCTTTTTCGGCTTCGGCCATGAAAAAAGCGCGATGTGTCTTGCCGGTTGGGGTGAAGGCATATTGCGCTTTTGTATGCTATAACGTCGTTTGAGTCGAATTGTTCATTGTACATTTGCGACTTCGGCGTTTTCTATGTGTCTGACCGAAGCTTTCCGGCGGGTTTTCACTGTCATTAAACGGAAATGGAAGAAAAAAGTTTTGGGAAACTATAGCATTTAACTTTTATACACAAATTCTTCACGCTCGTTTCTCTTGGGTTCAGGCCCTTCTGCTGGGGTGTTTGAACCGTGCAAGGGTTGTTCGCAGGCGAGTTGGGAAATATTTCGTTCGGCGTGCCTGTCCTTCCAAACTTTATTTGTACTTTTGCCCCTTCGAAGTAAAACGGAAAGAACATGTTGACGAAAGTTATTGAACAAGCCAATATCGACCATTTTGCCAAATGGCTGGACCGTGCGGACAAGATGGTGATTGTGTCGCACGTGGGTCCCGACGGTGATGCCATCGGCTCTTCGCTGGGGTTGTGGCACTTCCTGAACTCGCAGGATAAGACTGCTAATGTGATTGTACCCAACGCTTTCCCCGATTTTCTGCGATGGATGCCTGGCAGTAAAGATATTCTGCAATACGACCGTTATAAAGAATTTGCCGACAAGCTCATTGCGGAAGCAGACGTCATCTGCTGTCTAGACTTCAACGCCTTGAGCCGTATTGATGCGATGGCCGAAGCTGTCAAGAATTCCCCTGCACGCAAAATTCTGATAGACCATCACCTGCATCCCGAGGACTTCTGTAAAATCGTCATTTCTCATCCGGAAATATCCTCTACATCCGAACTTGTTTTTCGTCTGATCTGTCGCATGGGATACTTCAGTGACATCACCAAACAGGGGGCAGAGTGTATTTATACAGGAATGATGACCGATACGGGTGGATTTACCTACAATTCCAACAATCGTGAAATCTACTTTATTATCAGCGAACTGCTTTCTAAGGGGATAGACAAGGATGCCATATACCGCAAAGTATTCAACACCTATTCCGAAAGTCGCCTGCGCCTCATGGGACATGTACTGACACAAATGAAAGTATATCCCGAATACCATGCCGCCATGATATCGCTCACCGAAAAAGAGCAGAAGCAATTCAACTATATCCGAGGTGACAGCGAAGGATTCGTCAACATTCCGCTCAGCATTAAAAACGTTATCTTTTCATGCTTCCTGCGCGAAGATACCGAAAAGCCTATGATCAAAATTTCCCTCCGATCGGTAGGGAAATTCCCTTGTAACCAACTGGCTGCTGAGTTCTTTGGTGGAGGCGGACATCTGAATGCCTCGGGAGGTGAGTTTTACGGCACGATGGAAGAAGCACAAAAAGTCTTCGAGCAGGCGCTGGAGAAGTATAAGCCTCTGCTCACAGCCAAAGGATAAAAACGGAGTGCAAAGGTTAAAAGATACGAACTTTATTCCCGCATTTTTCAATATTCAAGGAAATCAGATACTTTTGTACGAAAATACAAACTTATATTAAATGAAAAAACTCTTATTACTCTTTTTTATATTGCTGGCTGTAGGTTTCAGTTTCCAGGCATGTGATGATACGAAGACATACGCGGAGATGTTGGAAGAAGAAGATGACGCCATCGCTGATTTCATTAACAAGGAAGGAATAAAAGTCATCAGTCAGACTGAATTCTTCGACAACGATTCGGTTACCGACGTCGAAAAAAACGAATTTGTACAACTGTCCAGCGGTGTCTATATGCAAATCGTAGACAAAGGATCGGACAATCCGGCTGACACTGTAAAGAACAACGATTTGGTATTGGTACGTTTTATGGAATACAGCCTATTGGACAAAGATACAACTCTGAGTAATCTGACACTTCCTTATTTGGTAGATGAGTTCAAGTATACAGCTTCTTCATCTTCCATTGCCGGTATTTTCATACAAGGGTTGATGTATATGGCATATGGCTATACAGCTGTACCCGCAGGTTGGTTAGTTCCCCTGCCTTACGTACGCGACAAAGCTCATGTACGATTGATTGTACCTTCCAAGATGGGACATCAAAGTGCCATGCAATACGTATATCCTTATTATTATGATATTACCAAATATCAGATATACAAATAACATTCCTGCATAATCAACTAACATTTAAAACATACAACCTATGACTCTAATCAAATCTATCTCTGGAATCCGCGGAACGATTGGCGGCAGTGCAGGCGAGGGACTCAACCCGCTTGACATCGTGAAATTCACATCTGCTTATGCTACACTCATCCGCAAAACGTGTACCGTAAAAAGTAACAAGATCGTAGTAGGCCGTGACGCCCGTCTCTCTGGCGAAATGGTAAAGAACGTAGTGGTAGGTACCCTGATGGGTATGGGATGGGACGTTGTCGACATCGACCTGGCTTCCACACCGACCACTGAACTGGCCGTTACGATGGAAGGTGCCAGTGGTGGTATCATCCTCACCGCTTCGCACAACCCCAAACAGTGGAACGCCCTGAAGCTGCTGAACGAAAAAGGCGAGTTCCTGAACAAGGAAGAAGGCAACGAAGTGCTCCGCATTGCCGAAGCCGAAGCCTTCGAATACGCCGAAGTAGATAAACTGGGCACTTACCGCAAGGACTTGACCTACAATCAAAAGCATATTGACAGCGTATTGGCACTCGACCTCGTTGACGTAGAGGCCATCCGCAAGGCCGACTTCCACGTAGCCATCGACTGCGTGAACTCCGTGGGCGGCATCATCCTGCCCCAGCTGTTCGAAGCACTAGGCGTAAAGCATGTAGAGAAGCTCTACTGTGAACCGACCGGCAACTTCCAGCACAACCCCGAACCGCTGGAAAAGAACCTGGGCGACATCATGAACCTGATGAAGGCCGGCAAGAACGATGTAGCTTTTGTAGTTGACCCCGACGTTGACCGTCTGGCCATTATCTGCGAAGACGGACGCATGTACGGCGAAGAATATACACTGGTCAGTGTAGCAGATTATATTCTGAAGCATACCCCGGGTAGCACCGTGTCTAACCTGAGCTCTACCCGCGCCCTGCGCGACGTAACCCGTAAGTACGGACAGGAATACTTTGCATCGGCTGTAGGCGAAGTGAACGTCACCACAAAGATGAAGGAAGTGGGTGCCGTTATCGGTGGTGAAGGCAACGGCGGTGTCATCTATCCCGCCAGCCACTACGGACGCGATGCATTGGTAGGTATCGCCCTCTTCCTGAGCCACCTGGCACACGAAGGCAAGAAGGTGAGCGAACTGCGTGCCACTTATCCTGCCTACTTCATGGCCAAAAACCGTGTGGACCTGACACCCGATACTGACGTAGATGCCATTCTGGCCAAGGTGAAGGAAATCTACAAGAACGAGGAAATCAACGACATCGACGGTGTGAAGATTGACTTCCCCGAAAAGTGGGTACACCTGCGCAAGAGCAACACGGAACCGATTATCCGCGTATATAGCGAAGCCCACACGCAAGAAGAAGCCGAAGAAATCGGCCAGCAGATTATGAAAGTAATTGCCGAACTGGCGAAATAAATGAAGAACTGATAATGAAGAATGAAGAATTACCTTTCGGGTGATTCTTCATTCTTTTTTATGCCTTATTCTTCATTCTTCATTCTTCATTTAAATCACTTTCTCCACTTCTCCCTCGAAGTTGGGTGTAAAGATGCCCTTGCCCAGATTGGCACGAATTTCCTCTACGGGCCAGAAGCGACCGTCGTCCAGCTCGTCACTGGGAGTGACAGGGCCGTCGTACACCGTCTTGTAGGTGAAGACCAGTTCACGCTCGCGGGCCGACTCGAAGACGTAGTGTGTCACCTGTTGGGGCGTAAAGTCGGTAATGCCCAGCTCCTCGCGCACTTCGCGGCGCAGGGCCTGTTCTACACTCTCGCCCAAATCGACATGACCGCCTACGGCTGTATCCCACTTGCCGGGCTGTATGTCTTTCCATTCGGGACGCTTTTGCAAATAGAGTTCACCACGCGAGTTGAACACGTGCAGGTGGACGACGGGATGCAGCAGCTTGCTGCCGTTGTGGCACTCACCACGTGTGGCGGCACCGGTGATATTGCCCTCTTCATCGACGAGGGGAAACATTTCTTGGTTATTGTCTTGGTTCATAATTTGTATCCTCAGTAGTGAATATTACGGTATCAGCAGCGACGAGTCGCCATAGCTCAGGAAGCGGAAGTCATGGGCCAAAGCGTAGTCATAAATGGTGTGCCAGTCGCCGTGTACAAAGGCCGATACGAGCAGCAGCAGCGTACTTTGCGGCTGGTGGAAATTAGTTACCATCGCCCTGACAATGCGGTAGTCGTAACCCGGAGCAATGATGATTTGCGTACTGGTGTGCAACGCCTCCATGCCGTGGCGATCCAGATAGTTGCGAACTGCGGTCAGGGCGGCAACCGATGTAGGCGCCTCGCCCTCCATGTCGTAGGGCTGCCATTGGCGGACATGCAGTTCGTCCTCCGTTGCATTGGGGTTCTTCAGCAGGGTGACACCGATGTGGTAGAGGCTCTCGAGCGTGCGCACCGACGTGGTGCCTACGGCCACAGCCTGTCCGCCATGGGCTATCAGTTTGTCGATCGTACCGCACGACACGGAAATGTATTCCGTATGCATTTCATGACCTTCGATTTCCTCGCTCTTCACGGGCTTGAAAGTACCGGCTCCCACGTGCAGCGTCAGTTCCTCCAAATCGACTCCCTTCGTACGCAGGTCATCGAGCACGCGGGGCGTAAAGTGCAGTCCGGCAGTGGGTGCGGCCACGGAGCCCTTTATCTTGGAATAGACCGTCTGATAGGTCGTCTTGTCGCTCTCCTGCGTCTCGCGGTTCAGGTAAGGAGGAATAGGTAACTCACCGAACACCTCAAGGATGTCGGCAAAGGTCACTTCGGGGTTATCCCAGCGGAAATCCACCCAGTGACTGGTGCCGCGGCACTCGCCCCGCTCGGCAGTCAGTGTCAACGGACGCCCCTTCACTGTCATCGCGCGGCGCAGGGGGCCTTCTTTCCATTTCTTCAGGTTACCTATCATGCAGAGCCAAGCGGCATGTTCCGTCTGCTGGAAATTCAGCGCATAGTCGTTCGGCTCGATGGGTTCCAGGCAGAACACCTCAATCAAGGCCCCCGTCTCCTTGCGGAAGTGCAGGCGGGCCTGGATGACCTTGGTATTGTTGAACACCATCAGGCTGCCAGCCGGCAGATAGTCGGGTAGAGAAGTGAAGCGGTCTTCGGTCACCTGGCCGTGGCGGTAAACCAACAGTTTGGACTGGTCGCGTACGGGCAGTGGGAACTTGGCGATGCGTTCGTCGGGCAGCGGATAGTTGAATTCGCTGATGTGGATATGTCTGGGGTCTTGTTTCATAATCACAGGATTGTTTCGGGCACAAAGGTACGGATTATTTTAGTAAAAACCATCCTCTGCCGCGGGCGGAAGGACAAAGGGCTTTTTTCTTGCGCACAGACGTGCGTTTTCAGGGACATTTGCGTATCTTTGCCCTTCGGAAAACCGAATGACAAAACAGAAAAAGATATGATAAAGATAGGAGACAAAGTTCGCTTTCTGAGCGAAGTGGGTGGCGGAAAGGTCACCGGATTTCAAGGCAAAGACATCGTACTGGTGGAAGATGCCGACGGGTTCGACATCCCGATGCATATCAGCGAAGTGGTCGTGATAGAGACGGACGACTACAACGTACCGACTCCCGTTTCGAAAGCCGCCAAAGCCCAAAAGAAGAAAGCAGAAGAACAACCGGCCCGCCCGACCGCATCACAACCGGCCGAACAGCCGCTGCACCGCGTAGAAAAGCCCGAAATATCAGTCTACCGCCAGCCGGAGATGAAGGGTGGCGATGTACTGAACGTCCACCTGGCCTTTGTGCCGGAGGATATCAAGGCCGTCAGCACCACGCCGTTCGAGAGCTATCTGGTGAACGATAGCAACTATTACCTCTACTACACCTACCTCGGCGCCGAAGGTAAAGCGTGGACGGTACGTTCGCACGGTCTGATAGAGCCCAACACAAAACTGCTGCTCGAAGAGTTCGAAAAAGCTTCGCTCAACGATCTGGAACGTGTAGCCGTACAACTGATAGCCTTCAAGGACCGCCGTTCCTTCCAACTGAAACCCGCTATCAGCGTAGAATTGCGTATTGACACGGTGAAGTTCTACAAGCTGCATACCTTCCAACAGACCGACTTCTTCGAGACACCGGCCCTGCTCTACGACGTAGTCAAGGACGACCAGCCCGCCAAGCAGGTATATGTGTCGGCCGAAGACATTCAGGAAGCCTTATTACAGAAACGGGCTGTCGACAACGCGCCCCGCAAGCCGCAGACTGTAGCTAAACGAGGAGGCAAGAATGACATCATCGAGGTGGACCTGCACATCGGCGAACTGCTGGACGACACCCGCGGCATGAGCAACGGCGAGATGCTGAACTACCAGCTGGACAAGTTCCGCGAGGTGATGGAGCAATACAAGAACAAGCGCGAGCAGCGCATCGTCTTCATCCACGGCAAGGGCGACGGCGTACTGCGCCGCGCGCTGCTGGACGAGCTGAAGCGCAAGTACCCCGCCTGCAAGGCGCAGGATGCCTCCTTCCAGGAATACGGATTCGGCGCCACAATGGTCACCATCAGGCAGTAAACAGCAGGTGGGTGTCCGTGCTCCGGCTTTCGTCGAGCGCGAAACCCTCCCATTCGAAACCACGCAACTCTTCGGGGCGGGTGAGGCGGTTCTTCAGAAAGAAGCGCGTCATCTCGCCCCGACACATTTTGGCATAGACGACCACCGTCGCCAGCCGGTCGCCCTTCCACACCTGGAACTCGGGCGTCACGACCTGCACCTCGCGCTCCACACGCCGCCAGTCGAAAAGGTTTTTCATCTCGCCGCTGGCCAGGTTGAGCAGCACGCCGCCCTGCTGCCTGACGGCTTCGATGAACACGTCCGTCAGCAGCGGTTTCCAGTAGTCGAACATCGACAGCCCGCCCCGTTCGGGCAGGCAGACGTCGCCCTCCAGCCGGTAGGGCCGGATGCCGTCCAGCGGGCGTAGCAAGCCGTAGAGGAAGGAGGTGATGAGCAGGTGATCCTGAGCAAAGGCGAAGTCGTCGGCCGTGAAGTCACGCGGCGCAATGCGTTTGAACACCGCCCCCGTATAGGCTCCAATGGCGGGCATCGGACGGTTTTCTTCCGAACAGAAGTCGTGGTAGCGCAGGCGGTTTTCGGCGGCTATCTTCGCGTTGACCCGCAGCAGGATCTCCAGTTCGGCAGCAGAATATTGCGACAGGCTGAGGGCGTTCTGCAACGCCTCGGCTTCAAAGCGGGGTGTGGTCAGCTGCGGCACGCGCAGGGTGCAGCGGGCAGCCATGGTCTTGGCACAGGATATGAAGGCAAGCATAAGACAAACATTTTTATTTTCCGGCAAAAATAATAAAAACACTGAAATTCCCACCCGATTCCCCCACTCCGTCTGACGAAGTGCTGCATGAGGTCCTGACGAAGTGCTGCGTGAGGGTGTCATGCAGTGCTCCCTGAGAGGCTGACGAAGCACGGCGTCAGAGGGTCAGGAAGCACGGCGTCAAGGCACCCAACGCCCCTTTTCGAAAAACGAGAAAACATAAAGAGAAGTAGGGACAAATCATCCTGCTGCACAACCTGCTGATTTTCAATGCCGCCACAGATGCCACAGATGATTGTGTAAACATTACGCGTGAAAATAAATAAATGACTTGCCTTTAAAGGCAGCCTATTTATTTAATTGGCTCAATAATTTTAATGCAACTATCTGTGGCATCTGTGGCGGCATTGAAAATCAGCAGGTTGTGCAGCAAGATAGCAACCATAAGGGAGTGAAAGGCATATTTATCTCCTCGCATGCCTTTTAGCCGCTTCAAACCGTTCCCGTCTTTCTATTTCCACCCGTTAAGAAAGATTTTATGTTCTTTTCATCCTTCTTTCAAGAGTTTTTGCTACCTTTACGACTTGTTGGAGAAATAGGCACTTTTCGCCCGCCCCGACACCCGAGACTGGAAAAAGAAAAAATAATATATAAAATGACTCACAAATGGAATTATCAACCCATAACACCCGAACAGGCAGAAGCAAGCCGGCAACTGGCGCAGGAGCTGGGCATTAGCCCCATACTTGGCCAACTGCTCATCGAACGCGGCATCACAACAGCTGCCGCTGCACGGAAATTCTTCCGCCCGCAACTGCCCGACCTGCACGACCCGTTCCTGATGAAGGACATGGACGTGGCCGTGGCACGCCTGAACAAGGCTATGGGAAAGAAAGAACGGATTCTGATTTACGGAGACTATGACGTAGACGGTACCACCGCTGTGGCACTGGTCTACAAGTTTATCCAACAGTTCTATTCGAACATCGACTATTACATCCCCGACCGCTACAACGAAGGTTACGGGGTATCCTACAAAGGAGTGGACTACGCCGTGGAGACAGGCGTGAAACTCATCATCGTATTGGACTGCGGCATCAAAGCCGTAGAGGAGATTACGTATGCCCGGGAGAAAGGCATCGACTTCATTATCTGTGACCACCACGTGCCCGACGAGGTGTTGCCACCTGCCGTGGCCATTCTGAACGCCAAGCGCGAAGACAACACCTATCCCTACGAACACTTGTCGGGCTGCGGTGTTGGCTTCAAATTCATGCAAGCCTTTACGATGAGCAATGGTATCGAGTTCCATCACCTGATTCCCCTGCTCGACCTGGTGGCCGTGAGCATCGCCTCGGACATCGTGCCCATCATGGGCGAGAACCGTATCCTGGCCTATCACGGCCTGAAGCAGCTCAACAGCAACCCCAGCATCGGGCTGAAGGCCATCATCGACGTCTGCGGACTGGCGGACAAGGAACTGACCATCGGCGACATTGTCTTCAAGATAGGTCCGCGCATCAACGCCTCGGGACGCATCCAGAACGGCAAAGAAGCCGTGGATCTGCTGACGGAGAAGGATTTCTCCACCGCCCGCGAGAAGGCCAGCCAGATCAACCAGTACAACGAGACACGCAAGGACCTGGACAAGAGCATGACTGAAGAGGCCAACCACATTGTGGAAGGGCTGGAGGGACTGGCCGACCGCCGCTCCATCGTGCTCTACAACGAGGCCTGGCACAAGGGCGTCATCGGCATCGTGGCCTCGCGCCTGACTGAAATCTACTACCGCCCCGCCGTTGTGCTGACTCGCACCAACGACATGGCCACCGGCTCGGCCCGCTCCGTGTCGGGGTTCGACGTCTATAAGGCCATCGAGTACTGCCGCGACCTGCTCGAAAACTTCGGAGGCCACACCTACGCCGCAGGCCTGTCGATGAAAGTGGAAAACGTGCCCGCCTTTACCGAACGGTTCGAGGAATTCGTGTCGCAGCACATCCTGCCGGAACAGACCAGCGCCGTGATCGACATCGACGCCGAAATAGACTTCAGAGACATCACGCCCAAGTTCTTCAGCGACCTGAAGAAGTTCAACCCCTTCGGTCCGGAGAACGCAAAGCCGGTGTTCTGCACCCACAACGTCTACGACTACGGCACGAGCAAGGTGGTGGGCCGCGACCAGGAGCACATCAAGCTGGAACTGGTGGACAACAAGTCGAACAACGTGATGAACGGCATCGCCTTCGGACAGAGTTCGCACGTGCGCTACATCAAGACGAAGCGCTCGTTCGACATCTGCTACACCATCGAGGAGAATACCCACAAGCGGGGCGAAGTGCAGCTCCAGATAGAAGACATCAAGCCGAATTGACTTCAGCAGGCACGGATGACACGGATTTTCGCAGTCATGGACTATCAGGCAATCTTAAAGCAATACTGGGGCTACGACTCCTTCCGCGGCATACAGGAGAACATCATCCGCAGCATCGGCGAGGGACGCGACACGCTGGGCCTGATGCCGACGGGCGGCGGAAAGTCCGTCACCTTCCAGGTGCCTGCTCTGGCACAGGAAGGCATGTGCCTGGTCATCACCCCACTCATCGCCCTGATGAAAGACCAGGTGCAAAATCTGAAACGGCGGGGCATCAAGGCCCTGGCTGTCTATTCGGGCATGAGCCGCCAGGACATCATCACAACGCTGGAGAACGCTATCTTCGGCAATTACAAGTTCCTCTACATCTCACCCGAACGGCTGGACACGGAAATCTTCCGCATCAAGCTGGCCAAAATGAAAATCAGCATGATTACGGTGGACGAGAGCCACTGCATTTCGCAATGGGGATACGACTTCCGCCCGGCCTACCTGAAGATAGCCGAAGTGCGCCACCTGCTGCCGGACGTACCTGTACTGGCCCTGACCGCCACCGCCACACCGGAAGTGGTAAAGGATATCCAACAGCGACTGGAGTTCCGCAAGGAGAACGTATTCCGTATGAGCTTCGAGCGGACCAACCTTGCCTACGTGGTGCGACAAACGGAAAACAAAGCCAGCGAATTGCTGCATATCCTGCAACGCATGGAGGGTAGTGCCATCCTCTACGTACGCAACCGCCGGCGTACCAAGGAGGTGACCGAATGGCTGCAACAACAGGGCATCACCGCCGACTTCTACCACGCCGGACTGGACGACGCCGTGAAGGACATCCGCCAACAGCGGTGGCAAAAGGGCGAAAGCCGCGTCATGGTAGCCACCAATGCCTTCGGCATGGGCATCGACAAGCCCGACGTACGGCTGGTCATTCACCTGGATCTGCCCGACTCCATCGAAGCCTACTTCCAGGAAGCGGGCCGTGCGGGACGCGACGGACAGAAAGCTTATGCCATCATCCTTTACGCCCAATCGGACAGCACGACGCTGCGCAAGCGCATCCCCGACAACTTTCCGGAAAAAGACTACATTCGCGACGTCTACGAACACCTGCAATATTATTATGAGATGGCCATGGGCGACGGACTGGGCTGTGTAAGGGAGTTCGACATCGAGGACTTCTGCCGCAAGTTCAAATACTTTCCTGTCCCCGTAGACAGTGCCCTGAAAATCCTGACACAAGCCGGCTACCTGGAATATACCGACGAACAGGACAACGCTTCGCGCCTGCTTTTCAGCGTTGGGCGTGAGGAACTGTACAGGCTACGCGAACTGGGAGAGGACATGGACCGCCTCATCCAGGCGGCTCTACGCTCTTACACCGGCCTGTTCACAGACTATGCCTTCATCAGTGAAGAGACACTGGCCATACGTACCGGTCTTACACAGCGGCAGGTCTACGAAATGCTGAAGGAACTCTCCCGACGACGTATTGTCAGCTACATCCCCCGCAAAAAGACACCTTACATCATCTATACACGCGAACGTGTGGAAAACAACCGGCTGAACATCCCGCCTGCCGTCTACGAAGAACGGAAAGCACGCTACGAGCAACGTATCAAAGCGATGCTCGAATACGTCACCAACGATACGGCCTGCCGCAGCCGCATGCTACTGCACTACTTCGGCGAACAGAACGAACACGACTGCGGCCAATGTGACACCTGCCTCAGACTCAGGCACAAAATCACAACAGACAAACAAGCTGACAGTCTGTCTGGTAGAGTCTTACACTGCCTGAGCGGCCATTCCCTTACACCGGCCGCCTTAGCCGACCAGCTTCTTGTAGAGAAAGACCTGCTGGCGGAGACTTTACGTCAAATGATGGACGACAAACAAATATTTACCCATAACGGAATGCTGCAAATCAGAAAATAATTCATTACTTTTGTCCCGCAATTAATCAGAAACAGCTATGGGATTTTTCAAGTCATTTTTCTCCGGAAAGCCTTCTGATCCGGAAGAGGAACAACAGAAGAACAAACAAAAGAACTTCGATATATTCAAATACGACGGTATGCGTGCCCAACGCATGGGACGCAGCGATTACGCCATCAAATGCTTCCAGGAAGCGCTGGCCCTACAGGAAGATTTCGAGACCATGGGGTATCTGGTACAGGTCTATATACAGACCAACCAGCTGACCGAAGCACGCCGTCTGTTGGAACGCATGGCACAAATCGAACCGACTCACACCAATACCTTCCTGAACCTGGCTAATGTCTGTTTTGTACAAGAAGACTATCCGGCCATGGCTGAAGCTGCCCAAAAAGCCATTGCCATCGAAGAAGGCAACGCAATGGCACACTATCTGCTGGGGAAAGCTACAGACGGACAGGGAGACGGTATCATGTGCATTGCCCATCTGACAAAAGCGATCCTGCTGAAGGACGACTTCACCGAAGCACGTCTGCTGCGTGCCGAAGCACTGATAAAGATGCAACAATACAAAGAAGCCGCAGAAGATATCGAAGCTATATTGGGCCAGGACCCCGATGAAGAGAACGCTTTATTGCTCCGCGGCCGCATAAAAGAAGCCAACGGACAACTGGAAGAAGCCGAGGCCGACTTCCGCAAAGTGACAGAAGACAATCCGTTCAACGAACAGGCGTATCTGTACCTGGGACAACTGTATATTGGACAGAAAAAAATGACAGAAGCGATCGCCCTCTTTGATGAAGCTATCGAACTGAATCCCAACTTCGCTAAAGCGTACCATGAACGCGGTCGGGCCAAGTTACTGAACGGTGACAAAGAAGGAGCCACAGAAGATATGAAAAAGGAGCTGGAGCTAAACCCAAAGGAAAGCGAAGCATTCAACGGTGAATACAACAACCAGCCCGGAGGAAGACAAACCGATATTTTGGGACTCTAACCCCTTCATACGCTATCAGAGAACAAAACCAAACACTATGAGTAAAGAACGAAACAATGTAGCCATCCTGGGTACCGGACATATCGCCGCCAAGATGGCTGCCACCCTACAACAGATGAAAGACGTGAACTGCTACGCAGTTGCATCACGCGAACTAATCCGCGCCAAAGCTTTCGCCAAGGAATGGGGATTCAAACAGGCTTACGGCTCGTATGAAGAGCTGGTTACTGACCCTCAGGTAGATCTGGTCTACATTGCCACTCCCCACTCTCATCACTACGAACACGCCCGCCTGTGTATCCTGAACGGGAAAGCCGTATTGTGCGAAAAAGCTTTTACCGCCAATGCACGTCAGGCTGAAGAACTGTTACGATTGGCTAAAGAACACAACATATTTATCACCGAAGCAATCTGGACACGCTACATGCCTTTCTCCAACACCATTCGTGAACTGGTATTTAGCGGAGTCATCGGCCGTCCACACATGTTGACCGCCAGCCTGGGCTACTCCATCGCTTATAAAGAACGAATCGCCAAACCCGAATTGTGTGGAGGCGCCCTGCTCGACTTGGGCGTATACCCCATCAACTTCGCCCGCATGATATTCGGTACTGACATCGAAGATATCCAGTCACACTGCGTGAAAAACGCCAACGGTGTAGACCTTCAGGAAAGCATTTCTTTTCGCTATACCGACGGCAATATGGCCGTGATGCAGGTCACAGCCAACTGTGCTAACGACCGCCAGGGCATCATCTCAGGCGAAAAGGGATATATCGTAGTGGACAATATCAACAATCCGCAACAGGCCGCCATCTACGATACAGACCACCAGTTGGTGAAGATTTACGACTGCCCGCCCCAAATCAGCGGCTACGAATACGAGGTACAGGCTTCTATCGACGCTTTGCGCAGAGGGTTGTTGGAAACTCCAGCCATGCCCCATGCCGAAACACTTGCAATCATGCGTTTGCTCGACCAGCTCCGGCAGGAATGGGATGTAGTCTACCCTGCAGACAACGAAGCAGCCTTATAAATCCAGGAATAATCATGAAAAAACAGTTATTGGTTTATGCATTTGCCCTGTGTTGTGGACTATGTTCCTGCGGACAAAATCCAACAAACTTGCGCATCATGTCCTACAACGTGCACAACTGCATCGGGCTGGACAACGTACGTGACTACAACCGTATTGCGAACATTATCAAGCAGGCCGCACCAGACGTAGTAGCCCTTCAGGAACTGGACAGTATAACCCAACGCAACGATGGCGTCTACGCCCTGAAAGAACTGGAAACGCTCACCGGCATGCACGGCCTTTTTGCCTCAGCCATTCCCTTTCAGGGAGGCAGCTACGGCATCGGACTGCTGTCCAAAGAGCAGCCATTGAGTTACAAGAAAATTCCCATGCCCGGACGCGAAGAACAGCGAACCATGATTGTGGCCGAATTCAAGGACTACGTGTTCTGCGCCACCCACCAGTCACTGACGCCCGAAGACCAGTTGGCAGCTGTACAGGACATCCTGAAAGCGGTGGAAGGATACCATAAGCCCGTCCTGCTGGCAGGCGACATGAATTCCCGTCCCGCCGAAGAGCCTCAGGTGAAACTGAAACAGCACTTCACCGCACTGAACGACACCACCGCCTATACGTTCCCCGCCGACCGTCCCGACTGTTGCATCGACTACATCTACGGGTATACGGCAAACGGATACGAATTCAAGGTGCTGCAACAGAGCGTCCTGCCGGAGAGCGTCGCATCGGACCACCGCCCCGTACAAGTGGACGTGCAGGTACTGAAAAAGTAAAATTGATACGTTTTTCAAAAAAAACATAGAATATTGTTTGCATTTCAAAGAAAAGCATTACATTTGCCGACGAAATAACAACAAAAGCAAGATATGAACCTGTTTACTTACGCATATTACTTCTTCTTTTACTTTTACTTTAGCCACAAAGTAGAGCGGGAGTTTGTATGTGTCAAGTGACAGTGACGCTTAAGAACTGAATAGAGAACTGAAATAAAAGATATGGATCCCGCTCCCATTAATTGGAAGCGGGATTTTTTGTTAATACAACGATATGAAACGAATAGCCATTCAGGGAACACTGGGTTCCTTCCACGACATTGCAGCACACCGGTACTTCGAAGGCGAAGACATCGAACTGATCTGCTGCGCTACGTTTGAAGACGTGTTCAAGTCCATCCGCCACGACAGCCAGGTCATTGGCATGCTGGCCATTGAGAACACCATTGCAGGAAGCCTGCTCTACAACAACGAACTGCTGCGACAGAGCGGTACGCAAATTATCGGCGAACACAAACTGCGCATCTCGCACAGTTTCGTCTGCCTGCCCGAAGAAGACTGGGACGACATCACCGAGGTCAACTCGCACCCCATCGCCCTGATGCAATGCCGCGAATTCCTGAGCCAACATCCGAATATCAAGGTGGTGGAAGGCGAAGATACCGCCCTCAGTGCCGAAATCATCAAAAAGGAACACCTGAAAGGGCACGCCGCCATCTGCTCGAAAGCCGCAGCCGAACTCTACGGCATGAAGGTGTTGCAGGAGGGCATCGAAACAAACAAGCACAACTTCACCCGCTTCCTTGTAGTGGCAGACCCATGGCAGGTGGACGAACTGAACCGCCACCGCAACCGCGAACCCAACAAGGCCAGTCTGGTATTCACCCTGCCCCACACCGAGGGGAGCCTTTCGCAAGTACTGTCCATTCTCTCATTCTATCGCATCAACCTGACCAAGATACAGTCGCTGCCCATCATCGGACGGGAATGGGAATATCAGTTCTACGTGGACGTCATGTTCGACCAACTCTTGAGATACAAACAGGCGCTTGCCGCCATCAGCCCACTGACCAAAGAATTAAAGATATTAGGAGAATACGAAGATGGAAAATCAACACTGTAATAAAACTACAAACTACAAGCCGGCCGACCGCTTGGCCTCGGTCAGCGAATACTACTTCTCGCGCAAGCTGAAGGAAGTGGCCCAGATGAACGCACAGGGCATGGATGTCATCAGCCTGGGCATCGGCAGCCCCGACATGCCTCCCTCGGCCAAAACCATAGAGACCTTATGCGAAGCGGCACAGAACCCCGACGGACATGGATACATGCCCTACGTGGGTATCCCCGAACTGCGCAAGAGTTTCGCCGCGTGGTACAAGCGTTGGTATGGTGTAGAGCTCGATCCGCAGACCGAGATACAGCCGCTCATCGGATCGAAGGAAGGTATCCTGCACGTCACGCTGGCCTTCGTCAATCCCGGCGAGCAGGTGCTGGTGCCCAATCCTGGCTACCCCACCTACACCTCCCTAAGCAAAATACTGGGCGCCGAGGTGGTGAACTACAACCTGAAGGAGGAAGACAGCTGGATGCCCGACTGGGAGCAGCTGGAGGCTTTGGACACAAGCCGCGTCAAACTGATGTGGACCAACTATCCCAACATGCCGACAGGTGCGCCCGCCACACCCGAACTTTACGAGCGTCTGGTGGACTTCGCCCGCCGGAAAGGCATCATCATTGTGAACGACAACCCCTACAGCTTCATCCTGAACGACCATCCGCTGAGCATCCTCAGCGTGCCGGACGCCAAAGAGTGTTGCATCGAGTTCAACTCCATGAGCAAGAGCCACAACATGCCGGGCTGGCGTATCGGTATGCTGGCCTCGAACCCGCAGTTCGTACAATGGGTGCTGAAGGTGAAGAGCAACATCGACAGCGGCATGTTCCGCGCCATGCAGCTGGCCGCCGCCACCGCCCTCGAGGCCGACGCCGACTGGTACGAAGGCAACAACCGCAACTACCGCAACCGCCGCCGGCTGGCCGGAGAAATCATGCATACACTGGGCTGCACCTACGACGAACGGCAGGTGGGCATGTTCCTCTGGGGCCGCATTCCCGACTCGTGCAAGGACGTGGAGGAACTGACCGAACGCGTGCTCCACGAGGCCCGCGTCTTTATCACCCCCGGCTTCATCTTCGGTTCGAACGGCGCACGCTACATCCGCATCTCGCTCTGCTGCAAGGACGCGAAGCTAGAAGAGGCGCTGGAGAGAATCAGGAAAATGAAGAATGAAGAATGAGGAACGAAGAATTCCCAACCGCATCATTCGTAAACCACAGAACAATTAATAAACATAAGAACATACAATGATGAATCCGTAAGAACGAGAAGACCAACACTGCAAATTCTTCATTCATCATTCTAAATTCAATCGTTATGGAACTCGAATTAGAGAAAATTACGCTTCCGGGCGTGGACGAAAAGCGCCCGCTGGTGATTGCAGGCCCCTGCAGCGCCGAGACTGAAGAACAAGTGATGGAAACCGCACGCCAACTGGCCGCACGCGGTATCAAGATATTCCGCGCCGGCATCTGGAAACCCCGTACCAAGCCCGGAGGCTTCGAAGGCGTGGGTGTGGACGGACTGCCCTGGCTCAAGGAAGTGAAGCAGGAGACGGGCATGTACGTATCCACCGAAGTGGCCACGGCCAAGCACGTGTTCGAGGCTCTGAAAGCCGGCATCGACATCCTGTGGATAGGTGCACGCACGGCAGCCAACCCCTTTGCCATGCAGGAGATAGCGGATGCGCTGAAGGGCGTGGACATCCCCGTGCTGGTGAAGAACCCCGTAAACCCCGACCTCGAGCTGTGGATCGGTGCCTTGGAGCGCATCAACCAGGCCGGACTGAAACGGCTGGCAGCCATCCACCGCGGCTTCTCGGCCTACGACAAGCGCATCTACCGTAACCTGCCGCAATGGCACATCCCCATCGAGCTGCGCCGCCGCATCCCCAACCTGCCTATCCTGTGCGACCCGAGCCATATCGGCGGCAAGCGTGAGCTGGTAGCCCCGCTGTGCCAGCAGGCCATGGACCTGGGCTTCGACGGCCTCATCGTGGAGAGTCACTGCAACCCCGACTGCGCCTGGAGTGACGCTGCACAGCAGGTGACCCCGGACATTCTGGACTACATCCTGAACCTGCTCGTCATCCGCGAAACCAACCAGAGCACTGAGAACCTGAACGAACTGCGCAAGCAAATTGACGAATGTGACGACGACCTGATCCAAGTGTTGGCCAAGCGTATGCGCGTGGCCCGCGAAATTGGTACTTACAAGAAGGAGCACGGCATGACCATCCTTCAGACGGGCCGCTACAACGAGATTCTGGAGAAGCGTGGCTCGCAAGGCGCCTTGTGCGGCATGGATGCCGACTTCATCAAAAAAGTGTTCGAAGCCATACACGAAGAGAGTGTTAGACAACAGATGGAAATCATTAATAAATGAAAAATGAAGAACGAAGAATGAAGAATTAGGGCTGCGCGGTGCCCGAACGCCCTCAGAAAAATTCTTCATTCTTCATTTTTAATTCTTCATTTTCAATTCTTCATTCTTAATTCTTCATTTTATCATGAGAATCCTGATCCTCGGAGCCGGAAAGATGGGCTCCTTCTTCAACGACGTACTGAGTTTCCAGCACGAAACGGCCGTGTTCGACGTCAACCCGCACCAGCTGCGCTTCGTCTACAACACCTACCGTTTCACCACGCTGGACGAGATAAAGGAATTTGAACCCGAGCTAGTCATCAACGCCGCCACGGTGAAGTATACCCTCGAAGCCTTCCGCCAGGTGCTGCCCGTACTGCCCAAGGACTGTATCTTGAGCGACATCGCCTCCGTGAAGACCGGCCTGAAGGCCTTCTACAAGGAAAGCGGCTTCCGCTACGTGTCCACGCACCCCATGTTCGGCCCCACGTTTGCCAGCCTCAACAACCTGAGCACGGAAAACGCCATCATCATCACCGAAGGCGACCACCTGGGCCGCATCTTCTTCAAGGACCTCTACCAGACGCTGAAGCTGAACATCTTCGAATACACGTTCGACGAGCACGACGAGACGGTGGCCTACTCCCTGTCCATCCCCTTCGTGTCGACCTTCGTCTTCGCCGCCGTGATGAAGCACCAGGACGCGCCGGGCACCACCTTCAAGAAGCACATGGCTATTGCCCGCGGCCTGCTGAACGAGGACGACTACCTGCTGCAGGAAATCCTCTTCAACCCCCGCACGCCCGCCCAGGTGGCCAACATCCGCACGGAGCTGAAGAACCTGCTCGAAATCATCGAGAAGAAGGATGCCGACGGCATGAAGCAGTACCTGACGCGACTGCGCGAGAAGCTGAAATAGTGCCCTAACATGTAAAACAATTTCAACCCGTCCAATTTCCTCCGCACTCGAGGGAGGCCGGGCGGGGCTGAAACGAGGCGTTCCGACGGGCGTTTGATAATCAACACGTTACAGAAACCCCAAACTCTGCTTCGAAGACTCTAGGGAGTTTCGGCTTGAAACTCTAAGGAGTTACGGCCGACAACTCTAGGGAGTCATGAGCGATAACTCTAGGGAGTCTTGACGCATGACTTCGGGGAGTTTCGGAACGGGAAATCAGTATAAAACATTTTTATCAACCAGAGCACCGTTTCTACCCTCTCCGGGAAATTATCCGTCCCGACGGGAAGGGAATGTCGGAAATAACCCGTACATTTGTACTCCGTATGATAGACCAAGCCACCATAGACCGGATATTGGACGCGGCGCAGATTTACGATGTCGTGTCGGACTTCGTAACCCTGCGCAAGCGCGGCGTCAACTACGTGGGCCTCTGCCCCTTCCACGACGACAAGACGCCCTCGTTCTACGTCTCGCCCGCCAAGGGCCTCTGCAAATGCTTCGCCTGCGGCAAGGGTGGCAATGCCGTCCACTTCATCATGGAGCACGAACAGCTCAGCTACCCCGACGCCTTGCGCTTCCTGGCCAAGAAATACGGCATCGAAATCAAGGAACGCGAACTGACGGGTGAAGAGAAGGCCGCGCAAAGCGAGCGCGAGAGCCTGTTCGTCGTCAACCAGTGGGCCTGCGACTACTTCCGCCGCACCCTGCGGCAGACCGACGAGGGGCGCAACGTCGGCATGGCCTATTTCCGCAGCCGCGGCTTCCGCGACGACATCATCGAGAAGTTCCAGCTGGGCTACTGCACCGAGAGCCACGACGCCATGGCCCGCGAAGCCCTAGCCAAGGGGTACAAGCAGGAGTATCTGGTGAAGACTGGCCTCTGCTACGAGACGGACGACCACCGCCTGCGCGACCGCTTCTGGGGGCGCGTCATCTTCCCCGTCCATACGCTGAGCGGCAAGGTGGTAGCCTTCGGCGGACGTGTGCTGGCCTCCGCCACCAAGGGCGTGAAGGTGAAGTACGTCAACTCGCCCGAATCGGAAATCTACCACAAGAGCAACGAACTCTACGGCATGTATCAGGCCAAGCAGGCCATCGTCAAGCAAGACCGCTGCTACCTGGTCGAGGGCTATACGGACGTTATCTCCATGCACCAGAGTGGGGTAGAGAACGTAGTAGCCTCGTCGGGCACGGCGCTCACCACGCAGCAGATCAAGATGATACACCGCTTCACCAACAACCTGACGGTACTCTACGACGGCGACGCGGCCGGCATCAAGGCCTCCCTTCGAGGCATCGACATGCTGCTCGAAGAGGGGATGAACATCAAGGTGTGCCTCCTGCCCGACGGCGACGACCCCGACTCCTATGCCCGCAAGCACAACTCCACGGAGTTCCAGGCCTTCATCCGCGAGCACGAGACGGACTTCATCCGCTTCAAGACCAACCTGCTGATGGAAGACGCGGGCCAGGACCCCATCCGCCGGGCCGAACTGATAGGCAACATCGTGCAGAGCATCTCCGTCATCCCCGAAGCCATTGTGCGCGACGTGTATATCAAGGAATGTGCCCAACTGCTGCATGTCGAAGACCGCCTGCTCGTCTCCGAAGTGGCCAAGCGCCGCGAGAAGGAAGCCGAACGCAAGGCCGAACAGCGCGAACGCGAACGCCGGCGCAGTACAGCTGCCGCACAACCGGCCGACAATACACAGGCACAGGCAGGCAACATCCCCACCCCTACGGCAGACGACCTGCCGCCCGAGGCCTATACCGCCCCCTTCCCCGACGATTCTTCTATACCGACAACGGGTACCTCAGAAACAGTGGACAGCTACACCTCCTTCATCCCCCAGGAGGGCAAGGAAGGACAGGAATTCTACCGCTACGAACGGCTCATCCTGCAGATGGTGGTTCGTTACGGCGAACGCGTCATGTGCAACGTGGCCGACGAAGAAGGCAAGGAAATCCCCGTGACGGTCATCGAGTTTGTGGTGGCCGACCTCCAGCAGGACGACCTGGCCTTCCACAATCCGCTCCACCGCCAGATGATGACCGAAGCCGCCGCCCACCTGCACGACGAAGGTTTCCGGGCCGAGCACTACTTCCTGACACATCCCGACCCTGTCATCAGCCGCCTGAGCACGGAGCTCATCAGCGACCGCTACCAGCTAAGCAAATACCACTATAAGAATCAGAAGATTGTAACCGACGAAGAACGACTCTACGAGCTGGTGCCGCTGCTCACCACCAACTTCAAGTATGCCATCGTCGGCGAAGAACTGAAACACATGATGCGCGCCCTGCAGGACCCCAAGGTGGTGCAGGACGAGGCACAATGCAACGCCATCATGCAACGATACAGCGAGTTGCGCGAAGTACAAAGCGTCATGGCCAAGCGCCTGGGCGACCGCGTAGTGCTCAGTTTCTAACCCAATCGAGCCATACCGTCAAACGATGAAGCAACAAAGATTATTTGTTGACTTCCTGTTCAACCAGCTTTATTTTCTCAAGAGTTTTACCCGCTTCAGAAGAGGGGAATAGCGTCAACACTTGTTGCAAATAAGCACGGGCTTTAGAATAACCCGAATCAAAAAGTGATGAGAGATTGTTGCGATAACGGGCGTATTGCATACGGGTAGGCGAAGAAAGCTTCTTGAAGTCTGCCTCTATTTTTTTACGCGCATCCTCAGATTTCAGGAAATAATAACTGCCTAAAAAATTACATGCCTGCAAATTATCCGAATCGAGTGCCACAACTTGCTCATAAGTAGCCTTTGCATCTGCCACCTTTCCACAACGTACTTCCATCTCTGCACATGAAACAAGAACATCCACATTGTCCGGAGTATACTGTAATAACTCTTTATAGAACAAATAGGCCTTGGTGTAATTACGAACATCTTTAAAATGTTCAGCCAGCTCGCGAGCAAACTGTGGCGCCGTATTCTCCGACTTATCCACCTCTGTCCAATAAAACATTTCCGCCTCATGCCCGTCAGCCTGACATGACTGCCGGAAAAGACTTACAGCATACCCCGTTTGCCCCGAGGCAAGCGCATCAACTACTTTACGCAATAGCACGTCCGCCGATTGGGAAAACATTGTAAGCGGAAACATGCTGAACATGATTAACATCCAGATTTTCATAAAAAATAGTCAGTTTAGATCCAGTTTCTCTTCCTTTTTTTGGAAGGCCTACAAAATTAGATAATCCGCCTCTAAAAGTCAAGTAAATATTGGACAAATATCATTAATAAAATTCTCTCTATTTAGCATTTCTGCCTACCTTTGCAAACGCAATGAAAGAGACCGACAAGCAAATACTGAATATAGCCCTTCCGGCTATCGTATCGAACATTACTGTTCCCCTGCTGGGACTGGTAGACGTCACTATTGTCGGCCATCTAGGCAATGCTGCCTATATCGGCGCCATCGCAGTAGGTGGGATGTTATTCAACATTATCTATTGGGTTTTCGCATTTTTGCGTATGGGGACAAGCGGTATGACCGCTCAGCTTTACGGTAAACATTTAGCGGACGAGATTGTTCAAATGGCAGTCCGTTCCGTTGGCATTGGAATGATGGCCGCCCTTGCCCTCATCATCCTGCAGATTCCAATTAGAGAAGCGGCTTTCTTCTTTATCCATCCCACTGAAGAAATTAAAAGACTCGCTACAACCTATTTCCACATCTGCATCTGGGGAGCTCCCGCTACCCTGGGCCTCTATGGACTCACAGGATGGTATATCGGGATGCAAAACTCACGCATTCCAATGATTATCGCCATCACACAAAACGTAGTGAACATCATTGCCAGCCTTTGCCTGGTATATATAGGCGGGCTAAAGGTGGAGGGAGTAGCACTTGGTACCCTAATAGCCCAATATGCAGGTTTCCTGATGGGAATAGGACTATGGATACGACATTATGGCAGTTTATGGAAACATTTCAGTAGGAAAGGACTATGGAAACGGCAAGCGATGTGGCATTTCTTTCAAATAAATCGCGACATCTTCTTACGTACACTCTGCCTGGTTGCAGTCACCCTGTTCTTTACCTCAGCCGGAGCCGAACAAGGAGAAATTATACTAGCTGTCAACACCTTGCTAATGCAATTATTTACACTCTATTCCTATATAATGGACGGATTTGCATACGCAGGCGAAGCCCTTATCGGCAAACACATCGGAGCTCAAAACTACCCAGCATACACTTGTACACAGAAACACTTGTTCGTATGGGGAGGCATCATGGCTTTATTGTTCACCATCGCCTACGCCACAGGCGGCAATACATTCCTAGCCTTGTTAACTGATGAGACAGAAGTGATAGAAGCTTCCGAAAACTATCTGGGATGGGCCTTGGTTATTCCGATAGCCGGCATGACTGCATTTATTTGGGACGGAATCTACATAGGTGCTACCAACACAAAAGGAATGCTACAATCCATGACAATAGCAGCTGGCTGCTTCTTCCTTCTGTATTATACCTTGTATCATACCTGGGGAAACCATGCCCTCTGGCTGGCCTTCCTGACTTATTTAAGCGTACGAGGTTTCGCACAAACTTTCCTTAGCCGGCAAATGACACGCCAAGCATTCCCTCCTCACGAACTTACTCCACACGATCCGACGGATAATTGACCAAGTAAATCATTCCCGTAGCTCGGGTAAAAGCCGTATAAAGCCAACGGAAATAGTCTGGTGTCAGATGGTCATCCGTAATATATCCCTGGTCCAAAAATACATTTTTCCATTGACCACCCTGCGCTTTGTGACAAGTCACCGCATAAGCATACTTCACCTGCAAAGCGTTATAATAAGGATCAGCCTTCATTTTCTTCATCCGCTCCTTCTTCAAAGGTACGTCAACATAGTCTTCAAGTACACTCTGAAAAAGCCGTTCATTGTCTTCACGTGACAAGGCTGGTGCATCGCTATGTAACGTATCAAGTAACAATCGAGTTTCCAATTCGACATCCTGCCAATCGGGAAAAGACAACAGGACATCCGCAAAACGGAAACCGTACATATCTGTCGTACGCCTCACTCGACGCACGACTGCCGTCTCCCCATTGGCTATGAAATCCAAATCTTTTTCTTTCTCAGTCCAATAATAGTTATTCTTGGCTACCATCAAAAGGTCTCCTCCTTCCAATTCCTCCTCGCGCCACAAAATCTGTGACCGTATACCTTGATTATAAATATTTGCCCGTTTATTAGAACGACAAATGACAATCGTCTCATCTATACCATCCTGATCATAGCAGGTCGACAAAGCATCAATCAATTCATTACCAGGAAGCATTTTGACATCGGGAAAACAAGATACCCGTACAGGCGGTAATGTATCCATAGCATCTTCCGCTATAAGTCTACGTAGTCGGGTAGCATTCCACAAAATGCCCGATTGCTGTTCCTGACGAACGACTTGTGTTAAATCGGCTTCAACAACTTCCAAGCCATAGCCCCTCAATGCCTCTGCAAACAAGGCCGGACTGAGCTCTTCACCCACAGGGGGCAACTGTGCCGTATCTCCCATCAACAACAAACGACACCCTTCCCCAGAATAGACAAACTGTACCAAATCATCAAGCAGGCGTCCCGTCCCAAACATCGTCCCCGAAAGTCCTTCATTGGAAATCATTGAAGCCTCATCCACGATATATAAAGTATGCGTTGTCAGATTGTCATTCAAATCAAAATTTCCACCTTCGCCAGAAAAGGCTCGTTGCCTGTATATCTTCTTATGAATCGTAAATGCCGGATGTCCCGCATAAGCAGAGAAAACCTTGGCAGCCCGCCCAGTAGGTGCCAAAAGCATAACCTTCTGCTCAAGCTTATCTAAGGTCCTAACCAGCGCTCCAATCAGAGAAGTCTTTCCCGTACCTGCATAACCACGTAGCAGAAATGCAATATCCTTCTCTCTTGAACACAGAAACTGCGACAACATTTTTAGCGTATTTTCTTGCTCTACAGTTGGCTGGTAAGGAAAATTTTCCTTAATTTGCCTTTCTAAATAGTTATTTATCATTTTCGTATGAGAAAAAAGTAACGGGAACTATCGTTTTTAAATTTATTTCTCTTATTTTTGCGGTGCGAATATAATAAACTAAAAAACATATTTATCATGAAAACAGTATTTAACATCGTTTTAGGCTTGTGTGCCTTAGCATTGGTCTATATCTGCTATGCCAGCATTATGGGGCCGATCAATTTCGAAAAAGCAGAGAAGATCAGAGAGCAAGCAGTTATTGCCCGTCTGATAGACATCCGCAAAGCTCAGACTGAATACCGCAACTTGAACAACTTGCAGTATACACCCAGCTTTGACACGCTGATTCACTTTGTGAAGACTGCCAAACTGCCTTTTATTTATAAGAAAGGTGAGCTGACCGATAAGCAGATGGAAGACGGTCTGACAGAAAAGAAGGCTGTCAGCATCATCAACAAAGCTAAAAAGACTGGTAACTATGCTGAAGTAAAAAAATGGGGATTGGAAAACTTTGAGCGTGATACTTTGTGGACTGCCGTATTGGATACAATTTTCCCCAAAGGCTTCAATCCTGATTCTATGAGATATGTACCTTATGGAAACGGTGCACAGTTTGAAATGGCCATCAAGAACGATACAGCCAAATCGGGTGCTCCTTTCTGTCTGCTCGAAGTTAAGACTCCGTACACTGTTTACCTGAATGGTTTGGATCCTCAGGAAATCGCCAACAAGATTGACCTTCAGACTAAATTGGGCAAATACGCTGGTCTGATGATTGGTAGCTTGGAAACTGCAAACAACAACGCAGGTAACTGGGAATAATCTTCCTGATTCTATATATGATAGAGAAACTTGATTTCAGTAAATCAAAGCAATATACATTATCCATCCGTCTTAGTACGGATGGATTTTCTTTTTCTGTACTCAACCCATTGGAAGAGAACGGATATGCAATTTATGAATATTCCCTTAACGAAGGATCGTCCTTAACAGCGAACCTTAAACAAGTGTTCAAAGAAAAGGAATGGTTGAACCTTCCCTATCGACGCATCAATATTCTAATAGCCAATAACCGCTTCACTTTCATTCCATTGGAATATTTCGAGGATGAGCAAGCTGAAACCATTTTCTATCATAATTTTTCCACACAAGAAAACGAAATAATACGATATAACATCCTTCATAGAAATGATACGGTAGTCGTATTCGGTATGGACAAAAGCGTTTATACTTTCTTGTGCGACCAATATCCCGAAGCACACTTCTATTCCCAAGCCAGTATATTTATTGAATATTTCTTTTCGAAAAGCAGGCTGGGAAACAACCAGAAAATGTATGTTAACCTACGGGAAAATGCGACGGACGTTTATGCTTTTGAGCGTAACCGATTATTATTAGCTAACTCTTTTTCATGCAAAGCAGCATCGGACCGTCTTTACTACGTACTTTACATCTGGAAACAACTGGGATTCGACCAGGAACGCGACGAGCTTCATCTGACTGGATTATTAGCCTCTAAAGAGCCTTTACTGAGAGAATTAAGAAAATATATACGACAGGTCTTTATAACCAATCCTGCCACTAACCTTGACCTACAAGCCATCACCCAATGCGAGTAATTAGCGGAATATACAAACGACGCCGTTTTGACGTACCCCATTCTTTCAAGGCACGTCCCACAACAGATTTTGCCAAAGAAAATTTGTTTAATGTATTGTCTAACTACCTGGATTTTGAAGATAATATACATGCGCTTGATTTGTTTGCCGGCACTGGCAGCATCAGCCTGGAACTGGTATCACGCGGATGCGACCAAGTAGTCAGCATTGAAAGAGAACGAGATCATCATGCCTTCATTTGTAAAGTCATGAATGAAGTCAAAACTGACAAATGTATTCCCATCAGAGGAGATGTATTCAAATATATCCAAAGTTGTCACAACCAGTTTGACTTTATATTTGCGGATCCTCCATATGAGTTGAAGGGGCTGGAAACAATCCCCGACCTGATATTCGAACATGGGTTACTCAAAGATGAAGGGCTTTTCGTGTTGGAACATGGAAAGAAAAACAATTTTGAATCTCATCCCCATTTCATCGAACGACGTGTCTATGGGAGTGTAAACTTCTCATTTTTTCAATAAAATCTTGATCACAACAATGGAGCCAATAAACGAACCAGACTTTCCAGAGCTTTTCTATACCAAGGACGTTTAGCCCAAGTTTTCAAATGTAATTGTACACAATCGCGTTGATCCTGTAAAAAGATCTCACGCATCAACAAAGCTGTCTCTACATCATAAATAAAGGCATTTACCTCAAAATTGTGTTCGAAGCTCCTGAAGTCCATGTTGGTGGATCCCACTGTAGACAATGCGTCATCAGACACCATCAATTTGGAATGGAGAAAACCTTTTTTGTAAAAATAGACTTTTACACCTGCTGCCAGAATTTCATTCAAATAGGAGCAAGATGCCAAATGAATAATACGCGCATCAGCCTTCTGCGGAAGCATCAACCGCACGTCCACACCAGCCAAAGCAGCTGTACGCAACGCAACAAGAATAGAATCCGTTGGCAGGAAATAAGGCGTTTGAATATAAAAATATTTTTTAGCACAACCGATAGCCATCACCAACCCTTGCATGATCTCATTCCAAGGCCCTACCGGTTCACTCGTTACAATCTGTACCAATGATGTACCGCAAGGCTGTAATTTGGGAAAATATCGGGCAGCAGTCATCAAAGTACAATCTACAAAATACCAGTCAAGCAAGAAAGTTGTCTGCAACCCATGTACAGCCTTACCTTCTACCAGCAAGTGCGTATCTCGCCACACGCCCCATGGAACCCCTTTCACATAGCGCTCCGCCAGGTTCATGCCTCCAATAAATCCAATACGCCCGTCTATGACTACAACTTTTCTATGGTTTCGGTAATTAACTTTACTAGTAAATAAAGGGAAACGGACTTTCAAGAAGCTACGGACATCAACACCCGCTTCACGCATTTCTTCATAAAAACGATTGGGAACATGCCAACAGCCTACATCATCGTAAAGTAACCTAACTTCTACACCGCTCTGTGCCTTCTCTATCAATACATCCCGTATCATGCGTCCTACGGCATCATCCTCAAAAATATAAAACTCCAGATGGATGTGATGAACAGCCTTCTGAAGTTCCCGCAAAAGAGCCTGCAACATCGCATATCCTGAGGTAAAAGTTTCGATCCGATTGCCATCGAAAGGAAGAGATTGATTTGTATTTCGGAATAAAGATATCAATCGGCTATAAGCCAAAGGCAAGGAACTGGAAGTCTGGGACATATACTCCAGTAACGGTTTTTTCTGCAAGCTATTATAACCTTTGCGGTTTATTATACGCACATGCCGCTGACTCCGTCCGAAAAAAAAATAAAAAACAAGCCCCACAATGGGCAAAAAAATCAAAACCAATATCCAAGCTAAAGTTTTGACAGGATTGCGGTTGTCAAGAACAATCACCAGAATTGTCCCTAACACAACACCGAAATACACTACATCAAAAGTTGCTGTAGCAATTAGTCCAACTAGAGTACTCCAATCAAACATTTGTTTTCCATACCATTTATATGGAAAACAAATGTAGAAAAAACATTGGGAAAAAGCAAACTTATTTCATTAGAAACGACGGCGTCCCGGCCCACCCATGGGAGGACGATGTCCACCAGGACCAAAGTTCATCTGCCCCCGTTTATCACGAGCTTGTTTCCCACCAAATATATTCAAACGATAGATGAAATGCAACATACAATAGCTGTTCACTCCATTGTATTTATATACCGAACGTCCACTTGCCGTCAGTGAACGGCTGATATTGCTCTGCTGATGCAGAATATCATACATCTCAAAGCTGACAGTAGCATCACCTTTCAGGAAAGTCTGTGAAAGCTGGGCATTCCAAATCAATTCATCGCGATTCATGCTGGAATCTGAATAGCCACGACGACTCTGATTAGCAATATTGGTAGACAAACTCATTCCCCATGGCATACTTACGGTCGTATTGGCTCCATAAGAATAAGTATATGGTTGCTGGTTGTTGGAAGGGGTTAGCTTATCTTTTTCTATCGAGTAAGAGAATGTCCCATTCAATCCGAATTCCAGCCAGTCATTACGATATGTGCCATTCAACCGTTCATTCAAAGTCAGATTAGTAGTTGTATTCTTCTGCTGTACAGCCTCAGCCCCGTTACCGGTTGTCAGATAACCGACGTTGTTGTTATAGGACAGATTACTGAAAGAGCCAATATTGAATTTCTTGTTTTTCAGTGCCGAATTGATGCCGAACATACCGAATGCGCTCCAATTTCCATTTATATTCTCAGGTTTCGTCACCCATCCACCCGTAGAAGAGTTATAGGTACGCGAACTGCTGATGCTATTCTGCGTCATCTGCATGTTGACATGCGAGAATATTCCCTGTTGGCGATCCACATTATATGTATTGTAGAATATACGAAGGCTATGATTGAAAGAAGGCTTCAAGTAAGGATTACCCTTGGTAATGTTCAGCGGATTGGAGTCGTCCGTCACATCCAACAAGTTCTCCATGCCCGGCTGTGAACTACGTCCACGATAAGTGACACGCAACTGGCTTACCTTCGAGAAACGATAACGGAAATCCAAGTTCGGAGCTACATTGAAGACATTGCGTACAGCCAATGTATCCATAGCATCCTTCTTATAGGACAACGAGGTCTTTTGCGGCTCAAGATCCGCACCAACACTCAGCTGATATTTCTGACGAATGAAACGCAAACTGGGACTGAAACGATGCGTATAGGTCTTGTATTCGGCAAATTTACTCAGGCTCATATCATAACCATCTTCATAATCATCAGGCAGGGCCTCACCAAAATTCCAATCTTCACCTAAATCATAGGCTTTCTTGTCACTCTTACTATAACTGTAGTTGAAACGATAACGGAACTGCAAGAAAGTAGCTTTCCAAAGCGGTTCGCTATAAGTCAGCTCCAGACTATAATTGTAACCATCAGTCGGAGTAGTTACATAACGACGAATGATATTTTCTGGGGTTACCGTACCATCTTCATTCTGTTGAAAATAGCGGGTATTAGAAGCTGTATATTGCTTACTCTCCGAATCGTCATAACCGATTGTACCACGGAACGTGATATTACGCCCCATAGAATTCAGTTTACGGTTGACCTGCAAAGTTGCATCTGCCGAAAGGGTCTTACTGTCACTGCCCGAAAGGCTATTTGAAGTATTGACACGAATAGAATCCAACGGATCTTCTTCACTGTCCGCATCAAAAATCTCATCGGACAAATTCATTTTAGAGAGTTTGGTGATGTCAAGATACTCATTCGGGTTCGTAACTACAGCATAAGGATCACTATTAAAGGTACCCGATTTAGAATCGGCGGTACTATAACTTTTCCCCCAACTGAAATTAGGACGGAATATAATGTTGGTCAGCGTATCGGGTTTCCATTCCAATCGGAAATCCGCATGAAAATTTTTATTTCCGCTCGATGTGCTTGAAATGGAATTATTAAATGAAGAAGATTCTCCCCCAGTCAGGAAGTTTTCAGTGTAACCGTCACTATAGACATCATTGCCACGGTAATTGTAACGCACACTCCCCCCCATATCTATCTTTTCCGTCTCTGTGGCAAAGTTCAAGCCCAGTTCCTTGGTCGAAGTCAAACCGTTATTCCTACGCCAGCGCGGCCCGCCACCACCAGCCGAGAAACCTTGGTCGTTTACATTATTGGCACCTGCAATGAGCGACACTTGCGTCTTATCATAAAAATAATTCACCATAGCACGTCCCATATAACGGTCTTCCGTACCTCCAGACAAGTCTATATTGCCAAAGATACCTTTGTTCATACCTTTCTTGACCGTCAAGTCGAGCACCGTTTCTTCCTCACCATCATCAATACCTGTAATACGTGCCAAGTCCGATTTCTTATCATACGTTTTCAACTTGTCAATCATATCCACCGGCAAGTTCTTCAAACCCGTTTTCACATCCCCGCCAAAGAATTCCTTGCCATCCACCATGATCTTGGAGATTTCCTTACCGTTTATCTTCACATTACCATCATCATCCACTTCCGCACCAGGTAACTTCTTTACCAATTCCTCGAGCATAGCTCCCTCTGGAGTACGATAAGCCGAAGAATTGAAAGCTACCGTATCTTCCACAATCTGTACCTGCGGTGCTTCAGCTACAATGACTGCCTCGGCCAGCATAATGGCATCCGATTCCAACGTCAACGTACCTAAACGTTTATTGGGAGCAGAAGCAGTGAGTTGCAAGGGAAGAAACAGTGTTTTATAACCGATATAAGATACTTTTAGGACATACTTTCCAGCCTTTACCTTAGGCAATGCAAAACTACCTGCTTCCGAACTGGCCGCACCCGTAACATAAGCGCTGTCCGGCAAAGACAATAACTGGATAGTAGCCTGTGCAGCGGGAGCTTTGGTGTCATCTTCGACAAGCCGTCCCGAAACGGAAATAATCTTGCTCTGCGATACTGCCGACAGCGCTACAGCCCAAAGCAGCACTACCAGCAAAAAAGTCTTTCTCATTTGTGTCTATTCTTAAAAAAACATCTATTAAACGTGATGTTTCATTTGACACATATCTCCACCAAAGGTTTAATGAGAGCAGATGTTTTTTTCGCATTTTATCGACCATTTCCCCGAAATAGTCGATTAACTGACGATTTCTTTATACCAAATTCTAAGCACAAGACATTAATTAACAGAAATATCAGAAAAGACGAACCATCCACAGTAAAGACATCCCCCTGAGCCACCCGATAAAGCATGATACCAAAGACATACAGTACCGTCAGGAACATGGCATTACGGACAGCCTTGTTGCGGACCTTCACCGTCTCTTCCGACTCATGTTTGCTCAATGCAAAGATAATCATCAGCGCCCCCATCATCATCAACAGCTTTGCACACTCTTTATAAAACAACAGATTGGCATCGGTCACCCGCCCCATCAGGAACATCAGAAAGGGAAGAAACAACGCCAAAGCAATGATAAAATAGCCCAAAGGCCGACAATATACAGGAAGCAATGCATTCATAAGTTTACTAATTTTCGTTCAACATTATCAATGCAAAGATACGTCTTTCAAAGATAAATCCTATCTTTGTCAGCAGAAAAAAGCAAATACAACATGAGCAAACAAGAAGTGATATTGTGCAAAGAGCTGGAAAGCAGCCTGACGCAAGCCATCGAAAAATGTTCCCCCGACAGGCTTTTCGTCCTGACCGACGAACACACGCACCGCCTGTGCCTACCCCAAATCAAGGATATCCCCGTCATGCGGCAGGCGCAGGAAATCGTCATCGGAGCCGAAGATGTGAACAAAACCCTGGAGACACTGGCTCAGGTATGGCAAGCGCTGAGCCAACAAGGCGCTACTCGCCACTCACTCCTCATCAATCTGGGAGGCGGTATGGTGACCGACCTGGGAGGTTTCGCGGCTGCCACCTTCAAACGCGGCATCGCCTACATCAACATTCCCACCACCCTGCTGGCCATGGTCGACGCTTCGGTAGGCGGAAAGACAGGCATCAACTTCAACGGGCTGAAGAACGAAATCGGTGCGTTCGCTCCCGCCAATTGCGTACTGCTCGAAACAGAGTTCCTGCGTAGCCTCGACGCTCACAACTTCTTCTCCGGCTATGCCGAAATGTTGAAACACGGCCTCATCAGTACGCCACAACATCTCGATGAGCTGCTCGCCTTCGACACCGAGCAGCCCGACTACGTCCTATTGAAGAATATGGTAGGCCGCTCTGTACAAGTCAAGGAAGACATTGTAGAGCAAGATCCCAAGGAGCATGGTATCCGCAAAGCGCTCAACTTGGGTCACACCATCGGACATGCCTTCGAAAGCCTGGCCTTGGCTGAAAGCCGTCCCGTGCTCCATGGCTATGCCGTAGCATGGGGCCTGGTTTGTGAGCTATATCTCTCACATCTTCAGGCAGGTTTTCCCCAAGACCGCATGCGTCAGGTCATCCAGTTCATCAAGGAAAACTACGGTCCCTTCCCCTTCACCTGCAAACACTACGACCACCTGTACGAGCTGATGCTGCATGACAAAAAAAATACGGCCGGCGTCATCAACTTCACCCTGCTGAAAGATGTAGGTGAAATCAGCCTCAACCAGACGGCCGATAAAGATACTATTTTTGAAACTTTCGACTTCTTCCGCGAGTGCATGGGGTTGTAAAAGCCCCTCCATACGCTGCCTTCAGCAGCTTTCGAAGAATTATTTTTGTATTTCTTGCGAAAAAGTCGGCCATATATTTGCAGATTCAAAATAAAGCCGTACCTTTGCATCCGCAATTCGGGGTGTAGCTCAGCCCGGTTAGAGTACGCGTCTGGGGGGCGTGTGGTCGCTGGTTCGAATCCAGTCACCCCGACTGGTGAAAATGAAGGAGTTAAGTAATAAACTTAGCTCCTTTTTCTTTTATATATGACACATTTATGACACAAATCAAGATGTTTCCCATCACTATATCACTTCGATTAAGAAACAAAAATAAAATAACTGGGGATTATTTATTTTTCTTTATTTAGGTTTACCATAGTTTTATTCAACATATAACATACTTTCGTAGCATATTGAATAAAACAATTTAATATGATTTACGGATACATTAGAGTAAGCAGTGACAAACAGACTGTAGAAAACCAACGTTTCGAAATTAATAATTTCTGCGAACGTGAAAATTTAAAAATTGATGGTTGGATAGAAGAAACCATCAGCGGTACAAAATCCTATAGCAAAAGAGAGTTAGGTAAACTACTCAAGCAAATCCAAAAGGACGATCTCATAATTTGTGCAGAACTTTCACGCTTAGGAAGGAATCTTTTTATGATAATGGAAATTCTTAACCTTTGCATGAGTAAAGAATGTAGGGTCTGGACAATCAAAGACAATTATCGTTTAGGCGAGGATATTCAAAGCAAAGTATTAGCATTTGCCTTTGGCTTATCGGCAGAAATTGAACGTAATCTAATTAGCCAACGCACCAAAGAGGCACTAGCCCGTCTTAAATACGAAGGGAAACACTTAGGAAGACCTATAGGCAGCAAAAACAAATCACATAAGTTAGAAGGGATGCAACTAACCATTAAAGCACTAATAGAAAATGGAATGTCGAAGACCCAAATAGCACAAAAAACAGGAGTTAGCAGAAGTACATTATACCTATTTCTCAAATCCTTTTGACTAAAAAAAAGGGAGATTTGATATAGACGAAACCTGGTTCCAATTTGGTAGACAACAAGGAATAGTATATGGTACAATACCCAAGCTCCTTTCACCTGAAATATCAATGGGAGGCAATTTTGTGTATGATATAAATGGTGAATTTTATCATACGACCAAAGTTTACGGTTATA
>OBAS01000118.1_pt1 | contig 102360 bp, 94 predicted proteins | sample 1517591 | NCBI WGS metagenome assembly OBAS01 (sample SAMN04571700, study PRJEB22368) | human gut metagenome | biome: human gut; material: stool | host: Homo sapiens | place: Luxembourg | collected 2012-10-05
ACTTTAAAGGGTTTGACGCATTTCGTCAAACCCTAAAATATAGAATTTAGTCTTCCGTATGGAATTTAAGTTTACGTGCGGAATTTACTTTTTCACTCAAGCGCTTTCATTGAAATAACAATTTTCTTATTTAAACAATGACAATCCGTATAATATTCTATTTCCTCCTCCATAATACCGAAATGATTCATCCCTTTCCATAACAATTCACAATATCCATCTAGTAATACCAATAATGTGTTGGTTTCACCTTCACATTCTTTTCCCGAACGATCACGCACTGCAATCTGTTCTTCTTCATCCTTTCGAAGATATTTTTCTATCTCTTTTGGTTCCAAATGTGCTTCGCTTGATAAATAGCCATATAAGATTCCATAATTTTCGCCCAATTGTTCCTTTAAATACCCAACATTACTCTGTGTACGATTTTTTCTAATTTTCTCTTCGTCCTCTTCTACCAATAAAAAACTTCCCCATGCTAATTGTTCTATAATTAATCGTAAAATGAATACAACTTCTACAAAAAAGCCATTATTTAATAATAATGTTGCTGCTTTAAAACTAGTACTTAATCTTCCCAACGCAACAAAAAACAAATCTTTATTACTTTTTTGCACTTTACTACTTTTTAAATATTCGTCAATAATTTTAGTATTTCTTACAGCACAGTCAACAATAACATGTCTTACCATTTCATACTGACTATAGCTTTTTTCATCTGAAAAATCTTCAATATCCATATTTTCTAAAATATCTTCAAAATCATTATCTTCTTTATATTTGTATATCGCCGCAGCTATATATTTTCTCAATAGAGGTGATGCATCAATTTGAAGGGAATAGCCTACCCCTTCTAGTAAATATGGAATCAACGAAGCAATGTTATCATTATTTTTATACTTCTCACTTTCTATATCCGTTTTTAAGTCTTTTCTCATCATTAGCCTCCTTCATCATTCATCTAAAATAGTAATCTTACACTGCGGATGCTTGCTTAAAATACATTTGCACACTTCTTCCTTTTTTGTAACATCACATTCCGGCCTAAATCTCAAGTTTATTTCAGAAAAAGCATTTTCAGAAAAAGGTACCGATAATCTTTTAGTCCAAAATAACCTTTTACTTCCATCTACAGAAGCTGTCATAAGTTTTATTCTTACTTCTTTTTCATCCTCCCACACTTTCTCATATGCCACTCTATTCTCTCCCTTGCAAATGCCTGAACGTTTCTTTATTATTCCGATAATTTCTGGCTCAATAAACCTTCCACCATCCAAAACTTCATCTCCATTTTGAATAGATTTCTTTTATATCAGGTGCTGAAGAACTGACAATATTTCTTTTCTTACCCCATCGCATGATTCGCATCCACAAAAAACAATCTGCCACGCATCATATACAGCACTGTATTTTGCACATACACATTCGAAAACATACTACTAAGCTTTGCATTTCCCTTCACTTTCTTCATAAACTTATCTGCACTTGCTTTGTCTTTCAAAATAATAAGCTGCGAATAATAGTACTCCTTCCCCAACTGATCATAATCCCGTTTTATCTCCCTCAAATTTGTCAATGCATGCAAAATACTTGCGTAATCAAATTTTTCAACCAGATGTGCTAGCACTATCCATTCTTCTCCACGATAATCAATTCCATTATAAATTCTGTTATTTCCGAACACTTTCCAATTAGAATCTACTGGCAAAAGTCTGTCAATAATAACCGCAGCTTCCGTATCCATCCACTCACTTACCATTCCTCTGATCACAGCATCATCATCTGATTCTTCCGGTAACTGATTTGAAACTTCATCAACATCTTCCATAACCTTTTCCGGAATCCGGTTCTTCTCATCAATAACTTCGTTTGCAAGATACAAAAAATCTTTCATATTGCACATCCAAAAATTCTTCTGTGTAGTACTCCTAAATTCTTTTAATAATTCGAATCGCGGTTTGCGGTCAAATTTTTTATCAACCCAATCTTCTTTCACATCATTTGTAATCAAAATAACATCTTTTCCACACTCTGATGCATGATTCAAAATTTCCATCCAGACAAACAAATCTCCATACTTTTGCAGACCTGTCTTATCTTCCTGATCCATGTATCCTGGTGGTATTTTTTCTTCATACCTTCTTCTTCCATCTACCGATATTTGTGTCATTTGTTCATAAGTAAGTTCTTCTCCGATTGTAAATTTTTCTTCGATCTGATTTTGTATTTCATCGCCTTGCGATGATAAATCCAGAATCTTATCATTAATCCTCTGTGTTGTATCAATCTGAAAATCTTCCACTTTTGCTGAAAAAGCTTCCATTTGTTCTTTCAATATATCTACTGCCTGATCTATGGGTTCAAAAATTTCCTGCTCTAAAAATGGATGCTTGTCCTCTCTGACAGTTATCTCTTTCAAAGTAGTTAATATTCCTTCTAGTTCTTTTGTATCCTTCTCGAATTTTGTGACTGTAGATACCAACTTTGGCACATACCCCATGTCCCGATTATCTTTGTCTAATAATGCCATATACGTTTTCTCTGGTTTTGCAGCCACTGTATCCTTGTTTTTAAGGAATTCAAAATATACCTGTGCCGGAAGCCACAATCTGTTTGCAAAATACGGAAACACATTCTTAAAAATTTTGTTTCTCGAGTCTTCGGAATAATAATATAAATCAAGAAGTGCTGATGTATCAAAGACAATGATACCGTCATTTTTCAATATATCCAATATTCTGTCTTTTGTTAAGTAATAGTGTTCAAACAGATTCATTGCCTCGCCTTTCTTTATATGCAATTATTTTATAGCCAAATGCCATTTTCTACACTTTTTCTTTCCGTTTTCATTTTACCTGATAATTTCAAATCTTAAAAATGCCGACATCATTTTGCGGATGCAAAATACTAACATTCTATAAATCCGCCCATTTTACTAATCATCAAACAAACTCAGTTGTGTTTCAATTAATGATTTTACTTTTCTCTCTTTGATTGTATCAAATTCATCAATCTTACCAAACAATAATGGTGACTGAGGATTATGCAATCCAAAATTCCTTGTAACTGTATTTTCGCTATAATTTGCATAACAATATAAGCAACCATTTTTGCATGTATTATAAGCTCCAATGTCAATACTGGCTACACATCCACATTCCGCTCTTTGATTTGTGTCTTTATCTACATTAAGCTTAAATCCACCAATTCGCTCAATTCTTTCTCTGTCGATGCAGTGTGCATGTTCAACACCTAATTCATGAAAATCTGCCAGTTCTGCACATGTATCAATATATAAATCATATTGTCTGGCTATCTCTACAAATCGTTTCAATAATTCCTTTTGCATCTCACGAGTATCTTTCACAATATTAAGCGGCTTAACATTTCTCTCTGTATTTCGATATAAATCCATAAAACTAACAGTACACTTTTCCGTATATCCTGCTAATTTTGATGCTAAGAGTTCAAAATATTTGCAATGATATTGCATTGAGTATTGTTCGTTAAAAAAGATAGGATCATATCTCCACACAACTTTTTCCTTTCCGATCTCCTTGGATAATTCTTGAAATGTCGGAATAATAATCCTATTCTTCGACGGTAAATTTCGTTCTACATCTGGTCCATATGCAGTCAATGTAAATTGAAAATAATATATATAATCCTTTAATTCATCTAAACGCCCCAACATTGGAGTCGGATTTTTTGTCCAAAAAACTATAGCATCAACCACATTTGGTGATAAATCTATTTTACTTATCTGATGAATATTCATGGGATTTCTTACCAATACATATTTTTCCTTTAATCTGTTTAACATCCATTCTGAATAATAAGAAGGAATATCTGTACGTCTACTCGCACTAATTATCATCAAATCACCTCTAGTATCAATTGCGCACTCTCACAAAACTTGGCTACACAATAATCCTGAATAAATCTATCTGGTATTTCTCCTTCAAATATATTTTGATTATTTTCATACCTCAAAGATCCCTCATAATAATTTTGCTCTTTAAATCTTCTTCTCGATTCATAAGAAATATTGAGTCCTACTCTTTCGATTTCTTCCACAAACAACGGAAAAGCATCCCGTCCAGTATGGATACTGTCCACATCATTAATGATTATTAATAAAGGTGAATTATCCGGTTTATTCTTAACAATTTTTTCTGCAAGACATGAAAACCACGTTCTGATTCCATCTTCTCCTATAGTTTCAAAAAAGAAAGAGATTAAGTACTGAATAATAATAACATTACACTTATGCAGTTCATTTTTTTCAAAATACGTTAATACATCTATGTTCCTCTTAAATTTTACTCCGCCACCCTTAAAATTTTCTTTTATAAAGTTATGTATTTTTCTCCAGTACACATTATTATCAACACCAATATAAGATATACCCTGTTTGTATTTCATATATTCAAATGCCATCAAATCTGGTGCACCTCCACATCCCAATGACAAAATATGAAAATATGGATAGTGAGATAGATTCAGCTGGCTTAATGCATAAATAATTTCCGAACAATATTTATATGAATATCTACAAACATAATAGTCAAGTAGTTTTTCACAGTCATATTCATCTCTGTATTTATGATGATGAAAATGAATATCATCTAAGCATTGCTTACAGTTTTCTCCACACGCACTCTCACAAGTCGTCTTAGCTGTACAGATAAAGCACTCGCTATTCTGATATTCCTCGTCACAAAATGGTAAGCGATGAATAACACACCGCCTACCATATTCCTAAATTCAGTTAAAGCAGTAAACGACTACCGTTTACTTTCACTTCCTCTGCTACCTATGCGGCAGGGGAATTCTTTTTTCCGGAACATTAGATTCCACATCAATTAGTCCTGAACATTGTTCCTTTATAAATTCACTCCATGGCATCAGCTGCTCTATACCTGCGGACGAATTCGTGTAATCCGGCATATACAGGAGTACCGTATAGAGGTATTGGAAAATATTCAGATTGTTTGCTTTTGCTGTCTCTACGATGCTGTACATCACCGCACTTGCACCGTCACCGGTCTCTGATGTGTGGAACAGGAAAGCTTTCCGCCCAATCGCATAACTTTTGGCTTTTCGCTCTGCCCGATTGTTCGAAATCTCACATCTGCCATCCAACAGATAATTCATCAGTGTGTCGTGATGGTTTTGGGCATAGTTCACCGCTTTCCCCAGCTTGTTGTAACCCTGGTATCCGTCACACTGTACCAGTCCACGAAATCCCTCTGGAAAGTTCTGTGCACAGGATCCTTTACGGCTTGGCTGATAATCATAGAGGACGATTGGAGTGAGCGCATCACTGCCGGTTGTATATAACCACATATAGGATGTTTGCTCCGCAGTGCGTCCCTTCTCACGCAAAACCTGACATGTTGTCTCGTCTGCATGCACCAGATCACGCTTTAAAAGTTCTTCATCCCAGCTGGTTCATCAGAAACTCCTGCCGGTAATAAGGCATTGCCAGTCCGATCTTTTCCATTGCAACATATTTCGCAGGTGTGATCCGGAGTTCTTCCCGGACAAACGTTTCCGTCACATACTCCATCTTGGAATTACAATAAGGACAATACTTATCTTCTTCCGGCAGGGGGATGACTTCCTTATGGATTGGAAGATTTCCATACTGGTCTTCACGCGTCGCTTTCGCTTTGCGTGCTGTCCGTTTGTGGCTTTTGACGATCGTTGTCACAGTTTCTTCCGTTTCCTTATCCCGTTTTGTCTTCTCACTGCCTGTACCAAAGAGTTTCCGCTGGAATTCATCCAGTGTTTCCCTGAGACCGGCAATTGTTTCTTTCAGGTCATTGATGGTTTCCTTCAGTTCTGTGATGGTCCCGTCTTTTTCATCTAACCGTTCAGAAAGCATCTGGATCATAAGATCCTTCTGCCTGGTCTCACTGTTGAAAAGTATGTCCTGTCCTTTTGGATCCACGGTGAATCCCTCCCTCTTTTTTCGTTACCTTTATTGTACGAAAAGGAAGGCATGGTTGCAAATGCCGTCCAAAATCAGACTGGCATTATGCCGAAAGCCAGATAGTTCCTTTTTTCTCTCAAAATCAGCCGGTTTCCGGGATTTTCCGTAAAGTTATGCACATCATGATGATGTCATGCACAACTATCCCCGGACAACGCGCCCCATGATCTCACATCTGTGGATATCTTCCATCAGCCAGCGGAATTCCTGCCTTGTCAGAGGTCTGACTTCTGAAGCATTGCGCGGCCATTGGAATTTTCCATTGTCCAGGCGCTTCTGCAGGAGTACAAATCCATCCCGGTCAAAATAGAGGGCTTTCATCGTATTCTTTTTGCGTCCACAGAACAGAAAGACCGCATTGGAGAACGGATCCATCTGGAAATTGTCACGGATGACTGCCATTCTTCGTCTGTTCTTCTCTTATTACGCATAAGCTGCTCCTCCTGTCAGCTAAAGTAGTTAAACACAGTAACCGGCTACCTTGCTTAAAAAAAGAAGAGTGATACGTCCGCATCAAGATCTGAAAATAGATAAAGTAGTCGTTTACTGTTTATTGACTGTATTATCCCAAATCTTCAATTAAATTTGAAACGGTATGTTATTCATCGCTTACTTTGCTTCATCCCGTTTTCCTTTAATAAATTCTTGTATAGCACCAATGATTGTCTTGTCCATTTTCCCTCCATAAAAAGAAAAGGCCATTAAAAAATGACCTAATTCTCCGCTATCAATTCCTGTACATCGCAATATACATCCAATAAATCTAAAATATACGCTTTAGTGTCAGCATGACTGAATTCACCTCGACACTCTATACAACCTGCAGCATGATACTTTTCCTCAGACCTTGGCATATAAAGATCTTCAACTGTAGTCTGCAACTCCTCAGCAATATCACGTTTTTCATCTTCATCCAAAAAAAGACGACCATCCATAATCTTCCATAAATCATATTTGGAATAACCAAGATGCTCTGCTACCGTCTGTTCACTTAAATTCTTGTCAGAAATGAACAGTTTAACATTATTCCCGAACACCCTATTCTTTTCATTCATATGATTCACTCCATTCATCCATTTTAATTCATCATATGTAATATTTACATATACTATACAAACTTCAACCCCAAAAAATATTATTATACGTCAGACTTTGTTTTATGTCAATAAAGCTACACACCTATAAATATAATAGCATTTAGACTCTTTTTTGTAAATGCCATTAAAAATCCTATTTTTTCCTATTCACCATCAACTACAACATTACCTAAAACAGCAATCTGGTAACGGCTGCAAAGTTCTGTTTCTTTTTTGATATCCTCTCTAGAAGACTTCATTAACTATTCCACAAAAACAACTCCATCTGCCTTCGGTATCTGCAATAAGACCGACCAAAATATATTTTGCGCTAAAATAGCTCGTCTTTGCCGTATTATCAACTGTAATCTGGCTATCTGTGCCATTATTCTCTTGTTCCATTGAATCATCCAAAGGTTTTGTTAAAAGTTTGAAATATGTAATCTGATCCTCTGTGAATCCAATTGTCACATTGTTCATATAAGAATAGGCACTATTCATCGCAGAAACAATATTCATTTTCTCATTACTTATATTGCTATCACCAGACAAATAATACTGCTCTGAAATATTTTGTATAGAACATGTGCCAAATGTCTGCTGTATTTCTTCTTCTGACAGATTTTCCTTTGCATTTTCAATCTACGTCTCTGCTTCATCCGTTGCAATACAACGGTTTCCATCTCCCTCAAATGCAAATCCAACATCTAATTATTCTCCATAACAATTCTCTGTGAATTCTCAATATATGCAAAGCCACCGTCTTTGGTACTATTCAAACAAAATTTTCTTTCCACGCCATATCACACATTCCATTCTAAATCCACGGAAAGCTGCCTAGAGATTACAATGTTTATTTTACTTATATTTAATGAATCATCTAAGAAAAAATGGGCTCCTTCACACTCAACGCAACTACATATATTACTAGTATATCTCTGCCATCCACTCATTCTTTGCACTAATGGATCATGTACTCCACTAATACATATAATCCTTACATTTATCTTTTCAGAAAGCTTTGGCATTGTCTCATAGTTACTTAAAATGCTGAAATCATTTCTAATAGACGGCAAAAGTTCCTCTTCAAAGAATTCACTATCAAGCACTTTGAGCGGAATTTGTCTAATTTCATTTAAAAATTTCTTTATACCATCATTATTTTCAAACGTAATTTTCTGATAATCAATCTCATCAGGCGGCATACATGCTAGTAAAAATAATGCTTTAACACTAAATCCATGATCCAATAATCGCACTGCAATCTCGTAAGCAACTATAGCTCCCATACTGTGCCCCAATAAAAATATATCATCAGTCTCCGTTACAATTTCTTCTATTTCAGAATAAAGACTTTCGATACAATCTTCCATAGAAGCATACATCCGCTCTTCATATCGAGTCCAATGTCCACTATATTCCATGCTATATATTTTGCAGTCTAGATTCTTAATGATTTTATTAAAATTATTAGCATTTCCTCCAGCACACGGAAAAGTAATCAGTTTTTTGCTCATTTTCTTCCAATCTTAATAATCCCATCCTCAACATATAAATACACCGCATCTACCACCGTTCGATGGTAATTATCAAAAACAACCATATTTATATTTGAACTATTGCCACAACTATAATTAATGCCATCAATATAAATTGCTGCAATTGAATTATTATTATCTACAGTGCAAGGTACTGTCTGTTGATTGTGCCCTATATTGACAGTAACAGAAGAGTTTCCATCTGCATTTGAACCAATCACTTCCGCATTTCTAACAATTTTAATGTAATTTTCCACCCCATAGATGTCATATAAATTAAGTTGATGTAGCAAAGAAGTGTACTGCGGTTCTAGATCAATTGTGGAAAAGCCACAATGACCAGTAGTAATGACAGTAAATCGCTCATCATTTGCCAATGCAGCCCAAACTACAAAATCATCCTCACTCTTTATGGTCTCTGCAATTTCAAATGCACCGTTTGCATTCTCAATCAAATTTTGCACAGCTACTTGTGAACTATCAGCAGTCAACGCATAGTTTTCTGCTAATGTTTGCCACTCACTGTAAGCTGCATCACCTCTATGATCTGGCAGATTATAATTCTGGGAAAGATAATTTCCCAGAAAATCTGTGTATTTTCTAGCTCCCAAAGAGTTAACATGATTAATATTGTAGAAATCTGTCGAAAAATCTATCCCCATCTCATCATAATAATCATTTGTATTTAGAAAATCATATCCATACCCAGATACAATGTCACTCATAGTATTATATTTAGCATAATCTTCAGCTGTTATAGAATATGGGCAAACAACAAACAGAGCATTTAAATCATTTTCTTTCAAATAATCTAGTAACTCTATAAGAGTTTTTTCGTCGTTTTCAAGTAGTTCAGTCCGCTTATTAGTCTTTACATTCTCAGGTTCTTCCAGATAACACCAAGCAGTTTGAATTTGCCCTCCTTTATAATCACACCTCATTGAATTATCTATCAATTGCCACGCTGTTGCATTCTGTAATGCATCATAATTTGTATGATACTTAGCAATATCAAAATATAATGCTACTTCGTCTGTCTCTAATGATCTATTATTCAAAAAAGTATTAATAAGTTCAAAACGGTTTCGTCCCATATCAAGGGCATCCGATGTAACCCTCAAACCGACTTCACTACCTGCTTCGTCATAGTATTGATACGCTCTAACTCCTATGACATAAAGGTCTGGATTCTGGTATTGCTGGGCATATTTAACATATGCCAAGATATTCTCTGCCTGAATTGAATTTGCCGCCAAGTCATATGATGTGAATCCACAATCACTATATGCATGTAGCGGTTCCCAATATGCAAAAGCCGCACTTCCTCCAATATAAATTACATCAAGAGAATTTTCCTTTTCTTCCTTTATACCAACAACTGAAATTCTATCGTAGTAATTATATTGATTTCCCCTGAACAAATATGTCAAAGCTAAAAATATATGAATAATAATTACAAGAAATACAATTGCACCTATAAATTTTACAATCTTTATTTTGTTCGTACATAATAATTCTTTCACAACTACTCCACCTTAGAATCCTTGATAAATAAAATCTGTCGCATTGTATCCAGGACCATATTTTCCATATATTAAAACGATTATAAATAAGCCAATCCAAACGAGCCATCTAAACACAAAGCTTTGATTCTGTAACCAAATACGAGCATACCCATATTTTTCACGAAGTACAGCCACTAAAACCATCAGTATTGTAACAAATATAATTAAATTTATGTCTCCCCAGGTCACTCCAAAACTGAGTATACTGCCATCGAAGAAGATCCACGGGTTTGCATAATTTTTCACATAAATCACTCGAAGCGAATCTTTTAATAACGATAAAGCTCCAGAGACTCCAACGCTAAAGAATGTTGCTCCAACAGCATAGATTACATATGTTCTGGCTGACTGGAATAAATGCCACGAAAAACTATCCGTTTTCATACCAAGCTTGGTTGTGATTTTCTGAAATATAGGTGCTAATAAATCTCCGAGCATTAAAATAACCCAATACCATAGACTTACTCCCACAATATATCTCCAACCTCCATGCCAGATACCCATAACCATCCATAGTATAAACATACCGACTAAATTCACTAAAAATTTGCCAGGCTTTTTGCCAAAATTCTTTTTAGTAAATTTCCCAAATTTAATCATTAGCTTTGATTTCAATAAAGGATATAAAACATAATCTTTTGCCCATGTTCCAAGGGTAATGTGCCACCTCTGCCAAAATTCTTGAGAAGTTCTTGAAAAAAATGGATTGTTAAAGTTTTCTGCTAGTTTTATTCCAAACAATTCCGAGGTTCCAAGAACAATATCCATGCATCCAGAAAAATCCGCATACATCTGCAACGGATACAAAAGTATGGCAAGCCAGGAATAAAAACCTGTATATGTACCTGGATCAGCGTTGATTCCAGAGACAATTATACCTATTCTCTCTGCCAACACTATTTTCTTAGTGAAACCCCAAAGAATTCTTTGGGCACCAAACGCAATATTTTGATATTCAAATTTATGCCTGTCATATAAAGTCTCAAGCTGACTATATCTGCTAATTGGACCGGTTGTGAGCTGTGGAAAATAAGCCACAAAAAGAAAGAGCTTAAACGGATTTTTCTGTGGAATAACATTTTCCCAATAACAATCAATAATGTATCCAAGCACCTGCAAGGTATAGTATCCCATACCAAGAGATGCTATCAGTTGTAGATTTATTAAGGAATCTAGCTTTGAGCTATAATGCCAGGTAATAAATCGAGATGCAAATGGAATCCATAATCCCCGTCCCTTTACAGTAAACCAAATCACAATATTAATCACGAGTGCAACAATTGTAATGGTCAGCAAACCTTTCGATTCTCTTCCATTTTTTTCTCTCCTTCTTTGAACCCAAATGGTCGAGATATATGCAATCAAAGTTGACGCAATTAAATATCCAATTGTATATGGTGTTGCCGCAAAATAGTAAAAAACCAGACTAAGACACAGCAGGATAACCCACTGTGCCTTTTGTGGAATCACATAATAAATTAAAACACCTAAGGTAATTAACACTAAGTAATAGAATGAAGTGATAGACATACTACTTTCCCATCTCCAAAATGATATCTACCATTTCGCCAACATTCTTCATGGTTACGACCTTTCCCATAGGAATCTTAAACCCAAATTCTTCCTCCACGCCAACAATAAGATTAATGTGTTCAAAAGAATCCCATCCGTCGACATCATCTGCTACTGTTTCGTCATGAAGTTCTATAGAATCATCATCAAGAATCTCTCTAAATACTCCATTTAATCTCTCATATACTTCCTCTCTAGTCATTTCAAATATCCTCCTTGTAAAAAAATTTATTTCATAACCAAGACTTTCATCTTGGCTCTGGAAACCTTCTTGTTATCTTGATTTTTGATAATTATCTTTAAACGAATCATCTTAAGTGCCTCATCCTTATCAATAACCTCTGCAGTTACAGTCAATTCATCTCCTACAAACACCGGCTTCATAAAAGAGATTTCATCAAAACTATGTATGAGGCTATATTTACCTGGCAAATACATTCCTGCAACCGTAGAATAAAAAGATGCTGTCAGCATTCCAAATGCGGCATGGCCTTTAAAATTCCCTCCACTTATCTCCAAAGCAAAGTCATCCTCTTTATGCAATGGATTTTCATCCCCAGTTATCACTCTAAAAGAATCTTCCATCTCTTTAGTGATCAATTTTTTAAAAGACGCTGACATGCCAACCTGTATCTCTTCGATTGTGTACTCATTCATTCTTTGCAAGCCTCCTTCAATCGCTGATATATACTTATTGAATCCAGCTGATTAACTTTTCTAACCATTGCATGAGTTCCATATCCTCCTGCAAAAGTATCATTTAACCCAATCGGTATCACTCTTGCATTAAGACCATTGTAGACAATTGTCTCAGAAATTATACTTGCCAGACCACCATATATGTTATGTTCTTCAATAACAGCAATTTTTTTAATCTTTTTTACTATATCAAGAACTTCATTTTCATTGAATGGTTTAATCGTTGTAACGTTAATAAGTTTTACTGAAATTCCGTTCTGTTCAAGCATCTCACAGGCCTTCATAGCCTCATCCAAAATACTACCAGTGACAAAAACTGCAATATTCTTACCATCTCTTAAACAATCACTTTTCTTAACATCATGAACATAACCATCCTCGAAATATTCTTTTTCATGATTCATGCCAATCTTGATATAGACCGGACCATCATGCTCATATGCTGTCTGTACACAAGCTGCCACCTGTCTTGGTGTTGCCGGAGATAAAATCATAAGATTAGGAATTGCTCTTAAAACTGATATGTCTTCCGTAGTATGATGTGTCGGGCCAAGTGAACTCCATGACAAACCACTTCCCATGCCAATAATCTTTACATTAAGATTCTGAAAACACACATCATCCCTTATAAATTCCATCGATCTATAAGCCAGAAATGCACCTGCTGTAAAAACAAACGGTTTTTTCCCAACTGAAGCCATACCTGCTGCAGCTGCAACCATATTTTCCTCGCCAATTCCAAAGTTATACATCTGATTTGGAAAATTTCTTTTAAACATCTCGTCATAACCCGTTCCACTATCAGCAAGAAGATGGATAATATCTGGATCTTGTTCTGCCAATTCCATTAGTTTTCCAATATATGCACTATTCATCTGTTACACCAATTCCTCATCTGTAATTCCAAGTTCTTCCTTGAACACCTTTAATTCTTTTCTACCTGGTAATTTAAAATGCCAATTAGGGTTATTCTCCATGATAGAAACACCTTTACCTTTTATAGTATTAGCAATAACCAGTCTAGGTCTTCCACTGTTATTTTCAAATAAAATTGTATCCTTAAAAGCTTCCATATCATGACCGTTCGTTTCCAACACATTCCATCCAAAGCTTTTCCATTTATCAGCCCAATTTGGAGTTCCAATTGTCTTTTCAACAAAATCCATTTTTTGAATATTATTACAATCTAAAATTGCAATCAAATTATCTACTCCAAAGGCAGGTGCAGTCATAATCGCCTCCCAAACAGTTCCTTCTTCAAGTTCTCCGTCTCCAAGCATGACATAAACCTTTGCAGGGCTGTTATCCATTTTCAATGCCATGGCAATACCGAGTCCCATCGACAATCCATGCCCTAATGAACCGGTGGTCGCTTCTACCCACTGACTGTCCCGCATACACGGCTCTCCACCTATAAGAGAATCCTCTGTCAAATAAGATTTATAAATCGCCTCTGATATCAGACCTGCTTTTTCCATTACGCCATAAAGGGCAAGACCCGCATGACCTTTACTTAATATAAACCGGTCTCTATCCTGCCATTTTGGATTACTAGTATCATATTTAAGAATTCCCTTTAAATACATGGCATAAATCATTTCCAAGCTAGAATAACAAGATGCAAGATGTGCCATTCCACCTTTATAGCCCGTTATAAATATCTTTTTTCTCAGCTCAAGCAGTTCTTTTTTTTCCTGTTCTGAATTCATTTTGTTTTAAAAACCTCGTAATTCCTAATGCTAACATTGCAACTAGCAACGTCCCAATATAATAAAATAAAAATCTCTGTTTCAAATTATCGGTAAGAATATTTGCTAACGAACCAATGCCCCAATGAAATATAAACATTGGCATTGATAATTTTCCCAAAAACTTAAAAACTTCACCCTTTATACAAGAAGAATATGTCACACCAGAAATCATAAGCACACATATTATGAAAAATAATAATTCCATAATATTGATATAATCCTTATTCAAAACTGATACATAAATTGCAAACAACGCACTACAAATTTCTATTCCACTTAAAATAATTTTTCGTATTTTCTTTTCAACGTTTTGCTTTGCCAAAAATTCAGCACAAAGATATGCTAGTGTTCCTAATGCCATACAAGCCAAAGCTCTTGCCATATCATTCGGCCACGCACGATCTGTATTTACTCCCTTATGTCCAAAATACAAAATTGGAAAAGTAAATGCAAATACTTTCCAAAACTCAGGTACTTTCTGCATTAAATAAACCATCATTGGAAAAACTATTAGCATTGCGGACAAATACCAAATCGGAGCCACACGCGCTGAACATATACCAGATGAGGATAAATATAGTATTTCATACGGAGCATAGATAAATGATCTTATAAATGAGTGTATATCTCCTGTAAACAAATAATCTACATTATCAATAATATACTGAAGCAGAACAGCAATCACTGTATATCCAAAGAATCTTTTAAATTTATGAATTGTATAGATTAATGCTTCACTCCCAGGATTTTCTCTATCCTGTATACTACTGAAATGCTTATATGTAAATATACCAGTAAGTATGAAATAGAAATCTACCCAAACCCAACAATTTCTACAAATATAAGAACCCACAAATCCTATGTGAGAAAGGTGATGTCCCATTATCAACAGCATTCCTATAAATCTTAGGAGTTCAACATTCTGTCTCCCCCCCCTCGAACGTTAGTTTGTTATTCTCATCAACCAAATTCTTCCACCTCATCAGAATCTATGCCAATACCACCACAATAAGCTATTTTATCAATAGCATCCATTTCTTTTTTATCTAAAGAGAAATTAAATATATCAAAATTTTCCTGCATGCGACCGACATTTGTAGTCTTTGGAATTAATATACTCCCCTTCTGTAATCCCCATCGTAGGCAAACCTGAGCAACCGTTTTCTTTTTATTTTCAGCAATCATCTGAAGATTTTCATTATTTAAGATCTGACCATTTCCTAATGGGCTACTAGCTTCAACGACTATATCATTAACCTTACAATATTCCAACAATTCATTTTGATTAAGTCCCGGATGCAATTCTACCTGATCAACCATTGGCATGATTTCAGCAGTTTTTTTTAATGATTCCAGATGATGAATTTTAAAATTACATACACCAATAGCCTTAGCCAATCCATCTTTATACAGTTGTTCCATACCTCTCCAGGTATCTTCGTTTATTTCTTCCCAATCTGGATATAATTTCATGCTGGCAGGCCAATGAATCAGATACAGATCAAAATAATCCGTCTTAAGCTTTTTTAAAGACTTATGGCAAGCTTCCTGAACTGCCCTATATCCTCGACTAGTATTCCAAACTTTATCTGATAAAATATATGCTTCCCTGGCAATTCCTTTTTCTGTTATAGCCTTTGATAATGCTATTTCATTACTATATGCAGCCGCTGTATCAAATAATCGATACCCCACATCATAAGCATTACTAACAACCTCAACCATTTGACTTCGGTCTGTTATCTGCCAGGTTCCAAGACCAATTTGAGGCAATTCAACTCCATTAATTAATTTTACCTGATTCATATTTATTCCTGTTCATTCACAGCAATTACATGCTGCTTCTTTTCATAACTATTATCAATAATGAATTCCCAAACAGTATTTCCCTCTTCATCTTCAGAAATCTTCGTAAATCCCTGAATTGCGTAAAACTCTTTAACCATGGCATTTTTCGACGTAGGGTAATAATATCCCACCAGTTTCTTGATACCGGAGTTCCTTGCCTTTTCAACCAGTTCATCCATCATTGCAAATTCCATATCTCTTTTCAAGACACGGCAACTCATAAGCCATAACTCCATATGAAGTTCATCATGATTTTCGCCGTCTATTCTTCCAATTACAATGCTGACAACTCCATTATCACCAAATTTGTCAAGTAACTTGCCATACAAAGTAATGCGATTCGGATCCACTGCCACCTCTTCAATCTCGTTCTGGCTATAACGTTTTGTAGTTAAATTAAACTGATTACTCTTATTAGTCAGCTGTGCAATTCGAGACATATACATTGGAATAAAGCTTTGAATCTCACCCTTCATTTCAAGAGATTTTAGGTAATCCTCATAACTTGTAAATGATGCCTGAAGCTGACTTCGCTTTGCATTCTCTTGATACATTTCATTTCTTTTCAAATCATCTGAAGAAAATGCTGTGACCTCAAAGAATCCAGCCTTATCTATAGTTTGAATATAATGCTCTACTCCTTTAATATCAGGAATTGCTACTCCCTTTACCTGTTCTTCAATGATTGCACGCTCTGCTGGATTATCATCCACAAAAACAAAACTCTCCGGAAGAAGTGTAAGCTCCTGAGCTGTCTCTGTTATATTCATACTTTTTGGATTCCAATTTGCCTTAAAGCTAATGAAATCATTTTTTTTAAGAACTGAATCCGGTCTTTCAAAACCACTTACAGCATTCGCCTCATCATTCTTTGAATTTACTGTTAGAAGAACACCAATCTGCTTATGAAGCTTTATATACTCCTGAAATTCACTATAAGTTTGTGCCAAAGATGTTTCCTGACCAATTTCAATATTATCCGCCCCATCGTCTCCAACGATGCCACCCCATAATGTATTATCCAAGTCCAAATTAAAAGCCTTCTTATTTTTTCCATAAATTGACTTAATAATATTGGCAATATTAAAAGAAAGATATGGAATAGCCGGAACAGCAACCGCATACTTATACATGTGCCAGTAATATGGATCAGCCCATTTATCCAAACCATACGAAGCTGAAATATAATTCACATCACATATGAAAAAATTATCATGTGTCTGAGCATAATCATAAAATGCCATATTTAAGCTTGTAACGTAATTTACTCTGCCATGATAATCACTAGCATCCTTATTCCCCATTAATCGAAAGAACGGATACTCAAAATTATTTTGAATAATGGGACAATGGTATTTTTGAGCCATTGTGTCCCACAATCCCGTAAATTTAGCTATTAACGCTTGTCTTTTAGTGTTCACATCTTCTTTAGAATCCACCATAATTGGCCATTCTATAATGTTTCTCACGCAAGTGCATACATAAATAATGTCAGGCTTAAACTCTTCCAACTCCGAGTTTGGAAACATACCATCCTCATAATATTGATTATATTCAGACTCATAAAATTCTGGTCTAATGCCATAATTAAGGAGAAAAAGTTCTAGTACAAGTTTTATATTCTCTGTAGTTTCACCACCTAATACCGCAATTTTTTTATCAATATATTTAGTATTCTCATCTGCCAAAAATTGTTTCTTTAATGATTTCTTTTTCTTGATAATGTATTCTGGGTCAAATGGATATTCCAATTCTTTCATAATTACCACCCTTCAAAAACAAAAATGAATCGTAATTACAGTTAATTTCTATATCAAAGAAATTTATACTATAATTCTGTTTTGATTTTCAATTATTACAACATGCTTTATATTGCACCATATTCTATCTTTTTTCAAGTATAATCTAAATTTAGGGCTGCGTAAATTTACCCTCGGAAATAATAGTGTAGAGTCCCCACGATGTGCTGATAAAGCATTAAACAACAACTTGTGCATTTATTATACATCTTTTTTGTATCCAAAACAAGCCTAGTTTTCTTTCAAGGCTGTTGCCGGGTTTTTCCTTTTTATTTTCTGCCTACAATCCCCATATATGCGAATTGAAATAAGCTTTCTTTTTGCTTTGGATCGAAAGTGTATGCGTGATGCAATCTACATACTTGCCTAATTCCCCATGCCTGTTCTTTTCCGCTTGGAACATATCGCTACTGCTTATAACATCGTATTCAGCACCGACTGCTTTAGGCTGTTTTTTTTCAAGTACTTTTTGAACAAAGTTGCAAAACATTTTTGGACATTATTGCATGCCCAAATTGGACAAAGTTGCAATGCCTCGACTGGCAGCTATCCTGCCAGCCGCATAGCCATTGCAGACCATATTTAGTTGTTACAGCACGAGGTATGGAAATGGAAATTCCGAGTTCTCATCCTCGTGTGCATGTTCCCTGAAATAGCTGAACTCTTCATCCATCTTTTTGTAATGGACAAAATCCTTCAGATATTTTAAATCTTCTTCGGTACGCTTGTGATCCTCTATGAGGTCAAGAAGAAAATCATTCATCTCTTCATAACGTTCCTGAAGGTTTTGATATTTTTTCTGCTCCTTGATAACTTTTTTATTTTTAGCCATTGTTAGCTGCCTCCTGATTGCAGATTCTTGAAAGGGTTTCATTGATACTTGATTCTCGTAACCGGTTATTGATTCCAGGAAACAGAATCAGTTCCACATGGTGGGTGAGACGACCAATCAGCGCAGTTGTCATCCTTTGGTCATAAAGGACATTCACCCACTGCGAGAATTCAAGATTTGTGTTAAGAATCACGGATTTCTGTTCGTGTATCTCAGACAGATAATCAAACAAAAGCTGTGAACCGGTGCGGTCATACGGAACATATCCGAATTCATCCAGTATCAGTATCTGGGCACTGTTAAGCTTCTTTTTCAGTGCAGTAAGCTTTCCACTGCTCTGGCTTTCGGAAAAGAGATTGATAAGTCCTGCAGTACGGTAGAACCTTACCGGGATTTTCTGATTACAGGCAGACATGCCTATCAGGATGGAAAGCATGGTCTTGCCGGTTCTGGTTCCGCCATACATGATAACGTTTTTGCCTGCGTGATAGAAATCAAGATTTAAAACACTCTGAAAACTGACATCTTCCGGGAAATCTATCTCATCTGTCCGGAATTCTTCCGCGCGGTATCTTTCCAAGTATAAATTAACGCTGGTTTTGGCTTAATCTCAAACATTTTTGTATTTAATATGCAGCGGATTTTTGTTTAGTTGTACCTATAATTGGAAATTTACACTCCTTCGGCAATTTTTAAAATACGTCTACCATAATTTCTTTATGAACGCTATCAGGGAATTCATTACATATAATATCGCATCCAATTACAAATTTTCCGGCACTTGTCGGAAGAATACATATTCCTCTAAAGAAATCATTGTCTTTATGTTTTACTTCTTCCCTTTCATACAATACCTCACCCGGGAAAATAGATAACACTTCGTTTACTTCTGCCGGATCCAATAAATTTGCAATATCATCAACCGTAATCAGTTCATCCAGACTAATAAACTTTGCATCGTCATTCAAATTCTTGGACTGATTAGGACCTGCAAATCTTAAATCCCAGTTTTCATAAGCGTCTGAAGCAAATCTGATATATTCTTCATCACGATAATCCATCAGTTCATGCGTTGATAAAACTAACAATTCATTGGGGAACTTTAATTTCACGCGGACACCGGTAGCTTTGGCATCACCAGTATTTTTCACATTAAAATATACTGGAAATCTGTTCTCATAAACATGTCGCATAAGCTTTACTTCTTCTTTATCTGCATGAACAAGCTTTCCCATCTTGTCTTTGTAGTTAATGCCATTCTCTGCATCCGACATATCTATAGAATGGACATTCAAACGGATTCCATTTTCTATGGCTTCTGCATCCTCATCTATCAGTTTTCCATCCTCATCAAAATCTGGATACACATCCACAGTAAGAATAGGCTTTCGATTATTCTCCATTTTCAAATCGCTGTTTAAAGCTTCTAAAATATGTACGCGCTCAGTCAGCCGAAGAATCTCTGCATAGCTCTTATCTATATCGAAATCCGTCGTTCGTACCCACCCAGGCCTGTTTTCTCGAAAAATCGCTTTTGAAATAGACTGGGAAATCTACTGCATAATCAAATTCTTTTTCTGTGTAACTGATTCCGGTTGTTTCTTCGATTGAACCATATCTATTTCCGATAATAAGAATATAGAAATCGGACGAGTCGATCGCTTCTTTGATAATTTTCCATTGATCATCATCGTCAGCACTGAACATCTCCATGCCAATCGGAAATTGATTCATGGTTAGAATCGCCTGAATCGCTTTGTTACATTCTTCTTTTAAATCTTCATATGTTGATGAAATAAAAAACAGGTATTTCTTTTCCAAATGATTCATATCTCCTTCTGCATTTCATATATCATTAGTTTATTTCTATCATTCTTTCTACAGCTTCTGCAATATATTTCATACCTTTGTCACCTGGATTTAATTATCATAATTCTTTAACTTTATATATATTTTTTCTTCTGCTTCCAATTTTTGATATATTTCTCTATTCCGATATTTAATTATTTTTGCTGGATTACCACCAATTACTGCATATGCAGGAACATCTTGTGTAACAACAGAAGCTGCACCTATAACTACACCATCACCAATAGTCACACCAGGCAAAATGGTAGTTCTAGCACCAATCCAAACATTTTTTCCTATTACAACTTTTCTTGGTATATCCCGCTCATCATATGGAATAGAATGCAAATCATCACTATCATAATTATGGTTTCTTGCAAAGATTTGTATATCATGTGCTAAAATCGTACCATCTCCAATCTTAATTCCTCCATATCCCCAGAGTACACAATTCATCTGAATATGGCAAAAGTTCCCTATAGAAACTATTTTTGGATCAGCAATTTCTGTACTGGAATCAATAAATACTTTTTCTCCACATTTCAATAAACTCTGCTTTAAATTTTTTATTTTTTTCCTTTAATTTTTTATATAATGATACAAGTTTCTTATTGACATTCCACCTTGTAATACTTTTTATTTACGTATGCTTTTGAATAAATTATTTATCATATTTTTTTCTTCATTATTCATTGAAATACAGTATACAGAAACAAAATATATAATAGTGAATACAGTTCCCTCAATTATTAACATCATAAATGTTTGAACAGGAACTAAATGCTTCATTAAAATTCCGATAATTACCGGAATAACAATAGCTTTAAAGACACCTATTATATTTTTCCAAAAATTAATAATATCTAGTCCAACAATCTTCTCATATATAATATTCATAGCCATCCCATTTCCCACTATCAAGCCAATTGCTGTTCCTATTGCAGCTCCAACAGCTCCAAATTTCATTGAAAGCGGGATACTGATTAAAACGTTACCAATAGAAATAATTGCATATACTACAGATCGGTATTTATGTTTGTTCATAGCTTGTTGTATATCAACCCCTAATGTCTGACATAAAGGAACCGATACGGGAATAATTAATAAAAGTGTTACATAATATGCCTCATCATAGCCTTGCCCTGCCCAAAATATAATAAATTCTTTTCCATATAATATAAATCCAGAAAGTACTAACATTACAATATAAGATTGCAGTCTACCAACTTTAATAAATAATCTATTTAAAATATCCAGACAATTCTTTTCCGAAGCAACAGTCTGATTAATTTGTGGTGCTAAAACAGTTGCTAACATATCCGTAATTTGTACATATATATTATTAATCTGTGCCCCTATGCTATACACTGCAATTGCTGCTGATCCTACTGTTCTTCCAAGTATAAATTTATCTACATTCCAATTAATCTGATCAATTATTGAATTCAAAAATAAAAAAGAAGAAAAAACACTGATTTGTTTAACTAAACCAAAATCAAAATTGCGAATATCAAACTTAATTTTCAGCTTAATTTTCACATACCAAATCGTAACAATACCTGTAAAAACAGTTAATATAGTTGTAACTACTACAATTCCAACAGACCCATAACCTAAAAGAAGTAAAAAAATGACCAAAAATGGGTTTAGAATATTTCTTAACAAATCAAGGCATCTTAAAAAGATAAATTTCTCCTTTGCAGTAACTACGGAAGTAAAAACGCTAATTGGAAATGTCAATACCATATTAATTGTCAAAATGGCAAGCAATTTCTTTGCTAATACCAATTCTGAAGCAGACAATTTATTTCCTAAAATAGCATTAGAATTGGCAGTTATTAGCATTCCCACAATCAATGCTAATAAAGAAAAAAAAGAAAAAACCAACAAAAATGTTCCATTGACTTTTTCTTGTTTTTTACAGTCATTTTTACATTGAGCATAGAACCTTAAATATGCACCACCAAAGCCAAAATTCAAAAGACTCAGATATGATATTAAACTTGCAACTAGCTGGTATACCCCATATTCATTTTGGTCTAAATATCTTAACATAATAGGAACATATAATAGTTGTATTACCATCTTAACTATATAATTTACATATCCTAAAATTGCTCCTATCTTAACTTGCAAATTATGATGTTTTTCATTCATGTCATCAAACCCATTTTTATCCTTCCAACAGACTTTTCAAAACGGTAAACTGCTTTTCTGCCTCTTTTTTTGTATTTTCGCATGATACTGTAATGTTCTCTAAATAATTATGAATTACATTGTCAACAACATAACTCTCTGGCTTTTCTATATGCGAAAACTCCCCTCTATACTCTATATCTTTCAATAATTGTGCTGTCTTACTCTCATATACAATTGGATAAAAAGAGCAGTGTGCATTTAATGCCATTACAATAGAATGAAATCTAGTTCCTATAACAAATGAAGCTTTTTCAAAAAGTCTAATTATTCTATCTAAATCGCCATCATATGATATAATATCTAAATTATAATCTCCCATTTTCTCAATTATATTGCATGCAGCTAAATCTCCTTCACTTTCGCATAAAGCTAATAGAGTAACTTTTTTCCCCATTTCATTGAATCTTCTAATAATATTAATCAAAAAATTTTCATAATCTATCCAAAACTTTTCAGCCCACTTCCACTGTGGAAATTTTTCAGTACATGTTAAAGGTCCCCATACAGATATTAAAATTGATCCATCCTTTTTAACCGTATTGCATTTATAATTAAAAACAATATCAGGAGCGTAACGAACGTTCGTTAAATGTTTAAAATAATTATAGGAATACAAATCTCTAAAACAAATGTCTTTTAATCCTTCAAATAGATACTCTATCTGTTCAATATAGGTTTGAGTTTTAACTCTTGTCATGTTACATCCGAGTAAAAAGAATGGTGTCTCCTTATTAAAAGAGTTTTTCCACAGCATATCTTTAACATTTTTTAATCCACATTTTTCAACCATGTTTTTCCATATATCATCTTCATCAAATAAACCTCCAATCACATAAACCACAGCTCTATATTCTTTAGTTGATAATTTAATATATTTTTTTCTGCTTATCCTTAATATGATGTCTTCAAAAAAACAAGTAATTTTAGATTTGTTAAATAAAGTCAAATTATTCAGATTACTCAATGTTATGCTATATTCTGAATCTGCACGCAAATAAAAATGTTGGTTTTGAAAACACTTACATATAGTATATATAAACATATCATCCCCAAAATTTAAACCTGTATAGGCCAATAATAAAATCTTATCATTTTGCATATATCTTTCCACCACTTATCCAATATTTTATAATTTCCTTCACAAATAACTTAGGTCTTAGCATTATTATTTTTTTCATTCTATTATAAAATTTCTTTTTTTCTTTTTTTGATAATGTGCGATAATTCAATATATCAAAACACACAGAAGGCATTAGTGTCTGACACCCTGCTTCATATCTTTTATATTTTTTTTCTTCTAATACAGAATATATTTTTTTTCTCCATATATACATTATTATAACTGATGATATATACCTCTCTATAATAGTCTTTTTTAAACCACTGTTAACTAATCGCAAATCCACGTCCATTCCTTGTACATTTAAAACTGCCTGTTCAAGTTTATTCATACTTGTATAGACGCTCTGCCCCGTTTGCCGATATGCATAAACACCTTTATTAATAGCAAACATCTCTCCATAATTCAAACTATTAATCACTATATTATTATCATCAAAATATCCAATCTGCTTTATATACTTAATTCTTGTATTATCAAAGCATTTTCTATGTACGCAGCCCCCAGCAGGTAAATAATAATTTTTCAGAAAAGTCTTTTTATCCACTCGCTGGTTTGTTATTTCCATTGGCAACGTTATTTCCTGTTCCAAAACACCATCCATATCATATTTATACCCAAATGCAACAATACTAATGTCTTCAAACTGTTCAAAAATTCTTACCGCATCTTTTACAAAAGATTTATCGCAGTAATAATCATCGCCATCCAGAGTGCAAAAAAAATCTCCGGTCGAATGCTCTAAAATATTTAATCTATTTGCACTAGCCCTTTTCACAGAATCATAATTTTTTCCATTTTCTCTTGGCATGACGTACATTTTGATTCTGTCAGGATACTCTTCTATATAACGTTTTACTTCCTGAATCGTGCCATCTGTTGACCCATCATCCCCAACAAGTATTTCCCAATCACATGGTTTCTCTATAGCCAAAATGCTTTCGATGCTTTGTTTCACATACTCTTTCTGATTATAATAAGTCACTAAGAATGATATTTTCATACAAATAACTCCCAAATTTCATAAACACCTGTACGACCGCCAAATCCCTCTTTCTGTGAACACAATCCCTCATTTAAATAAATCTTTCCATGCTCAGTAGAAATACCGAAATCCAGCCATTTTTTATTATTTTTATACTTTTCAATCACAGTATTAACTGCCAAATCCAACGCTCCTACTGTCCTTGCCTCATCATTTGCTGCCATATACTGAGTATGCACAACCTGATCATATTCATAGACAACCGTTCCAGCAATCATATTGTTTTCTTTTTTTGCCGCAAATAAATGAATATTTTCCGGCAATCTGTCATGAAGTAATTTTAATTCTGCACCAGTATGAACTGCACATGTACCATGTCTTTCTGAAAGTACTTCATTTTCAAGTGCGATAAATTTTTGGAAATCGCTCAATTCTGATAATTCTTCAATCATCACACCTTCTCTTTTTGCTCTTGATATCTGAGCTTTTCTTCCTTTTGGCATTTTAAGAGGATTGGTTAAATTCAAATAAGTAGATACATCAACCGTTACCAATTTTGCATTATTGGCAAACAATGCAAACCTGTCCTCTTCAGCCGGTTGATTGTGATAAATATGAGGAATACATTTATACCGGATTGAATGGACTGCATTTTTCCTGGCATATTCTATCAATTGTTCAAAACATTCCATCATTGTATGCTGTTTCATTTTTGTATCCGTTATAAATCCGCCATATGTTAATCCTCCATGTGATACTAACATATTGCTATGCTCGCTCATTGGAAGAAGTGCTATTAACTTTTCAGCCTCATAAAACATCAACGAATGATCCTGAAATCTATCTCTGTGATAATCCATATAATTTCTGTCGAACATAAATAGTGGATTTTTACTTTCTGCATTAAACATATTCCACAAATCTGCATCTGCATCAGTATATCTCTTTACCTCAATCATTTATCTTGAGCTCCTTATTTGAATTCATTAATTTTATCTATAACATACTGAATTTCTTCTTCTGTCATTCCATAATACATAGGCAGACTTAATTCTGTCCTACAGATTTCTTCTGCTATTGAATAATCTCCTTCATGGAATCCAAGATTTTTATAGCAATCTTGCAAATGCATTGGAATCGGATAGTGTTTATTAGTTCCTATTCCGGCATTATTCAGCCATTTTTCCAATTCATCTCTTCTTTCACATCTGATTCCAAAAATATGCCAGACTGGACTAGCATAATCCGGTACATATGGAAGAATTACTTCCACATTCTTGATACCTTTTAAATATTTTTCCGCAATTTTCCTACGTTCTGTATTCATTTTATCAAGATGTGGCAATTTAGCTGCTAAAAAAGCTGCCTGCATCTCATCAAGTCTGCTGTTATTTCCCTGATATATATGATGATATTTATAATCTGATCCGTAGTTTCCTAACGCTCTCACCTTTTTTGCTAATTCGTCATCATCTGTGACTGTTGCACCAGCATCACCCAATGCTCCAAGATTTTTACCTGGATAAAAGCTAAATCCTGCTGCGTTTCCAAATGAACCGATTTTCTTTCCTTTATAAGTTGCACCATGTGCCTGTGCACAATCTTCCACTACATATAAATTGTGTTTTTCTGCAATCTCCATAATCGGATCCATATCACAAGGCTGACCATATAAATGAACTGGCATAATTGCTTTTGTTCTTCCTGTAATAGCTACCTCTATTCTTTCAGGATCAATATTAAATGTTCTGATATCCGGTTCAACAAATACCGGTGTCGCACCAACATAAGTTACTGCCAAGGCAGTCGCAATATATGTATTAGAAGGAACAATTACTTCATCACCTTCTTTAATACCAATTGCTTTTAATGCAAGCATTAATGCATCAAGACCATTTCCTGTTCCCACACAATATTTTCTATCGCAATAATTGGCAAAAGCTTCTTCAAAGCTTTCATCCTCAACACCTTCAATATACCAACTTCTTGTATATACCCGGTCGAATGCTTCTCTTAAATCTTTATCTAATTCTTTTTCCATAGGTTTGAAACTTACAAATGGTACTTTCATAATCAACACTCCTCTGCTGTAGTATTTTCACTTTTTTTCACAAATTCAAGGAACTCATCATAGTTTCTGATATAATCTGACTCATCATATAATTCAGATGCTAATACCATAAGCACTGCATCCGGAGAAAAATCAAACATCTCTCTCCACATATTGTTTGATACATAAAGTCCCTCATATGGTTTTTCAAGAGGTACAACTTTCTTCTCTTTTCCATTGTCTAAACGAATTTTGCAACTACCATGAATACAAATCAAAATCTGTTGTAAACATTTATGTGCATGATATCCGCGAGTAACACCTTCTGCTGTGTCATACATATAGTAAACACGTTTTATTTCAAAAGGAATATCCTTAAATTCCTCCAATGCTACCAATTGTCCTCTCTCATCACCATGTGGTTGAAAAACATATTTTATTACTTGCATCCTTCACTTACCTCTTTTCAAAAACTACTCCATCTATTGTTTTACATTATATTTCTTCAATAATCATTTACATTTCGAAATAAGCTTCTTTATTATTCCCCTTAGAACATGCATTGGAAAATATTTTAAAATTGTTTTTATCGTTTTTTTACTAATAAAAAAAGAATCTATATCATATTGACTGATTCTATTTAAATATTCACTTCGAAATACGTCTGTATTAATATCTGTGTAATTGATTTCCATTATATCATTGTTGTTCATAATTTCTTTCAAATTGCACATAAACTCTTCTTCTGATACCACAGAACGTCTTAATTGATTTCTCCGTTCATAAAAATATTCATCATCACATATTAATTTATCAACTTCTTGATATAAATCAGCCTCATTTTCAAAGTCAACCACTAGTTTTTCTTGATTTAACAAATATCCATCTGCATCCTCATCATGTCTTAATGTAACCGGAACAATACCTGCTAAAGCAGCATACTGATACATTAATCCACCACAAATTGGATATGTATTTAAATAAAATCTACAATGCTGTAATGTTTGAAAAAGATCGTTTCTTTCCAGAGTATGAAATATACGTCCTGGATACTTTTTCATTAACTCTTTCAGTTTAGAATCGTCTCCACTCCCAGCATACCAAAATACTACTTCTTTATATTTTTTCAATATATTATCTATAATATCATAATACTTATTTTCTCCACCGAAAGTTTTATATAATGCTCCTCCTGAGAAAACAACCTTTTGACCATTGACTATTTCAAATGGAAATCCTTGAAACGGAATGTCTTTATTAATAATTGGATAAAATGGTAACTTTGCTATAATATTTTTGCATATACCACGATATTTTACTGAAACATTGGCTCCATAATCTCTAAATTCAATACACTTATCAATACATCTGGCTCCAAGCCAGAAAGCATGATCTGTTAAGTTTATTTGATATCTAGTAACTTTTCCTTCTAATATGTTTAAACTTGTTACACCTACCACATCATTTGGAAATGAATAAAAGAAAAAGTCATGTGGTTTAAATTCTGAAGCAAAACTGCATAACTGCAAAATTTGTTCAGTATAATTTTTCTGTCTTCTATTAATGTATAATATTCTTCCATCATTCTTATTTATTATATTCTGTATATCAGGAATATTTTCTTTGCAATCTTCATACGTTATGTAAATCACCTTTTTTATCTGACACAGAGCTTTTATATAAATTTGAGCTAATCCTCTACTATTTAACCCAAAACCATCATAGAAAAAAATAACATCTGTTTTTTCTCCTATAGGAGATAATATCTCCATTTTGTTTGCAATTTCTTTTAAATAACCTTCCAAATCCTCATCTACATAATATAAATTCGTTTGATATAATATATTTGCACAATTTAAAATCAACTCTAATGCTGCTTCGTAATTTTTCTTTCTAATTTCTGATTTAATACCGCATTTCAATTTATCAACAATATGCAAAACATATTCTTTCTTAACCATCAGATTTCCTACCTCAATCACAAACTCCATCTTCTATATAAATTACATTCAATGTTCTTTTTTTATACTTCATTGCAAAGTTCTTCACAAATTACTTATCTCTATTTCTTCGGCACCCACTCTAATTGTTCAATACTTTCCAATTCGTTGTATAACTCATTGATGTGCTCTTTTATCATATCTTCTGTCATCTTTTTATAATCAATCTTTAGCAATTCATTAATAATATCTGATGGGAATCGATATTTAATCACTTTGGCCGGCACTCCACCAACTATTGCATAAGGTGGAACATCTTTTGTTACTACTGACCCGGCAGCAATTACTGCTCCCTGTCCAATATGAACTCCTGACATAACTGTAGCACCAAATCCTATCCAAACATCATCATCTATAATTATATTTCCTTTTGAAATTGCTTCTTCATTTTTATAGTTTAGTAATGCTGTTTTAAATGGATATGTAGATATATTATTTAATGTATGTCCCGCATCCAATATAAAATTTACATTCTGCCCTATCGAGCAAAAATTACCTATAAATAATCTTGTTACATTTCTAAATGATACAATATTCAATTCTCCATACGTGTTATTCCCCACTTTCACTATTTCTGGAGAAAATATGCAATTAACCGTAGTTTTATTATTAGTATTTCTTTTTTTCCAGTAATGTTTAAATCTCACCATGCGGTATTTATAAACAATATTCATCAAAAAACTTTCTTTTAATAATTGTTTTAATTGTTTCATTAATGTTCTCCATCAAATATGCTTTTTAATTAATGACAGTCTTTTCATTTGAACAAACAATGCCATACATAATCCATAATATAGGATCTGTATAATAGCCTCCGGCTATTTGACTAACAAAAGCAAAAGCGAGCACTCCCACTTTTAATGGTCTAATATTTTTAGAACTTTTTATACAATTATATATACAAATCAGGAACAAATAAATTGTGTATATAATTCCTAACATTCCATTTTCTGTAAAAAAATACAAAAAAGAATTTGCGAACTTATAATCAATGCCTATGCTAAGCAAAAATGAAAGACCTGACGGTGTGTTCATATTTCCTAGTCCCATCCCCCAATACCTTGTAATTTCCATAGTTTTTCTAAAAACATTTACTGCAGCAGACCATCTAAAATTATAGGATCCATCCGTTCCTAAAAACATTGAAAAAAATCTGTTACTAATTGGGTTATTCGTCGATAAAATAATTATCAGCAGACAAATTCCTAAAAGAAAATATGTTAACATTCTTCGAGGTATAACTTCTTTATTTTTGAAGACTTGAAATAAAAACAATACTATTATTCCTATAGCTGTATATACAATTCCTGACATAGAAAATGTCAACAATATAATTACTGCCAAGAGTACAATTTCCTTTAAAAGCATATAATTTTTTTTATTGTCAAAAATATAGTATAGCAAAATAATAACAAGTAAACCACATAATATGCCTAATACACTTGGTTCTGAATACAAAAATTTAAGCCTTGTCTTTGAAAATCTGTTAATTACATCATTTAGTCTCCAAAATATAGGCTTATTTATTGTTAATAAGGAAATAACTAACATAATTTCAAATAGGCCACAAATATTTTTAATTATTGTCAAATGGTCAACAACCCAAAATCTTTTTTTTGTATATGATAATAATGAAATACATACTAATATTTTTAATGAATATACTAACACCTTCACTGGTGAAAACGTATTACCAGAAAGAAAAATTTCTCCCAAAATCATCAAACAAAATGGGACAAAAAATATAACCATGTCTTTCAAAAAACTAACTTGAATTTTTAAATTTTTGAATATTAAAAATAATCCAAAAAAATATAATAAGTTAAGATTTCCGTTTCCAAGTATATCTGCAAAAACAACAGATAACACAAAAAGATATATGATTAGCTTTTCTTTTTGAATTATAAATTTTCCACTATTCTTTATGGTCATTTTCTAATTTCCTATCTATTTATTTCATCAATAACTTTTTTCAATATTTCTAAATAAGAATTTCCATCGACTGTGTCAGGTTCTAGATAAGCTCCTTCTCCCCACTCATTCCATGCCATTAAAAAAACAAACTCTTTGTTTTGCTTCTTTGAAATAGTCATCAGCTTTTTCATATATTCTCCAAATTTTTCAGGAGATTCATTTAATATTATACGTGCTTTATTTCCCCTTCTCGGAGAATCATCATATCTGACAAAGCCACATAAATAGGTATCTCTTGGTGCCTTCTTTGCATCAGTAAGAATATTTTTCCAGCACTTATCATAGTCATAAAAACCTATTCTTTTTTTCTTCTTTGCAAAAAATTCTTTAATCTTATATTCCATAAAAATTGACCAACTTGTTGGTGCAAACGGAGCATATTTCATTTTCCCCTCCAATCTTTCTGGCCAAACACTATCTTTACTCAAAAAACATATTCCATCAAATCCATCTTTTTTTGCCAATTCATTCCAATATTTTGTCATTTTTTTTAATGTTTCAATATCATTTCTTGGCTGAAATATAGAAAAAACCGGTCTGTTGTCTTTTTTTATATATCTTTCATCCTTAAAAAATGGTAATAAATAATTATAATGTTTTTTCCAATCATCCTCTGTACCATATACTAATTCTGCTAATATTCCAGAATCAACATTTTCTAAATCTTCTGTTGATTTATCATAGTTCGGAGCCCAGTCTAATCCCCGGCTCAATTTACTCCATGTACGCTTCCAAGTCAAATTATCCCAAATAAACATAAAATTTATGTCTATATCTTTATTTTGTAGTAATAATTCTGCCGGTTTTTGTAATAATTGTTGATTTGATGAAAACCAATAATGATAAATACCAAATCCATAAATACCATATTCTCTTGCTAATGATGCTTGCCATCTAATTGAATCCGCACAATCCAAACTATAATAATTCTCATTTAATGGAACACGTGGTTGATTATGTCCCTCATATGCTGGTTCCGTTGCCTTAACTGCAATCCAATCTGTGAACCCCTTCCCCCACCATTTATCATTTTCTGGAATTGTATGATATTGTGGTAAATAATTAGCTATTACTTTTACTTTGTTCACGCTCATTGTTTAACCTTTCTTCCAAAACATTTACTATTCTTTCGCATGCATGCCCATCACCATATGGATTATTTGCCTTTGCCATGGCATCATAAACTTCTTTATTCTCAAGAAGTTCTTTAAAATTATTATATATATTTTCCTCTTCTGTACCAACTAATTTTAATGTTCCTGCTGAAATTCCTTCTGGTCTTTCTGTGGTATCTCTCATGACCAGAACAGGCTTTCCCAACGACGGAGCTTCCTCTTGAATTCCACCAGAATCAGTCAAAATCATATAGCTTTGAGCCATAATATTGTGACAATCAAAGACCTCAACCGGATCAATAATATGAATTCTATCAAGATCTCCTAACTCCTCTTTAGCTGCCTGTCTTACAACAGGATTCATATGAATTGGGTAAAGTGCCTTTACATCTGCATGTTCATCCATTACACGACGAATGGCTCTAAACATGTTATGCATTGGCTGCCCTAGATTTTCTCTTCTATGGGCAGTAATAAAAATCAAGCGACTTCCTTTTGCCCATTCCAATTCCGGATGAGAATAGTCTTCTCTTACAGTCGTTTTTAGTGCATCAATAACCGTGTTTCCAGTAACCCAAATTCTTGATGCATCTCTTCCCTCTTTAATTAAATTTTCTTTTGATTTCTCAGTTGGTGCAAAATTATACTGTGAAATTATACTTACTGCTTGTCGGTTAAATTCTTCAGGATAAGGTGAATAAATGTTATATGTACGTAATCCAGCTTCCACATGCCCAACTGGGATCTGAAAATAGTAACAGGCTAATGCAGTTACAAAAGTAGTTGATGTATCTCCATGCACTAACACAACATCTGGTTGTTCTTTTTCCAATACACTTTTGATTTTATTAAGAATATTTGTTGTAATATCAAAAAGTGTTTGCTTATCTTTCATAATAGATAAGTCATAATCAGGTATAACTTCAAATGTTTCAAGCACCTGATCAAGCATCTGTCTATGCTGACCTGTCACACAAACCACGGTCTCAAAGTCCTCTCGTCTCTTTAGTTCATTTACTAAAGGGCACATTTTAATAGCCTCAGGTCTTGTTCCAAAAACCAACATTATTTTTTTCATATAGCAGTTCTCCCCTCGTCCAAGATAGTTTTATAGGCTTCTAATGTCTTTTGTCCCGCAATTTCCCATGTATAGTTTTCAAATATTCTATTTTTCAATTTATCATTCTGTGGTTTTGCATATGCTCTATCTATTGCACTTCGAATGCCATTTATGTCATCTGGTAAACAGTACTCTGCCATGTTTATAAAATACTCAGTTGTTGACCCTTTTGAACTTATTGCTAAATTGCACCCCATTGCTGCTGCCTCAAGACTTACTAATCCCGGTGTATCTAACCAACTTGGCAATGTGCTTACTTTGCATACTTTATATAACTGATAAAGTTTTGAATTTTCTATTTTAGGTATATAATAGAAATTAGGATTTCTATCCATTATCTCTTTAATTTCATTAAAATAACTTTTCTGATTATCTGAAACTGCTCCTACTAATATCAATTTATAATTCGATTTATCAAGTGCTTTTACTAACGACAATTGATTTTTTCTAGGTTCGATTCTTCCAACACAAATAATAGCATTTCGATATTTTTCAAATTCTTTTGGAATCTCTACTTCATCTTGTTTTCTTGCAATGTCAGCATCTATTGCATTCGGAATAACTTTATATCTGTCTTTTTCAACCCCAAAAGATTTGCAAAATTCATCCATTTCCATTTCAGAATTTGGCAGAAAATAGTCCACATTATCTACAACATATTTTTGCATTTTCGTGTATCCGATTTTCCAAAGATTTCGTGTAGCTTCATTTCTGGAATTTTTATCCTTCAAATATCTTGCAATAGCTTTTATCTTTTCTTCCGTATCAATTTTCACATGAGAATTAATAAACTTTCGAATACCAACTTGTCCTAATCTTTCAAACTCATCCATTGGCCAATATATTGTAGATAATACTATTGGTTTTCCTTGTTTTTTTGCATTTTTTACATGAAGATATGTTTCTTGTATTCTTGTAACATTAGATAAATGCACTAAGTCATAGTTTGAAAGATCCGGTTCAAAATCAAGACTGAAATCCACTTCAACACCTAGCTTTTCTAATTCCATCTTTGTTTTTTCTAATTGAACTGTATCTCCACCTCGTAACTCAAAAAAATTCTTTCTACTCTGCATCAATACTTTCATTAATTTTTCTCCCAAACTTTCGTATATTTATCACAAATATACTGCCAACTATATTCATCCTTAATTCTTTGTTTTGCCTTTTGACCCATTTCTTTCAGTTCTTCTTCGTCCATACTATCAGACTGATCAATCAGCTTCGCCAAATCTCCATCTTCCAACGTCCAATATAAAGCTGCATCCTCAGCCACTTCCCGATTGAACCCAACATCGTACAGCAAATTCAACTTTGTGCTTCCAAGTGCTTCCAGCAAGCTCGGATTTGTTCCACCAACCGAATGTCCATGGAAATACCCATATGCTCTCTCTCTGATTTTCTTAAGCAATTCCTGGTCATACACAGTTCCAACAAACTTAATGCGTTTATCCTGAGAGAAATGAAGCTTCTCATCCAGGGCATTCAAGAACTTCTCATCTTTCGTCGTAATGATTGCAAAATCTTTTGTAGAATGACTCTTCATAAATTCCCGGATCATTGTTTCAAAGTTATTTTCCGGAACAAATCTTCCCACACTAATGTAGAATTCTCCTTCACGCAGTCCATGTTCATTGAGCCAGCTGATATATTTAGGATCATCATTCTTCATAGTAGATGGTGTTGTTTCAGAACCATACGCAATAAAAGTAGTCTTTGGCTTATAACCTGCGTACTCTTTCTGAATATACTTTTCAATATTCTTACTGTCACAAATACTCAGATCTGCATATTTTACCATCATACGCTCTGATTCTTTCCAGTACTTTCTGACCGGTGCACTCCACTTTGCACGCATCCATTCATGCCCATCCGGATTCAGGTACACTTTTCCACCAAGTGCATGTATCTTTTTTACGAAGTGATTCATAAACGGACCTATACGGCATGCCATAATATAGACAATCGGATTTTTCAGTTGTTCTTTCTTTATCAGTTTGCAAGCCTCACTAAGTGCTTTTACATCATAGTAAATCGCCTGTGCTGCTCCAATCTGCGGCACATGAAGCAAAAATCCTCTTGCATTACAATAAATAAATTCTGTTTCATTTACTGCTTTTGCTCCGGGAAGTTTGCCAATATCCATACATCCACTTCCATTCGCTTTACAGTACACATAATAGTGCAGATTCTCTTCATCCTTATGATACTCTAACAATTTATTTATAAAAGATTCATATCCGCCATATTGTCCGATGCTCTTCGCACCAACCAATATAACATTGACTTCTTTCTCACTCATTACATACTTCCTTTTCCAGTCAATACAACCTGCACTGTCTTAGCAAGGATCTTAAAATCCCTTCCAATACTCCAGTTCTTAATATACTCCGTATCCAGCTTCACGACATCCTCAAAATCCGTGATATCGCTCCTTCCGGACACCTGCCACATTCCCGTAATTCCAGGCTTTGCAGATAATCTTGCTTTATGATGCAGCTTGTATTTCTCATACTCATCCACTGTAGGTGGTCTCGTCCCAACAAGAGACATATCACCGAGCAATACATTGAAAAACTGTGGAAACTCGTCCAGACTGAGTTTCCGGATCAGATTTCCGATTCCCGGCACATATTTTCCATTCGCATCAAAGTGGCTTCCGATAATTCTTGGATCATCCTCCATTTTAAACATCAGCCCATCAGAGACACGGTTCTGCTCCATAAGTGCCTTCTTCCGTTCCTCCGCATCCAGATACATCGTACGGAACTTATACATCTTGAACATTTTACCGTTCTTTCCGACACGCTCCTGTGCGAAAAAGATTGGTCCCGGTGACTTGATATAGATCATTGGTCCTAAGATAATTGTAAGAATCACTGTGATCAGAGAACCTACAATGCCGCCGACAATATCCATCAGACGCTTCGTCAGATACTGTCTGTTGCTTACGAACTGCATTCCGGAAGTCAGGACCAGATATCCGCAGACATTCTCTGCGATCTGCTGATGATCAGAGTCTGCAAAATCCTGCATCACAGAATAATGTGTAACAATTCCCATCTCAGAAAAGGCTTCCATATACTCTTTTTTAAAATGCTGCTCCTGCGGCAGGACAATCAATGCTTCATCCACCCAGTTCCTACATGTCCACTCGCTCATCCCGGCTTCCGGTATGACAGGGATTCCCTCATAAGTATCATCTTTCTCTCTTCCGATCAGTACAATACCCGAAAGAAAATACGTCATAAAATTATGATTGCGGATATGCTCAAGTGCCTGTTCCAGATATTCCGGTGTAGTCACCAAAAGCAGGGCATTCTTGCCATCTTCTGCCTGATGTCTGATCACACGTCTCTTCCACAGGATCCGCACCAGATATCCCACAACAAATTCATAGATTCCAAGCATGAACAAAACTGTCCTCGAGAAATCATCTCCCGACTTCATAGTAAAAAGATAGAATGCAAGCAATAATTCCAGCAGGCATACTTCCTTCACTGTCGACACCATCTCTATATAATAACCGCGTTTTAAAATATCCCGGTATCCATCTATAAAAAATAGATACAAGCATTCAAATACAACCAGTAACAACACGACATTCTGATAAACAGAATCTCTATATAATCTGCCAAGCTCTCTATGCCTTCCAAAATATGCTGCTGCAAGACACAGCTGCATACACAACAGATCAAGGACAGCAAAGTCAAGATGCTTCAACCATCCCTTATTCCTCTTTCGATACATAGCAATCCCCTTTATAACATTTTATCGATAGCTAATCTAATATATTTTAACACAATTATAAGTGAATAACAACGTATCCGGGCTTTTCTTCAGAATATCTTAAAAATCAGTGTCTTCTTACATTCTTTTTTGTGCATTTTGATTATCTCCGGAAGGGTTTTCTGATCTGGCTGAATTCATGATTACGTATCAATTTTTCTGAATCATCCAGACAATAAGTATAGCTGAATTCCGCCATTCCCGGGAAATCCGTATGTTCTGTTATCTTCTGTTTCTCTCCCAATACTGTCCATACAATATCCAGATTGTGTTCCTCCAGAAAGGCAAGTAGATACTGTTTCTTAATATACATCGCATCATGATCTCCCATATGAATAACTTTTTCTCCTCCGGCACTATAAGCATATTCTCCATCCCATTGCAGATTCATCTCCTCCATCAGATATACAGCCGGTAACATGTAACTAATATCTTCATTGGTGCAAAACGGTGAATCTTTTTCCGCGATATAATCATTTACAGTTGCGATCAGATAACACGGTGCCGGTTTCTCCTGACGGAAGTTCTGCTCCTCTTCTTCGCCAAGATAATTCACCATATCCGGACTCCATGGATATTCTCCCAGACAGTTTCTATACATCTCACCTGTTCCTTCCGGCATCCAGCGTCCGTCAAAATTTTTCTTCTGAAACCACTTCAGCAGCTCCTGCTTTTTTCCTTTTTCATAGAAATACGATCGTATCTGTATCCAGACTCTGCGATAATCTTCCTTCTTTGGTTCTGATGATTCCTGATACGACTGCAGGACATAATATTCTTCCCCTTTATAGTTTGTCGTAAAAAGCTTCGCTATGTATTTCTCCTGATCCTTCTTCCGAAACCACTTCATATCCGCCCAGTCCTCGAATCTATAATACGGATACTGCAATTTTGCCCCTTTAAAATCATTTTCAAGAAGACGGATTGTCAGATCAATCTCACGAAATGAATTTCCCTGCTCCGGACTTATGAACTCAATTTCATTTGACGGATATTTCGGTGCATATAGGAAATTGTCATAAATATTTCCCATCTCCCTGTATAGATAAATTTTCTGATATTTCTTGCCTATTCTTTCTACCTGTGTATCTCTATTTCGGAGAGAACCATAAGTATAATCAATCCATCTGTCATAATCCCTGCATCGCCCATCATATCCACTTCTGATAATATCCTCAAACACCATCTTACCAACATCTTTCCTGGAAAGACCATAATCAGATACTTCGGTTGGTATCGTATAAACAGCAAAATCACTGCTCTGGCAATTCCAGTACAGGCTGCTATACGCATCCTTCATTTCTTCTGTCCATGCTTTATCTGGAATATGCTTTCTGCTTTTATAAGGTGGTCTGACGCTCTCTACCTCCTCCTTGGAGCACCACTCTCTATAATATGCATACTCGAAAATATTTCTCAGGTAATCACGAATGAGTACATTCTGTGGCCATTTTCCTTCATCTACAATATTTGTTGTAATATAAGATATCATCTTTTCTGCGTACTCTTTCTCAGCTCGCAGGATAATTGCTGAATAGATTGCCTGCCAGAGTCTTTCCTGAATATAATCATCCTCCACATCTACAAATAGCTCTGCGATCTCCGTCATATCATCCGGATACAGACGGAATAAATTCGTAAGTCCTTTGCTTGCCATGTCTCTTAGCTTGGTATCATTGCTTCCTGTTCCCCAACAGAGAACTATTTCCCAAAGGGAAATGTTGTCTGATGGAAAAGTTTTATCATCCAGTCTCACAGCTCTTTCGCACAAATCAGATAATGTTTTCATATCATCATACTGTTTCAACAGGTAGAAACTCAGATAGAAATCTCTGTCATAGTTGTTCATGGCACATAATCTTTCATGAATATAGAAAGCATTCACCTTAATGTTTTTCTTCGTTGAGACGGACAACAATCCTGCCATCGTTTTCTTTACATCTGTAATTTTTTCTGAGTCGAGTAATCTGTCGATCACTGCAATCGTATCCGCTCCAATTATACTCTCATTTCTCCAATAAAGACCGCTCATAAAGGTCTCTACTACCTTTTCTTGATTCCTTTCATCTATACAGTCAATAAATTCTTTCCCTGTATTGCGGAAGAATACGATCTGAAGCATTTCCAATGTACCGGTGGTGATTTTATCGTCCAATACATCCTGAACGATACGCTCGGTATTCTCTGTCCTATGCTTTCTCACATAACTTTCTGCGTACTGATATTCAAAGAATTTCTGATAAGAGAATGCTATCTTCGTGCCATCATCGTTTGCTTCACGGATCAGATTTTCTGATATCAGTGCTTTCATGATTCCAGATGTCTTATCTTTTACTCCGAACGGCTCCAATATCTCCGCTACACATTCCCTCAATTTTCCCCAGGAAATCGTGTAACTGTCATGTTCTACCATATATTCTGTCACATACTCCAGTATTGTCTGTACCACCTGATCTCTCACGGAAAAGCAGTCACTGTATTGTCTTGATATCTTTTTATTTTTCAGCATGAAAAATTCTTCCATAAGATTTCCGATATCACTGACTACAACCGACTTATCTTCTTTTTCCTGTGCTATCTCACAGATCATTTTTAAGAAAAGCGGATTCATGAATTCAGGAACACACACTGTCTCATAATTAATTGTCACGCCATAATATTCACAGAATCCCGCCAGTGCCCTCTCTTCCCTTTCGGAAAATCCGCTATGCACCAGTTTCTCCATTTTCTCTAATTTTTCTTCCTCAAGATACTCTCTGAGATAGAGCCCACGACAGCTTATAATAAGCTTCAGATTTCTGTATTTTCCCATTTTTGCCTGAAGCAACGGAAGGTTTCTGTTCCAGTAATCGGTATCTTCTGTCTCATTGACCGCATCAATACAGATTGGGATGTATACATCACTTTCCTCACCATATGCATCCAGCCATGCAAAGTACTGCTCAATCTTTCCACCCGGATGTTCCCAGTTCATGATCACATCATCCGCTGCCGTATTCCTGCCGAACATATCTCCAAGCAGCAGACCAGCCGGAAGCATCCGTTTGCAATATCCATTGACAATATCACAGAGCAGATGCGTCTTTCCTATACCTCCCTGCCCAACGATCAATATCATCTTACCTTCTTTTATGCTAAGTCTTCTGACATCCTCCTGCTTCATAATCCGGAGAAGTACATCAAGTGCCTCCTTTAATTCATCCAGATACCGGGTTGGAAAAGTGCACATATAGGATGCCTGAAATCCCCTCCAGCTCTTGTTATCAAAAGTGCCTGGCCCATTTTTCTCTTCAAATCTTTCTTTTTCCGTCTCAAATGTTTTCTTTAGGTATTTTCCCTGATTATTTATATTGTCATATACTGTCTGAAATGCTTCACCACTTATGTTGTCTGCATTTAATTGTTTCATCTCGTCTTGCAGATTTTTAATAACTTTCTTTATTTCAGTGGTACTCTCCTTCAGAACACAAGGCTCTCCTTCACTGCCATGTGTCAGGAATTCATTCAGATGTCTGATGCACTCCCTGCTTCTGTTCTCAATTCCTTCTTTGATTCGTACTACTTCGTCTTTACGCAATATTGACTGCAGTCTGTCATACAATTTTGTCTTCACATTCAGTTCATCACTGTATCTTGGACCTGCCATTGCAATTACCTGTCTGTTTTTCTCAATCTGCTCTTTTATATCAAATGTATTCTCCGATAAATGCATTGGTATTGTTCTGTTTCTAAATGGCACATCATGGCATTTCAGTACATTTCTGATATATTTTACCGGGAGTGCTTCCAGTCTCTCACTGTTCTCCTGTCGTATAACGATTCCTATCACACAACCAAAAATCGTTACCGGAGAACCTGATAATCCCTGGTAATCCTGCAATTCATCTTCTTTATTCACTGAGATGATAAATTTATCTTCCGTTCCATTTGCGATACATCCCTGTAATTCTATCTTTCCTGACGCTTCCTTTGGATATCCTGATATTTTGCAGAAATCACCTGTGAAGTCATTCTCAGCCTCTGTCAGAACAGTGATTGGCTTTTCACTGAGTTTTTCTTCCAGCCGGATGAACACACAGTCTATCCCTCTCTTCTCAGCCTCCCTGAGATTCATTGTCTTTCCTCTTACCGGATCATCTTCCGTAATTAAAAACCAGATTTCCCGTTCGTGTATTGTACCATCATCTACAATATCCTCTGCGGTAAGCACATTATGTTTTGCCGTCACTACGATGTTTTCAGCCACAAGGAGCCCTGTTCCTGTCACCTTCTGATCTTTTAGAATTTTTCCGGTGGTGATTTCTCTCATATATAATTCCTCCACACGCCATTTTCGACGTCTCCCATGACAATCTCGTAGTTATATTTGCTTTTCCATTCTTCCCGGTCAAGAAATTCAGCTTTTTTAATCGGATAATTGAATATAAATCTCTTTTTCTGCTGATTCCTGCACGCAATAGCCGCCAGCACTTCCAGATCCGGGTGCGAATATCGTTTGGAATTTGTAAGACAATAATATTCTTCTGCCGGATATCTGTCTATAAATTCACGTATAATGTTGTATCTGCTTCCATGATGCGGAAGCTTGATCGCAGTAAACTGATGCTGATATCCCACAATTTTCTCGATATTCTGTAACAGTTTACCGTCTACAGCTGCATCACCAAGAAACAGATACTGTTTCTTCCCATGTTCCAGAATAAAAGAAATAGAACTTTTGTTGGTAGGTGACTCATCCGTCTCCGTCAGAGTTCCCATATACTTTTCCAGTTCTTCTATCTGGCTGACTTTCGTCTTCTCATTTGAATAGAATTTTTTAATCCGTTCCATCTGATATTCAAATGCTTCCATCAGCTTTATCTTATCAGATACACGAAAACTGTAATTTCTTGCTACCATATCCTGTTTCCAGTTGCTCTCTACCTCATTAAGGTTCTCTTTCGATGGTCCTACGATGGAAATTGATGTTGTTTTATCAATCCTGATCTTGTCCGGCAAATTATCTGCCGAAACTGCCCGTCCGTTCACAATTGCATTCAATGGTATCCTGTTCTGTTCAATCAGAACCCCCAATGCCATACCTTCGTGAATACCCACTTCCTGTTCTGACTCTGTTATTGTCCCCTGCGAAATAATTCGATTCAAAACTGTTTCGTCTTCCATCCTTCTTTTTTCATCCACTATTGTTCTCTTCCGATAGAATTTTTCATCTACAATCTGTAGAAAACCGTTATACCAGATCTGATCAATCAGCTTTCTATCTTCATTTTTCAACACTTCAACCAGACCAGCTATATGATCATTATCCATATGTGTGCATATCATAAGGTTTATTTTTTCACCCTTTTTCCGGATCTGTTCCAGCTCTTTCCCGATTCTTTTCGAATATGTTCCAGCTACTCCGCCATCGATCAATATATTATATTTGTCATGTTCTCCTAATGATAAAAGTATGCAGTCTCCATATCCTGCCGGGAGTAATTTTACTGTCAGCATATTCTCACTCTTTCCTTACATTTTTAGTTCTTTTGATTATACCATAAAACGACCAAATGATACTTCAAATTTCAGTCTTATTATTTCTCTGGATGAATAAATTGCATGGCACCAGCTGATATGTTAAAATTAGGTATTCATAAATAGAATTGGACAGGTGAACTTATGAAACATTTATCAGATCATAAAAATTATAAATTAATAATCGGCAGTCTGTGCCTCCTTATATGTGCACTGCTGTTCAATCACTGGACTCCTTATGCTTCCGATGATTATAGCTATATGTTCAATTTTTCTGATGGGAGCCGGATCACTTCTCTTGGACAGATTTTTCAATCCCTGACAGAGCACTATATGCACTATGGTAATGGCCGCATTATTTCCCACTTTTTTGTCATGCTGTTTCTGATCGGTTCGAAATCGGTCTTTAACATCGTAAATGCTGTTTTCTTTGTATTATTTGTTATCAGCATATACAAGGTCACTTCACGGAATAAGAAATTCAGTCTTTTATTATTTTTCGCTATCCCGACACTGCTCTGGCTCTATATGCCTGCATATGGACAGATTTTTCTGTGGCTGGATGGTTCTATTAATTATATGTGGAGTTATCTTTTTGCGTTGACTTATCTTTTTGTTTATATTGGATTAATTCGTAACAGGATTCTGTTAGATAAGAAATGGAAGATGATTCTTTTCTGTATCTTCACATTTCTCTTTGGAAATTATTCAGAGAATGTTTCTTTTTCTGTTATTTTTATAGGATTTATTCTTCTATGCATTGTAATGTATCAACGAAAAAAATGGAAATCCTATTTTATCTATGTTCTTCCTGTCGTATGCGGAGCCATTGGGTATCTCCTATTATTACTCAGTCCATCCGGAAGTGCCAAATTCTCCGAGAATCTGTCGCTTCCTCTGATTTTTAAGAATGCTGTGGAAATATTTACCGAATATTATAATACCTGCAGAATTCCTCTGATTTTTTTCTTCGTGCTGCTTGGTATCGCCTTGTATTACAAACTCGATAAGAAGGAAATCCTCATTGCCCTTGCATTCTTCTTTATCAGTGTAATTGCTTCCGGAATGCTTGTGATTGCAAGCTATCTCCCGGAACGAAGCCTTGCAAATGGGATTGTGTTCCTTATAATCGGCATTGTCCAGTTATTACAGTTGCTGCGCAGCAATACCCGCTTGGAATGCGTCTCCCTTTGTGTCTGCATCTACCTGATTGTTGGAAGTCTGATGAGTTATTGGGAAGGTTCTTATGATATCTACCGTGTTCATAAAGAACAGGCTGTGCGTGATACAACGATTGAATCTGCTGTTTCCGCAGGTGATACGGTTATTGGTGTGCCAATCATTACCTCCACGACGAAGTACTGCTGCAAATATGGACTTCTTGATATGAATGGGGAAGCTTCCGATGATCCATTCCCAAATGCTTATATAGCAAAGTATTATGGATTGGATAAGATTTATGTGATTTACCCGGATAATAGCGGGCAATAAAATTCAACAAGGAGAAGATCATCGCATTTTTCAATGATCTTCTCCTTGTTAAATTATTAGCCTTTATCACTTATTTTATGATTCCTTTCAATGTAGAGCACACGGAATCTGTCTCCCTTCCGGTACCCAAACACGCGTTGTTTTCCACTGTATCGGAATTTCATTATGGTCTGCGGGTATCCTGTGAACCAGTCGCTCTTGCCTGAACCATGATATTTCTTATATTCCAGTCCATCGTCCAGATCAATTGATTCCCATGATTCATGCCGGACAAATTTATCCAATGTCTTTTTTAACAGTTCATATTCATGCAGTTCCAAAAAATCTTGTCCGGATTTTGATTCCAATAAACTGCAGTCTATCCTTGTTCCTTCATAAAGTATTTTCAGTTCCTCGCATCTTCCTATACTAAGATCCTTTGAATGGTTCTGTGCAAGATATCCCGGTGAATATATAGACAGAACTTTATAATCTCTGTCTCCCTTCTGTATACACAATACCTGATCTCTGTATTGATCTGAATCAAAAGACAAAAGTGAGCTCTTATGCGCTACTGCTTCTGCTAATGCAGTTGCCGTGACATTCTCATTCTGCCACATGTACTCCTCATCCATATCGTGCTGTACATTCTCATCCCAATATGATTTTTCATAAATTTCATCTGTTAATTGCATCTGAAAGCGAAGCAATTCATCTGAATTGACTTGATTCTTAAGATCACGTATTTTCATATTTTCTGTGATAGCACATTCATAAAAATTAGTTGTCTTAAAAATCCTATTTTTCCCACTTCTATGAATGATATCAAAACATCTGATATTATTTTTCAAGGATTTTAAAAACGTCTCAACATCCTCAAACTGCCCATGCAGTGATTTCTCATTTAGTATAAAATCCATTTACCACCCCAGAATCACATCTAAATCTTTCTTCGTTTGATCAAAAAATCCATCTCTCTGATCCTGTGCCTTGCCATCCTCATCAATCGGAATCAATACAGGTACAGATGTTCCATTTTCTTTCCGCTCAAAAAAGTAAATCGTGACTTTGTCCTTTTCTATCACATCTGTGTGAATATATTTTCTCACTGCGTTATATATATGGTCACTGTGTGTCTCTACAATAATCTGAACACCTTTTTCTGCCAAAAATGATAAAAATAACATAAATTCTGACTGTCCGGACGGATGCAGATGAATTTCCGGGTTCTCAATGATCAGAACATCTCCACTCCGACAGGACAATGCTCCGATAAGCACCTCTGCCATGTAACTGACTCCGGTTCCTACATTCTTCGGTCTGATCTCGTTGCCAAGCTCTCTTGTTCCGAAAGATACCCGGATCAGATTGGTGCGGTCGATTTCTTCTGCCTTCAATGTATAGCCAAGTATCCTCTCCAGCCAGTAATCCACCTGTCCGCCAAAGGTAAGCTTGGATCTTTGATCGAATACCAGTGGATGATTCTCCCATTTGTCAGAATCATGCATTGCAAGATACTGGTATGCGTACTCACATCTGACACCTATTCTGTCTGGATCATCCAATGCTATTTCATACGTATCCCGTACCCCAATACGGTCTGCAGACAAATATCTGACTGATATTTCATCTGAAAGCCTTCCCTCACTTATTACTTCATTCTTATCATCTGTCATGCGTCGGACGAATTTATGATTCACTGTAATCTCAATTTCTTTACTGCCGACATATTTGTTTTTTAATTCACTGATTCTTCCTATATCAATATATTGACCGCGGAAAGGGTTTCTTCCCTCCTGGATCATTGCAAGCAATGCCTGTATTACAGTTGATTTTCCCAATGAGTTCTTTCCTGCAAGTAATGTCAGGTTTTTAAAAGAAAATTCCACCTCATCAAAACACTTCAGTCCCTTAATAGTCAGCTCATTTATCATTTATAAATCTCTCCTCAGATAGTTAATCCACCGGTTAATATTAGCATAGGTTAATGATGTATCTTGCAGACTGCTATACAGATAGGATCTCTCGTCGAATAACTCTCTCAGGTTTCCACGTATATCATTCATACATACTGCGATTGCCATAAATATCGACTTAAACTTTTCGCCTCTGGCGAGCCATCCTGTCTTCCCTCGATTGATTTCTTCACATTTATTGCAGGTATATATGACACATTCTACAAAGTCATCAATATATCCGTCCCGCAAATTATCCATTTCATAGGTTGCACACTCCAGCAGATACTGCTCATTGGTAGTGTACCTGGTCTCATCTGCACCTGCTCTGTTCGTATATACCATCCATACGACAAGCATGTAGAAAATATTGATTTCACTTAGTCTTCCGGCCAGTCCATGGCTCTCCGCTTTTAGCACTTCTCTGATTCTTTTAACTAATTCTATCCGTGATTCTTTATAGATAATCTTGCGAATCTTATATTCCTTGGTCTCTGTCCAGTTTTCATTGAATTTTCCAGCCATCATATGCATGTATTTCGGTGACCGGTATTCGATAATCTGTAAGGGAACTATTGTCCGCATGATCATACCGGACAATCTGGGATCCTCATTGTCAATCTCATAGAAGCTCATGCGACGATTTCCATCATTCGGATCAATCTCGATTCCAATATTGTTTTCCAGATACTGCAGCAGGCTGTATATCACATCCTTTGATTCCATAAGAAGATAGTCTCCATTCTGTTGTTCTGATACATAAACCGGTGGCATTGGTATTCCAAGCTCAATTGCCGCCACTGCGTTCTTTACTATATTTCTGGTCATAGTTCTGGTTCGTCTGGCCGGTGCAAATAAAAGCCTGCCATCCTCATTCATCCACAGAATATCCTGAAGTGTGTATCTTTTTTCATAAATGTCAATTACATCTCGCTCATTATAAAACATTTTTCCCTCTTTCACCAAAAACATCAGCTATAATCTGCCCAGGATCCAATAAAATTCTCTAGAACTTCACCACAATATAATCGTCATACTCTCTGATATATCCCTCTTCCGGATATTCATTCAATTCCTCTTCCTGCTGCAAAGCTTTCTCATAAAGCTCTGTTCCACCCCAGATCAGCCGATATCCACGCTCTTCAAACAGACGGATCATTTCCCTGTTATATCCTTCATAGATATAGAATCCCGGGATTGCCCAATCTATAAGTGACCAGGAAAGTGTCTGTACATAAACATATCTCTCCCCAGTTTCTTCCTCCATCCAGTCATTGAGATCTTTACTCACAGCGTATCCCGGTATGTCGGATCCCATGGAACATTTCTCAAGAATTGCAGGATTCAATTCATAACTGCCGATAAACACAACCGGTTTTTCTGTGGTATTATATCCACCTTTTAAAAGATCATATGCTACCTGGTCAACCACTGCAAGCTCACTCTGATTCTTCTCATACTCGAAAGCAAACCAATGGTTCAGATCAAAAGCAGAATTGTACACTACTGCGATCACCAGAATCATTCCGACAACATTCACAAGCCGATATCTGGACTTCAATATCAGGTACGTCAGACAGAACAATACCATCGCAACCAGTAATCCGATCATCAGATTGGAACGATAGGGAAGTGCATCCCCCTGTGGAAGCGATAGTATGAAAATAGATCCGTAACAAAGGATACCAAGAAACAGGATATACACATTTCTTTTTTTCACTGCAGCTGCAAGAATGATAATCACAAATAAAATACTTGCTGCCACAAATAATCCAATTGGATAATACGCCAACCCGACAAATACATAATCCCTTAGAATCTGTCTGATAATGGTAAGGATTCTGCCCGGATATTTCAAGATTCGCAGCATACTTCCTGCACTACGATAACTATATGGCTCAATTCCAAATACTGCCATACAGGCTCTGGTAATCAGAGATCGCTCTAAAATCGCATATACAAGAATTCTGCCAATAAGAAAAAGGCTCATAAAAAATTGTTTAAATTTTCGAATCTGCATACGATTTGCGCCAAAGCAGTCCACTATCATAATCAATAACATCCCGGTAAGGAATACATTTGCCGCTGCCTCATAAAATCCAATTGCTACCGATACAATAAGACTCATTCCAAATTTATGCAGAATTCGTTGTTTTTGTTCCAGATTATGTGTATACAAATAGTAAAAATCAAAAACAGCTACCGCCACAATTGCATAAATGATCGGTACTCCATTCTGCAAATAGTAAATGAACACCTCTGCAATCAGAGAATAATCTAAAAGCATAGCTGAAAATACCGCATAGCAGGCAATCGGCAGTTTATCTCCGAGAACATACCTTAACACTGCTGACCACACAATTGCTGCAAACATGAAAATCAGTACTGCTATAAATTCCAATATAAATGGTTCAAATTCCGTTACATGAAATATTTTATTGATCACATAAAATGGCCACCGTCCAATCGATACACCCAGTCCATCGTCAAAATATAGCCCGATGCACACATCATCAATCCCAAGTGAAGAGTGCGTGATCTCATACCCATATCCCGCAATTGCAGCAATTATAAGTGAAGCCATATAAATTTTATTTTTGAGAAAATATTCTATCTGTCTTTTTAATTCGTAAAACACCTAGATCTCCTTTTTAAGCCACTGGTAATACTTTCTGATTCCCTGTTCAACCGGTACTAACGGTACTGCATGAATGCTCATGATCCTCTCATTATTTAAAATAATCTTCTTAGCATCTACACTTCTTGCCGGAAGATATTCTACCTGTGGGGCAAGCTGCATCGCCTCGAGCATCTGGATCACATCTCTCTGTGAAGTTCCTGTATTAGAGCTAATGTTGAACGTATCATAATCTTCCTGATAATAAAACAGTGAGATCAACATCCTGCAGACATCATCAATATAAATATAGTCTCTGACATTATTTCCATCTCCCCAGATCTCGATTTTCTCACTACGGATTGTTTTCTTGATCGCTGCATCAATAAACCCAACCCCTTTATTGAAATCCTGTCCCGGTCCATATGGATTAGATATCCTTGCAATTAAGATCTTCGTATGTGCCTGATAATTAAATGTGCGGATTGTATTTTCAATACAAAGCTTAACATTCCCATAATGATTAATCGGTCTCGGAAGTGCGTCTTCTGTAATCGGCTGTATCTCCTGATTGCCATACACGGTTCCTCCGGACGACAGGAAAATCATCTTTATCTGCTGATCTGTAATCATCTTGCAGAGCTTCGTTGTCTGAATAAAATCCCGCTCATAGCCCTGCAGATATTTTTCATTTGAATTTCCCGGATTTACGGTACTGAGTGCATGCACAACATAGTCCATTCCTTTTAATGCATGCTCCAATGTATAATCATCAAAGAAATCCCCACATATATAATTAACACCTTCTATCTCATTCGCAGGTTTTGACATATCGAAGCAATACACTTCCATATTATTATCTAACAGATGCCTGGAGAGATTCGATCCGATAAATCCGGCACCACCAATGATCAGTACTTTTTTCTTCATTCTTCTATCATCTCACTTCAATATTTGACCACTTCACTACTACCACCCCATCTATGATCTTGATGGAACCATCACATGGATATTGGGGCATCTCCTGAAATTGCATGCTTGAAATAATGCTATCTCTGTTTTCCGGTTCCTGATAAGTATATCCACAATGTAATTCTATGAAGTCTTTATCCGCATAATATGCAATAAAGTCATGCATATTATTACCATATCCCTGCAAATCAACCACATCGAACTGCCATTGTTCCGGAATAGACTCATCCTTACTTCCGGCTGTTCCATAAAACAATACTGGCATTTTGCTGTTATAGCCATCCAGATCTTTAATCTGTGATATCACTTCTGTGTAATAAGAAATAGCTGTTTGTTGCTGATAATCAGCTTTAAGATAAGCTACATTATCCAACTTCATGTAGTATACTGACAATAATGAAGCTACCACACAATAGAGCATAGAAATACTTTTCCATATCTTATGATGCAAATTCTCTTTTTTTAAAAATACCATCGGATATAACAGACCGATCAGATAAGGATATATCATCAGTGTATGGATCACAGTCTTATCAGATACAGACATTACATATATAATATTGAGCGACAAAGGGATCATACAGCAAAGAACAAAGAAATAAATCCTGTTCCATAACTCTATTTCTTTTTTACATAGCTGTTTGATCACAAGTCCACCTGCTATTATATAAATAAGCAGATATAAGAAACGAATCGTTCTATGTGAAGAAATACCACACAAATCCTGAAAAATCGGTTGAAAGAAACCAAGATATGCCCTTTTCACAGAACCAATTAGTGATCTCATCGTGACGTTCGCCATATTATTGATTCCCTGATACTCAACTAAGGTAATCTGAAATATCTTAATACATACCCTGTTGCACAGAAAGTATAACAGCATTCCTCCAAGAAGAGTAAACAAATATTTGAATGCCTCCATGACATTTTGTGCAAAACTTCTGTCTTCCATATCTCTTAATAAAATCAGCACAAAAAGTGATGTTGCAACTCCAAAATAGGTTTGATAAATTCCCATGGAAAATGCAATTATCACAATCGCCGGCAAATACCCATACGGATATCTGACTGCTGTATAAACAGCCACTATCATAAGCAATACAGCAAACATATAATAGTGTGCTGTGAACATATATGCAAAAAGAGACGCCATAGCAGGAAAAGCAATAAGCAATGCCCCCAATAAAACTGCGTATGATTTCTGTCTGATCTGTAACAGTTCCACCAAAAGCACGGCACAGACTGCCGTAAGAAGAATACAAAGTCCACCGTTCCACCAAGAACTGCTGTAATTCAAAAATCCAACTTTGTTCATTACCTTTTGTATTAATCCCAGTGCCCATCTTCCAGAACCGAATGTCATTCCTACTCCGAAATAATAACAGCTGTCGTCATGATAGCTGATTTTATTTGTAAAAAAATAACCATGAGCCATAAATCCACATACAAATACTGCAAGAGCGGCACACCATTTTTCTTTTGCTTTTTCCATATACAACATGCCTATTTATCCTTTTTGTTAAATACAAATATCTTACTAAACACGTAATTCAGTATTACAACAATGATACTGACCAGTATCTTTGCCAGAAATCCCTCGACTCCGAACAAACTTTGCTTCACACCAATATAATATAAAAGTGGTAGACCTCCTATCTCAATCACACCTGTTGCAATACGTGCTCCGAAAAATTTTACAACTTCTTTCCAAACTGCTGTAAGATTCCATGATCTGCTTTCAAACACAAATAGTTTGTTCGTAATATATGCAAAGACAACCGCTGTAAACCATGCGATGGCATTACTTACTGTCATATTGACAACAGAAGTTTTCATCAGCAGACTGTACACAATCCAGTTTACCAGTGTTGTCGCAACTCCAAAAATCAGATACATGATAACTTCTTTGTATTTCAATAAAAGTTCTTTAATTTTCTTCATGTTTTTCCTTCTTATAATCTAACAATTTCTTCTCAATATAGATTGGTCTGTGTTTTCCCTGAATATACATCCTTGCCAAATACTCCCCTATAATTCCAAGAATGGTAAGCTGTATTCCTCCAAGTAAAAGAATCAATACAACAATTGTCGGATATCCTGGTACCGAATTACCAAAACACAATTTCTGGATTACAACAACAAACAGATAGATAATTGCACACAAGGAGGTAAACAAGCCAATTCCTGTCGCAATTTTAAGTGGAAATGTTGTATAAGAAATAAATCCTTCAATAGCATATTTAAAAAGCTTTCTTACTGACCACTTTGTCTCCCCTGCATTGCGTTCCTCTGCTATATAAGGAATATAACAGGTATTAAATCCAACCCAGGAAAAGATTCCCTTAGAAAATCTGTGATATTCCGGCAGACTTAATATTGCATCCACAACCGGTCTGCGGAACGTACGAAAGTCAGATGCCCCTGGATAGAACTCGATTTCACTTGTCTTATTAATGATTTTGTAAAACATATTCTTGAGACCACCAACTGCTTTTCCCTCATGACGCTCTTCCTGATATGCTGCCACACAGTCATATTCTTTATTTTCAAGCAGGATTTTAACCATCTTTACAACAATTTCCGGTCTCTGCTGCAGATCTGCATCAATCACAGTGATCAGATCTCCGGATGCTTTCTGAAATCCGGCGTAGATAGCTGCTTCTTTTCCAAAATTTCGGGAAAACATCTCGATTACAATGTTTGCTTCATGAAGATTGTATACCTTCTCAAGTTCTTCCTGTGTTTTATCCTTACTTCCATCATTGACAAAGACAATCTCGTATTCATAATCTTCTGCATCAAATACTCTTTTTGCCTCTTTATAAAAAGCACAGATATTTCCTTCTTCATTAAAACATGGTACTACTAATGACAGTTTCATCCTTTATACCTCATTTGTTTTCATATTTTATAATCTTAACATATTCTGATCCGGAATGCCAGATTATTCACCAAACACCTGCACTAGCAACGCGTTTTCGTCACTTCCATTTGCAATATGGCACTGAAAACACTGTCCTGTGATCATCTCTTTCTTATTCTCATCTGCATTCAAAGCATACACTCCCTGAATCTGACTTTCGCCATTTTCGATCCACTCAAGAAGCCTGTCGCTTTTCTCGCCCCATGTCAGTGGTCGTTTTAAAACCACAATGATTGGCTTGGAGTTTTCCTCTTCTGCTTTGATTTTTTGCATCATCTGTTCCGTGATTCCCTGATTCCGATTATCTATTTCACAGACAATATAGTCCTCATACTCCTTGCTGTAGAACGTATCTGTCCCTGCAAACAGTATCTTCTGCTCTCCTGTTTCATTATCGAAAGCTTCTAACCTGCCGTTTCCGTAAAGCAGAAACTGCTGTTCTCCTTCCGTTCCCTGAACCATCACATCCTCTACACCTGTGATGACTGTTGCAGTATTCCAGTCTGAATTGTATGTGTGATACAGATCTGCCTGCAATCGTTCCTGATCGACATAATATAATGCATAGTTATCTGTCTGTCCGACTTTCACACACCCTCCGCTATTTAAAGCTACTTTCGCTCCGGAATATTCTTTTCTCACCACGATATAATCAATTTTGGCATTGACTATTATTCCAAGCATCAGATTACCGCTGGCATTTGGATCATCTTCTGTAATAATATGATAGAGGTACCCACGCTCCCCTTCTGTTACGAGACAAATGTTCGCATTATATTCTCTGATGCCATAAAGCAGGCTATCCTCTGCATACACGTTCACACGCTCTCCATCAGTCACTTCATCGATCAGATCTGCTATCTGTATCTGATCTTCCGGCATCTGATAAATATTCTCCGGCAGCCGGAACCACTCAAAAGTCCTCATTCCTGAATATAGGAACACCAGGCAGCCTGCCATTATCACACATACTGCTTTTATCCATCCACTCTCAATGCGTTCCAGGATTTTCAACAAAAACCATGCTGCAAGCAACGACACCGGGAACATCCAGAGAAAGCGATAATAGGTGTTTCCCTCGCCAAGTTTTGTAATGATGCGATAAGTCAGCTGGTTCAGTATTAAAAAACTAAAAAACAGGCCGCCCACTGTATAATATCGATATTCTTTTTTCCTTGCTAATAGATAAACTGTCATCACGATCAACAGTAAACCGATTGGTGTACTGTTTCCATAATACCAGGAGATGACATTCCATATTGTTTCTGCATTAGTCATAGTTCTTGTCCTGTTTCCTGTGTTTTATCATTCTTTGCAGCAATACCGGTGTCAGTAACACGACACACGCTGCTCCTGTCACCGGAATTGCAGTTGAAGAAATTGCAATACATGCCCATAAAGTAACGGCAAGATAAATATAGTTCCATTTGTCAGATTTTCTGATTTCTTCAATACATAGATAAATAGTAAAAAGTATTAAAACATTTCCTGCATATGCTTTCCCCTCATATGCTCTGTGCAGCAGGAAGGCTGCACTTGTATAGATTGTGTTATCAAAAAGAAAATTGCATGCCATTGCAAGGCAGGTGAATACTCCTGCTTTCCAAAATGCCTCTCTTCCTTTTCCAAGAAATGTTCTGCCAAGCAGATAAACACTTCCGGCTGACAGAAGAACATTTAAACTTGCCCGTGTGATTCTTGTGATCACTAACGGATGAATATGGTATATCTTGCACGCAACTGCTGTATTAATATCAAACGTAACCAATGCTCTTCTCATATAAAGAGATTTTACCTGTTCTCCGGTATATGCGTTAAATCTGTATAACCGATTGGATGTCAGTGTTGTGTTGATCAGACCGATATAATAAGTGGAATCATCATTTATCTCTCCATTAACAGACACATAGTAACATATTACAAACAGGAATACCCCCATAAGCAGAAACCATATTTTGTGTCTTAAAAAAGCATTTCTAACCATCCCAATATCTTCCATGATCCGCTTTTGACACCGGATTCCTACCCATATACAGCAGATCACCACTATAAAAAGCCACAGGATAGTAAGTCCTGTCAGGGTCTGATCCATTTTAATCATCGGCAGTGCACAAATCTGAAAGATTACCTGATATGTAAGGAATCCACTGATCACCTTAAATACCATCCCATGCTTTCTTCTACATAGAAGTTCTAACAGGGAACCAAACAAATAATATATTATTATCTGTAACAGCAGGATTACAATTGCTTTCATTACAGTTATCATTCTATTTTATCTCCATTTATCCATTTCTTTTCTCATTAAGCTTTTCTCTTACGAATCTAAGATAAGCTTTCCAGAACGTAATCACTGAATCGTTCTCTTTCAGCTTTGGATAACGCTTCATCAAAAAATATTTATCCGGCCATAGCCTGACTCTTCCGTAGCGTACGAACTGTAACCATTTCTCTTCTATCCTGCATCCGGCTGTACTTCCCATCTTCTGGTAATTTTCGGGAATTTCCTGCCATAATGGTAATGGCAGTCTATAGTTCTCAATTTCCTGAATTCCTTCATAAATTTCAATCTCTGTTAATCCAGCCAGCTCACCTTCTGTTGCTTCCAGAGTCACTTCCACAAAGTCTGTTGGCTCCATATCCGGTATATTGATAATGGTTCGCCCTCCCTCATGCATGAGTTCATCTGTATGCATCACATATCCGTTTCCAAAGGAGATTTTTACTTTATTCACAGCACAATCATCTGCCGGATTTTCAAACAGGTGAATTTCCTGTATCCTCGCTTTATGATCCAGTGTGATCTTAACCTGCTTCTTCTGGTCATCTTTTTCCGGTATCCAGCTTCCTGTATCATAATTCCACATTCCATGTATGATATCTGAACAGTCCGCACACTTAAAATCATTCAGATATGCCGCATTTCCTGAACTCACTTCAATATCTGCATGATAAGTAAGACTCTCTGTAGGTCGTCTCCAGTATACCATATCAAGATTTATAAACTGTATTGCCTTCAAATCCACGCTCTGGGAATGATATTGTTTCGCTGCTTTGTATAATACATTCTTCCGAATAAGTGCTGTCCTGCATTGCCTTGGAACTGCAAACCGGATCCGTTCTTCCCATTTGTCCATCGGATGAATATGTTCTATCCCATCTGCTTCATTTACAAGCTCTGTCACATTTTTATCATGGTAATAATCAGCATGTCCTTCCCATTTCCCATTATAAGCCTGCGCCTTTAGTACCAGAGGATGCCATAATTTTTCCTCTTTTAGCAGTTCGCCCAGCACCTCATCCACCATTAATGACAATGCCAGATGATCCATATGGTTGTCCCAGTCTGTTGTCACAAGAATCTTAGGATGATACTTAGCAATTACAGCCTTGATATCGTTCTTATAGTTTTCCCTGGTATATGCATGATGGACACCATACTCTGTCATGGCAAATTCCGGTATCTGTTCTGTTCCGTAGGTTTCTGTCTTTCCATTGTAAGATGCTACCAGCTTTTCCGGTGTACTGTTATACAAGTGCTTCGTCTGTGTCTGATCTCCATATCCTAAAAAGATGATGTCCTCCGGCGTCACTCCAAGCTCTCCGAGTGCTTTACCTGCCTCTTTGATCCTGATTGTTCCTTCCTGTCTAAAATAGTCTCCATTTGTGACAAATACGACTTTTATTCTCATATTCTGTTGTACTGCACCATAAATCATGGCACCTGCAATTGCAAGTTCATCATCTTCATGAGGTATTATTACAAGTAAATCTGTTTCTGCCATATTCACTCTCCGTTCCCAGCACAGAATCTGTCACTTTCTACTTACCATACACACGTACGGCTGCTTCATAACTTCTCTTTGCGTAGTTACGTTTCAGGTCATTCCGATTCGGAATGATTTTCCGATACGTCTGTCTTAAGAACTTTTTGAATTTATTTTCCTGTTTAGGTAATTCTTTCTTCTGGAGCTTCATGTGTGTAGCTCCCATCTCTTTCATGATCATCTGCCATCCGGTCACATGCACCGTAAAAAGCTCCGGTCTTGCCTTATATGCCATAAGTACCAGCTGCTGGTCATCATCTACGCAGTCAAGCATTAACAATGCTTCCATTGCATTTCTCACAAGATGCCAGAATTCCGGTACAAGCTCTCTGGGCAGTCCATACATACATCCCATCACACAGTCGTCCTGAAACTGAAGGCTCTGCATACCGATCACTAAATCCGGATCATGTAAACAGGAAATGTGGATCTTTCCACCAAACTCATAGTTCCACAGGAAATCATAGTCTTTTTCATCACAATACGTAATTCCACCATGGTCGAATCCGAAATCCATCCAGACAACATCTTCTGTCAGTAATCCTTTCTCATAAGCATCGTTCATGAAGTAGTATTTCATCATCCACAGATAGTCATATTTCGGATTATTTGAAGATGCCTCCTGCAAGTAACGAAAATTTAAGAAATCGCGGTTTTTGGATGCTTTCTCCATTCGTGAAAGCAGGTTTCCTTCCAGTTCAAAAAGATTATCCGTTGCCATGATAATCGTCTTGTCTGCAAGACCATACTCAGCACGGATTGCTTTAATTGTCTCCGCACTTTTAGAATCTGTATAAACGATCAGTCTGTTCTGTATTCTTGCCCATCGTTTGAATTCATCAAAATACTTCGACGCCGTTCTTCTTAATTCTTCGTTCTTATCCTGTCCTCTTCCGATATCAAAAAAATCGGTTACAAGTGTTATTTCACCCATTTCTGTTCCTTCCAATCCATTTTATTCTAGATCCCGACAACGATTGTGCCAAGGACTGGCAGCTGATGTTCTCTGCAGCTGATCACTTCCTGATACATCTCTTTGTATCTGGATTTTCTCATTGCTTCAATAAGTACAACCTGTCCTGTCTCTGCCATTTCTTCAAGTGCCTTTGCATAATAATTGATTTCTTTTCCTGCGATCAATGTAAGTCCGTTAGTCTGACACTCTGTGACTAATTTCTCGATAATGCCTGCCGGAATTTCTGACAGATTACTTCCTGTAAGATATACCTTCTGGTTACCGGATGTTTTGCAAATTATTTTCAAATTGGCACAGATCAGTTCTATTTCTGTTTCCAATGATAATTTTCCTGCTTTACCATATCTTGCACCAGCATACCATCTGTCAATTTTATTATGTTTTCCCTTCATGCTGCTTCGGATTGTTCCTAATATATTGCTATGATAAAGAGTCTTGATCTCTTCCTCTGATCGAAGACTGCCGGAAAACAGATATTTTAACAACACAAAGATACATGCAAGTACCGCACCAAGTATTCCACCGATCACAAATTTTGATACACTGATATGAACATTCTGCTGTACTGCTGTGTTCTGTGTTTCTTCTGTATCTATATCGGCTGCACTGTCTGATTCCGGCTCTGCGGTATTCTCCTGTGGCTGATTCTCTGTATATTCCACATAAAGTTCTAACTGATTGCCATTCATCTTACTCTTGATCGTATCCAGGTGTTCCCCCAGATTCTTAATAGCAAGTGCTGTATCATCCTGTAATTGTGCAAGTTCCTGATCTGCGATCACATTCTGACTCTGTGAAAGAAGCTGCAAGTGCTGTGCCGGAAAATTCTCCGCCAGCTTCTGTGAATAAGCATCCAGCCCAGACTGTACAATTTCAGCCAGCTCTTTGCATTCCTCCTCATTTTTTCCACGGATACGAACACTAAAGCTGCTTTCATTTGTCTCTTTTACGTAAGTATTCTTTTCAGAAGAAATGGAACATTCGATCAGTTCTGACGCAATCTCCCCTTTTAAAAGGTAATCCTGATACATTACTGCGATCTCTGCTGCATTTCCAGACTCGCTTTTCACCAGATACTGTAATAAAATTACAGATTCCTCATATGCATTAATCGCCATTAATGGAGAGTTTTTCGCATAGGTGCTTTTCTCATCCAGCTGCTTTTTGATTGCAACCGCACCATAAACCTGATCCAGATCCTGTGCTCCTAGAGATGCTTCCATCTCCTCCAATGTCTTGTTATATTCCTCTACCGCTTCATCTGTAGTTACCTTCGCATTTCTGCTGTCTTTCACATATTGATAACCACATAGTAAAACTGCTCCGATCACCAGGCATACTGCAATTACTCTCCAGTTACGAATAAGTTCCCATAAAAAATCTGTAATTTCGAGATCAGTTTCTTTTCGTTTGGTTGTTATATTGTTTTCGTTCATTTATATTCCTCGCTATGTCTTGATCCGCTGTGAGCGCTGCTCATTGCTTACGCACATTATATCATGAATTTCAATGCTGGTACATCTTTGAGACTATTTCGACTCCCAGCCTGGTTGAAAGTATTCCAGCCAGCAGATTTTCCTTGCTGCTAAAAGTTGTCTTTACTGCCTCCTGTGGCAGTTCTCCTTTGTATTCTTCCCCTTTAATGTGAATATCAATCTTTTTTGCAATTTCAGCAATATAATTATCAGACTGTTTCCTGAGTTTTTCATTTTTTCTCACAGTCTGCTTCATACCTGTATCACTACGTCGATACCAGAATCCGATCACCGGCACATGAACCGGATGTTTTCCAGCTTCTAACAGTTTCAGATAAAGTGCCCAGTCCTCATCATAATGCTTCCATTTTTCCGGGAAGCAGTCTATTTCCTCCAGGTCTTTCTTCCGGAATAATGCTGCATTCACAAGTGTATTATTGAAGGTCATCCTGCCTGCTGAAAAAGGTTTGCACCAGATATACTTCTGTCCTTCAAATCCAACAAGATCCGTATAACTCCACGATGCATCCGGATGCTCCTGTAATGCTTTGTAAAGTGTTTCCAGGTAGAATGGTTCAATCAGGTCATCTGCATCCAGAAATGCGATCACGTCCGCTTTGCTGTTTCTGATCCCATTATTTTTTGCTACAGACTGTCCCTGGTTTTTCTGTCTGATCACATGGATTCTGGCATCTTTTTCACTATATTCTTCCAACAAAGCAATTACACCCGGACGTGAGCTTCCGTCATCTACAATCACCCACTCGAATTCTTGCATGCTTTGGTTTATCACACAATGATATGTCTGTTCAAAATTCCGCTCTGCATTATAAAATGGTGTCACGATCGAGATGCGTGGTCTTTCTATCGTTTGCTTAATATTAGCTTTTGTCTGTATCTTTCCCGGTTCATCTGCAAAGGAAAATTCCTCTATCGATTTCATTGCTCAATTCCTTTCTTCAGATAATCAACAGACTGACTTCTGTAACTGCAAAGCCTGTCTGCAACACTGTGGTAATCAATTACCTCTGTATCATCTATTTCGTTCTCTGCCTTGATGTGCCTGCTCTCAAGATTCAGGAATGTAAGCAGATTGCTGATACGTCCATTCTCTTTGTATACACTATAAAACTTTTTTTGAAAGAGAATGGAGAAAACCGTTCCGTGAAAAGAATTGGTAAATATCATTTCTGCATCACGAATATACGTCAGAAACTCTCTCGGTCCCGCATCAAAAATCATATTCTCACTTTTCAGTTTCGGTGTTTTTTTATAATGTAACTCAATCAGTCGATATCCGAGCACTGTTGCCGCTTTTTCTGCGCATTTGCCCAACAACGCATCCTCTACCACAAAATAGGCAAATATGTATTTTTCCTTTACCAACGGCTCTTCATATAATAAATCCTCATAATCTGCCCTCTCTAAAAGAAGTGTCGGATCCACAACCGTAGTAACTTCTTTTCCTGTTAATTTCTCAACTACCCGTGCAAGTTTCTCTTCCCTTACGGATATATGTGCAAGACTCTTTAATGCCTGTCCAAAATATGCCTGCTCCGCCTCAGGTATACTTCCGTTTGGCACACTCGCTGCATAGGAGATTTTCTTACACCCCGGTGCAAATTGTCCAAAATATGCTGGGTCAAAACCATGTGTCAGTTCCCTTGCCCATATCTGATCACTTCCCAGAATATAAACATCGCACTGCTCCTTTGCTAAGTCATCCAGTGTCAGTTTCTTTTCCTGTCCGTCTAGCAGTTTCTCTCCTATAAATTTTTCAAATGAAGTCCACTGATTCTTCCATTCCTTCAATCCATAGAGGTTCTCACCCACTTCGTGAAATACCTTGCCCCATCTTGATGGCAGAATGTCTCTCTTCCAAAAATCAATATGAATGCCTTTTCGGTATAATCTCGCAATATAGGGATTCTGATAATTTAAAATCTTTGCCTTATATCCCATTCGGTTCAATTTTGTTTTCAATGCATACGCCTGTAATACTGCCCCATAATTATGCGCGTTATGAAACGTCAGAATTCCAATTTTTTTCTTTTCATCCATTATTTTCTTACCCTCGCCATAATTTTATTTTTCATAATACTTCTTTCCGTATGATTCAATAATACAAAAAAGTTAACAATACATCCAGCAACTCCCGCGATCACACATACTACAAAAAATGTTATCCAGTTGATCGGCAATACATATAGCCTTTTAATTCCAAAAAATGCGATCATCATAATAAATGTCGTTCCAATATACCTGAAAATAATTGGATAGAATGTATTCCATTTTATTTTCAAACATTTGCATGCATATAGCGGAACAAAAATCAGATTACCAAGAATTCCCGTCACCTTGCTGACACCTGCCACTGCATAAATTCCAAGTGATGTTGTATTCAAGTAAATGAATACAAGCAATACATTGGTAAAACTTATAATAAGCCAGAAGATAGAATTCACCTTTAGACGATTCGTTATAAGAAATACATTGTTTAAGGATGTTGTCACCCCTGATACCATCAGACTCATCATAATGACTACAAGTAATGAGTAAATCAGGTTCACATCCTGATTTGGCACCCAAAGTTGTACAAAATATTTACCAAAAACAACAAGTACACAAAAAATAATATTGACAAAGAATGAGGAAAATTTCATGGAAAGTTTCAGTTCCTTTACCACCGCCTCTGTATCATCCTTTGCGTAGTACATTGTAAGATTCGGACTAAATAAATTAATGAGCGTATTCGTTAATGTCGAAATATACGTTGGAATCTGTTGCGCAATAGATAATTCCCCCATCAGGTATGCACTGATCCAGATATTCGTAATTACCAAATCCAATCCGTCTGAAAGAACCTGTGATAATCTGGATATGGAATTCCAGATTCCGGCACTGATAAGCTCTTTTACCTTGATCCAGTGAACATAACACATTTTCAATCGTATATCAGGTACAAGCAATCTGGTATAATACATGTTCATTACCAGCCCAACAAACGTACAAATACAGGTTACGATTCCAATATAGGCTACATTTGGAGGCAGCATACCAAACAGCAGACACATTAAAAACACACGGAGTAATGCCGTCACAATATTGGCAATACTGCTTAAATATAATCTATTGGTAATAAAAGTTGCTACATTATATACCGTACTGATCAAAGTAATAATAAAATTAAACAGAATGAAGAAAAATAAAAGCTTTACCGATTCTTCCAGTTCAACCGGAATATCTAACAGTTTCTCCGCATTTAAGATCACCGGCACTGCAACTGCAAGAATAACCGGTATGATCGCTATATTTGCCATCAATACAGATGAAAAATATTCATTGGCTTCTTTCTTCTTACCCTGATGATACTCAATCGTAATAAATCTTCCCGCTACTGAGTTCAGCGCTACCGTGAGAATTGTAATATAGTTAATTACATTATTTCCAAGACTCACAAAACCATATGCCTCTTCCCCTACCGTATCTGTCAAATACGGTGTAAAGAAAAACGCTATGCCAAGTCCTACAATAAATGTCACAAAGCTTGCAATTGTATTTATAATGAGTGCCTTATCTTTCCCCAATTCTTTCATGTTCAAAAACCTCTATATAATCTTCGTAAAATTTCTTTTTCGGAAATTCTTTCGCCTGCTCCAAAGATAACTCACTCATCTCTTTCCGCTTTTCTTTATCATCTGCCAACTGTATGATTGCAGCTTCCAGATTCGGAATAATATTATCTCTATCTATCCATACAGCCACATTTGAGGGGGCATACTCTATCATTCCACCGGATTTCGTAATAATAAGGGGCAGTCCGGAAAGCATTCCCTCAATAGCAATCAGACCCGCTGCCTCTTCCCACAGAGATGGAATAACCTGGATATCTGCCGACTGATAGTACCGATATAATTTCTGATTCTCAATATATCCGGTAAACTTCACACGCTCTCCGGCTTTCTCCACCAGTTTCTGTACTTCCTGCACATAAGGTGTCACCACATTACCGCCAAACCCAGCACTTCCTATCATGAGAAGTTTTATATCCGGCCGCTTTAAATTAATAACTGCCTGAAGTAACTCTCTCACACCTTTTACCTCTATAATTCTTCCACAGAAAAGCAGGATAGTATCGTCCCTCTTAAATCCAAATTCTCCCCGGATTCTTTCCCGCTCTTCCGGCGTGATCCTTTTCTTAAATTTATCCTCATTCACACAATTATATACTGTGTAAGCTTTTACATCTTTATCCTCAGTTGTCCGCATCCACTCTCTTGTTGCAAACTGACTGATTCCAATCACACTTCCGTAAATATGATCAATATATGGCTCGCACAAAAGGTGATGGTGAATATGAAGATATACATTCTCTTTTCCGAATTCCTGTGCAAAACGTTTGAATTCATGATATAATCCACCTTCTGCAACAATTGCATCCGGTCTGTATTCTTTCAGATAACGAAATACTCTGCGATAATAAGCAATATCAATCCATGTCTTGTTCTTAATAATCCGATTACTGTAACGTATCACACGATTGATCAGACGATCTGCCAATGTTGTCTTTGGAAGATATATAATTTTCGAATACTTATACTTCTCTGCAATCGCCCTCGCCTGCTCATTGTCCGCACAAAATACCATAAACTGTACCCGGTGTTCTATTTCGTTTTGTTCTACAAGTATGGTCAACAGTTCTTCAATTGCCCCACCCTTGACAGCTGGTACCGGACCTGCTTCCGGCAATACTAATGCTATTTTTTTCACTCATTTATCCTCTCATACGTCGTGATAATGTCCACAAATAGAAATCTGGTATATATACTTTCAGCCATCCTGAAATCTTCCGATGCCTGTCTTTTGTCTGCAAAAGTGCATTCTTATGTTCTCTTGCAAATTTTTTGCAATATTTGAATTCAGCTTTGTACTGTTTTTTCTTCTCTGGAGACAATGCAGCATATTTTTCAAATACCCTGCTTACACTGCACCCTATCAGATTAATATCTGCAAATTCCGGTGAGATTTTCGTTAATTTCTCATAACACAATTCTTCCACTCTCATAGCTTCCAGATATTTATCCTGAAATTCCTGCTTCATCGCACTTCCAGCATAAATCATATAATGATAAAATGGATATTGAATCAATGAAGCTCTCTCAAATTTTTCGGAACAAACCACATTCGTGTTAAACAATAAGTCCTCTGCCACTTTATATTCTTCAAACTGAATATTTTCAATTAAATCTTTGCGATATAACTTACACACCGGTCCCCACACAGTAAGCAGTGCAAGACCACTCTCTGTTTTGTTTTTTCCATGAATAATTGTACGTTCAGTTATAGTGCAGTTATCCTTTTCTTCCAGTTGATTTTCTTCCCGAAGCAGGCAGCATGCTACATCTGCATGATCTGCCTCAGCTAACCGATACAGACTTTCCAGCATATCTGCTTCAACCCAGTCATCTGCATCCAGAAACATCACATATTTTCCTGTTGCCAATTGTATTCCTTTATTTCTTGTCCTTGCAACACCTTGATTTTCCTGCTCATAAACCTGAATTCTGTTATCCTGTCGTGCCCATTTATGACAAACTGCAAGACTGTCATCTGTAGAACCGTCATCTATCAACAAAATTTGAAGATTTGTATAAGTTTGTCCACAAATACTCTCCAGTGTATGGGGCAGATATTTTTCAACATTGTATACAGGCACAACAATTGTTATTAAATCATTCATATATTTTCCTCATCTGTCCGATCTTCTACACTCTTTCTCTTTGTAAAATGAATATCACCACTGCCATATCCATGAAGTACTACTCCAATCCAGTGTAAGAAAATGGAAAAAGCAAAAGCCAGAATACAAGTTGCAATTCCAAAAATCATATTATTAATCGTACCACCATCAAATAACAATTTGGTATATGGAACAGATAAAATACAAAGTGCCAATACATTTCTTTTCTTTAAGAAATATGTAAGACTTCCTTCTGCAATTGCAAATGGAATCAACATATTTATCACCGCACCAACTACTCCGAAATTTGCATAGCCTTCTGCAATAAGTCCAGGCTGTGCATAAGATGCTGAAATATATTTTGCCGAAAGAAGCGGCAGACTCACATATTCGAATCCGAAATATCCCGCAAAACTCTTCACGTAAGTAATTCCATGGAAAAAACCGTGTACTTTCACATGCTGGATAATATTACCTCCAAGCTCCGTCCAGACACCAAATAGCCTGTAAACCTGTCTTACACATGAATCATAAATACTTTTGAAATTTGTAATCTCGCTTAATATATTATAGCTTCTGTCATAATAGAGATTTAACTTTACCAATTCAGATACCATTCCATATGCCATAACAACGAAAATCCCGAAAATCAATAACGGAACTACTTTTTTTCCTTTTTTATAATTATCATTCACTGCCACAAAGAGAAAGAAGATTAATAACAGCGGCATGATATATTGAATAAAAAGGAATCGATTGGTTCTTACCCGATAAAGGCAATATAAACCTCCTAAAAGACCACCCACTGTATACAAATTAAGGTTTCCATGTGTACATAAGAATCGGACCGAAAAGTAACAGAAAACCGGAACATATAGCACAAGTCCAGCTGTCCCCAATCTAAAATTCAAAAACAAAATAACAATTCCCATTAAGAAAACAGTGATATCATCCGCCCTCTTATACCTTATAAAATCACTCTGTTTCACTTCATCTGTCGTCTGTTTCACACATAACAGATATAGGAATATTACTGCCATAATAATAAAATATACTCCCAAATAAAGTAGAAAGAAATCCTGTGGTTCCTGCACTCCCTCTCTTTCCATCTCCCTTAATCTGCTATCTGTAAAATACCCCGGACATAAAACTCCGTCAATAAACACGTTAATCAATAGAAACAAATACCCTACACTGAATATTTTTCGCTTTTTCTCATAAAGAACAGACACTGCTAAAAACGCCACTAACGATATCAAAAGCAATGCACACCGCTCCCAGATATGTCCATCTCCAACCATAACTTTTTTATCCAACAGAAGATTCAGACAGATAAATATCGTGACTGCGACCATCCCGGCTCGTGTCACCTGAAACATTTTTTTTGTCATACATACCGCTTTCCTAAACTCTTGTCATTCATTAATACCATCACACATTTCACTGCAAGTTTCACGCTCTCTTTCCAATTATAGAGATATGGCTTTGCAAAAATTTTCCAGAAATACTTTCGAATATCTTTTTTCAATAATCTTTTTTCCGGTTCTTCCATAGCTTCCCCATTCATTGCCAGATAAAGCACATTCCATGCCAGACAGCTCTGTATCACTGGTGCCAGAAGTTCTCTGTCTTCTTTTGCCTGAAAATAATCTATCCGCTCATGCCACATTTCAAAATAATCCATGCAATCCTGTTTTTTATAAGTAACTCCCATAATGGAATCTGCACGTTGTAGATAGTAGTATATATTCTCCGGAATACACACCACACATTCCTGATTCTCAAAAACGGATACAAACACATACTCATCTTCGTAATGTCTTCCACATGGGAAACGCAGTTCTTTAAAAATTTTAGCATCATACAAAGCTCCCCATGCTGTAACAAGTACCCATTCACCCTGAAGCTCTTTTTTTATAATTTCTTTTCCCGTATAAAGCTCCTGCTTCTTATCCTGTGTCACACATATTTGATCTGTAACTTTATTACTCTCATCAATTATCTGAATTCCGCAAACTGCAATTGATGTCCGATTCTGCTGTAATGCATTATACAGTTTATAGATATAATCCTCATCAACAAAATCATCTGAATCAACGAACGCCACATACTCTCCCTGTGCAATATCCAATCCGACATTTCTTGCATCAGACAAACCACCATTTTTCTTATGTATCACTTTGATTCGATTGTCTTTGTTCTGATATTGGTCACAGATTGCTGGGCACTCGTCCGGAGACCCGTCATCTACCAAAATAACTTCCAGATTTCCATAACTCTGACGGAGTAACGAATCAACACAGATTGCAAGGTATTTTTCTACTTTATAGATTGGCACAATCACACTGATTAATGGTTTCATTTCATTTCCTCATACATTTCTTCTAAACGTTCCGCCTCCACACGGATATCAAATCCATGTTCTGCAAGCTCTTTTCCAAAACTTCGTCTTGCCTTTCCGCTTTCTTTATAGCGTCCTGCCGCCCTTACCGCTGTCTTCGCCCATTCTGCCTTACTTTCCTCCAGCGACAGGAATGGACTGCCCATCACATCCACTTCCCTGGTGATCGTATCAGAAAACACACATGGCAGACCACATGCCTGTGCTTCTACACCAGTCATTGGCAGCCCTTCGAATAAAGATGGCATGACCATGACATCCATTGCCTGATATAACTCTCCGGTGTTATCCACCATTCCGAATATTTTTACTGAATTTATCAACCCAAGTTGTTTTATTTTCTCCTCAATCTGTGGGCGTAACTCACCATCTCCCACCAGCCATAATACACTGTCTTTGTGGATTTTTCGTATCTCCGAAAAAATATCTACCAGATACATCTGGTTTTTCTGTTGGCAGAACCGGCCTACATTTCCAATAACAAGCTTATCTTTTGCCTGATACTGTGTTCTGATTTCATTTCTTGCTGTTTCGTTATAAGCATATTCATCACAGCAGATCGCATTTTTCAACACAGTATAATCTTTTTTGCCAAAAAGGAACGCTCCTGCTGCCTGCGAGCATCCGATCCGATCGGTAATGTACTTTTGAGATATGCTCCAAAGCATTCTATTCCGCACCGCTTTTCCTTTACTCTCCGCATATACAGTTGCATGGCTATGTACAATTCGATGACCGATTCCATACTTTGCAGCAACCGGCAGGCATAAAAATGCAATGTAGGGTGCATGCAGATGAACAATATCATATTCACTGTGATGTTCTGAAAAAAACTGTTCAAAATATTTCTTTGTCTGTCTCATCTGTCTGCCGGACAATACCGGATAAGTATAGACTCTTGAGCCAAGTTTTTTCACTTCTTTATCAAATGTCTCTTCCTGCTCTCCGAAGATCAGATAATCCATCTGGACACGTTCCATATTCATATGTCTCTGATAATTGAGCATCACTGTCCCGACACCGCCCACCGGGCGTTTTCCAATGATCTCCAGCACACGGGCTACACGCATGATTTTTTCCTCCATTTATGCCTTACCCTTTAAGCATTTATAGCATAATTTTCTTTACACAAAAGAATTTTTCTATGAATTTTTTCTTAGTTATTCAGATTTGCGCAAAAATCTCTTATAAGAGTACTCCTTCATCCACCCCGGCATCATGAGTACAACAAAAGTTCCAACCTGCGCCTTTATATATTCAAACGTATTTGTAATTCCTAACTCGTGCTGCTGTTTTCTAAGTTTTTGAAAATCCTTGTAATAAGCCCATCCACTTCTTCGCTTTACTAATCCCATGCTTGTTCTCGCCCGGACAAGTATATCTTCCATGTTCCGGAACTGATATCCCTGTGACAACATCCTACTCCATAGAGAATAGTCCTCCAGAAATGGAAAATGTTTATAATTTCCCGCTTTTAAAATAGAATCTTTCCTATACATAACTGTCATGTGATTTAATGGATTACGCACTTTCACATACTCTAAAATCGCTTCCTGAGTCTTTGGCATGTTCTTAACGCGGTCTATGGTTCCTTCATCATTAAATTCCCGGATAGCACCACCTACCACATCCACTTCAGGATGTGCTTCCATATATGCCCCCTCTTTCTCTAATCGATCCGGCATCGCAATATCATCCGTGTCCATTCTTGCGATCAGATCATATTGGCATAATTCCACTCCTTTTGCCAGTGCACGACCAAGCTGAACATTCTGTTCCATAGCATGCACGTGGAGATAATCACATTTTTTCTGATACTCCGCCACTACCTGATATAATTCCTGTGTCAGAGGTCCATCTTCGATCAGAAGGATTTCATCTGCAGTCCTCGTCTGAACTAATATACTTTCTAATGACGCTCTTAAATATTCTGGATTTTCTTTTTTATAAACAGACATCAATACGGATATTTTACTCATATTCTATCTCCTTAGATTTTTTTATACTCTCCAGAAAATCCACCACTTCATACTCTCCCACTTCTTCCGGAAATGATAGTTTCCGGTCATAGGTCAGGCTGCCAAAAACCTTTGAGAATATGTTAACTCTTCCGGCAAGCTTACCGATGATCCACTCGAATCCCGGAACGAGCCATATACTTCTTCCATAGCTTTCGGCGATCCGTGCTACCATATCTGATGTATTCACATATTGGCTGTTTTGTGGGCAATAGATACCATCTGCATCTCCTCTGATAATCCGATATAAGAACTCGCACAAATTCTCGATGTATATCATGCTTCTCTCATTGCTCACTCTCGGAAAAACAGGTATCTTGCCCGCCAGCTTCTCCAATGAAGCATAATTTCCGGTACAAGCTTTCCCATAAATCATTGGAGGTCTGATAACTGCTACTTTGAATGTATCACTTCTTTGCTCACATAAGTACCGTTCTGCGGCAAGCTTGCTTTTTCCATAAAAAGTAATCGGTGCACATTCTGTTTCTTCTGTAATCTGTCCCATTGTCATTCCATAAACACTCATTGTACTTAAAAAAACGAACTGACGAACCCGCTCAGCCTTTGCCTTATCCGCAAGTTCTTCTGTCAATTTTGTATTAACTGCATAATAGAGTGCCTCCATTTCCGGCTGTTCTTTCTGATGTACAATTGCAGCCACATGGAGGATCGTATCATATTTTGAAAAATCCATTTTCTTCCATTCTGAATTTCTCACAGAAACAAATGTAACATGCCATCGGTCTTCCAACGGCATGTTTCCATTTTTTTTCTCTATATACTGTTTGAATGAAGTTCCAACATAACTGTTGGTTCCGGTTATCAAAATCTGTTTTCCCATTATTTTCCCTCGAATAACCCAGCATGTCTTTTTATCCGCTGCTACTAGCTATTTATGCATTTCTCCGGTTCCACCTTCCACAACACCTTTGTGTGACAAGACTGCTGTGATCGTTCCAAAAAAGCACTTCAGATCCATTATGAATCCAAATTTTTTCACATACTCACCATCCAGTTTTGCCTTTACATCTATCTCCAACTCATCACGTCCGTTGATCTGCGCCCATCCGGTCAGTCCCGGCATTACATCATTTGCACCATACTTATCACGTTCCTCGATCAAATCATACTGATTCCACAAAGCTGGTCTTGGTCCGACAATACTCATCTTTCCCATAAGGATATTGATGATCTGCGGCAATTCATCCAGACTGCTTTTTCTTAAAAATTTCCCTACTCTTGTAATATACTGTTCCGGATCAGCCAGCATATGGGTTGGCATATCCTTTGGCGTATCAATTCTCATAGTTCTGAATTTGTAGATCATAAAGTGTGTCTTATGGATTCCAACCCTTTTCTGTTTAAAAAGGATTGATCCTCTACTATCAATTTTAATCGCAATGCATAAAATCAAAAACAACCAGGATAACAGAATTAATGCCATCGCCGATAAAAGAATGTCAATTATTCTTTTCACTCCCATATAAAGTTTCTGTGACATTGTAAATTGTCTCATCTTTTTGATTCCTTTCATGTATCTGCAATTATGCAAGCATCAGACAATAAATAGATATACCTGTACCTATCAGCATTAAAAACGCTATAAGACTCTGATAATTCTCTAATTTCATGCTGCATCTCACTTTTTGGTTTATAAAAATGAGACTCAGTGGAAAGATCAGCGGCAGATAATATCTTGGCGACACTCCGTTAATTACCATTGATCCTACCGGTGTAAAATCCAGATATAATGCCGTCCAGACCAGACATGCTGTTCCAAATATTAATACTGCATTCCATATTTTCATCATGAATATTTTTCTTTTTATCTGTGCATCATATATTTTTTCTGTCATTCCAAAATCCGTCACAAATGTAAACAACATCGTAAGCAGTACTACAAAATATCCTATTCCATCATAGATTCCACGGTATGCAAAATTTGCAAGCACTTTGGAACCAATAAAATAAGATGCAAACGTTGTTCCAAGTGATTTCAACAAAACTCCTGTATACGTCAACGGATATCCCAAAATCATAGATAACTGACTTGTCTGGCTCGTATCTCCTCCACGGTAATCTCCTACCTCTGCTCCGCTTGTAACATTACCTATTAACGGCAGTATAAAGGACGCAAACATTAATATTAATAAGACAAAGATTCCTGCTTTAAACAGATTCTTTTGTCTCCTGCTACAAAACTTGTCCTTCGGCATAAGCCAATATAATGCCAAAAATGGAATATAGACCGCCTTTGAAAAGCATCCCACAACCATAGCAAGAATAGATACCATCGTCCGTTTTGTTTGAATTTTTTCTTCACTCAGGTACTCTGTTACAAACAATGCTATGCCCAACATTAAAAGTGCTATCACAAATGCATCATATGTAAATGACGAAAAAAGAAATACCGTTGTCGGCAGCAACCCAACACACATCAATGTACGTTTTCCATACTTGCTGAAACGAATCGCACACGTAACGACAGCTGTACAAAACAGTAAATTAAAAAACTTTCCTAAAAATACTGTTGCTACATAAGACAATCCCAGTGTTCTTCCTAATCCAAGCCCTAATATCTGTGGAAGATAAGCCCTTTGTCCATATCTGAGAAATCTACCTTTTTGTGATGATAATACAACGGTATCATTTGCCTGATTAAGCCATTCTCCTATCCATTGTTCTTCCTCTAACGTGTCCCCTGTTGGTACGCGCATTTCTACATTTGACATCACAGCATCACTGTACTCCATATAATTCCATACCCAGGAGTCTGTATATGCTATATTATAATGAATCTGTTCATCCCATGAATCAAATGAATGATGTGCTGATAAGATAATCACCGTTCCTAATGCAACTGATACCATTGCGTACATCCATTCGGGTCTTTTTCCAAAAAAAGTACAATGAGAAACAAATAAGTAACTTAGCAACAATACTGAAAATACAAGCAGAAACTTTGCCCAGGAAAATACCGTGTGATTTACAAATATTATTGAATTTAACTTATCCGCATCTTTGTTTTCCACTGTAAATTTCAGGCTGTCAACTTTCTGATCTACCCATACTGCAGATTTTCCAAGCAAAAACGATGCAGTATCTTCCAGTTCCATCACTTCTTTTTGTCCATACCCATCATAGAATGTCACTTCCATTCTGGAGCTGATATCCGTTTTGCTTTGATAAATCAAATAGATAGAGCTCACATATCTTCCATCAAACAAAAAATCATACGTTGTCTCTCCATCTTTATTCTCTGCCTTTTGTACTTCGCTCACCTGAAAAGTCTGCTCATATTTTTCGTTTTTAAACGAATTCCACTGTAATAATACCTGTTCTACAAATAACGATAGGAAAAATATTACAATAATTGCAATAAAATCTCTAAGATATATTTTTTTATTTTTTAGAATTTGTTTTATCTGTTCCATTTTCCTTTTTCCTATCAAGCTGCAAAATAAATCCCATTCCTGCAAGTACAAGAATTAAGATGACTTCCCAAATTTTTTCCATATTATATACCCTGTTTTCTGGTTCTACCGATTCTGAATAGAGTATGTCGGAACCATACGCTGCACCCATTCCCGTATATCATCCGGTTCTTCTACCACATGCTCTTTGATCTCTTCTAACTGTTTTAAAAACTTCTCTTCATCCATCTGAATCGGTTTACCAATATGAATTAATTTGTTGGCTGTTTCCTGCATGCCTTCTTCTTTCATGAGCATCTCTTCATACAGTTTTTCGCCTGGTCTTAATCCTGTAAATACGATCTGGATATCCTCGTCGGGTTTATGTCCCGAAAGAAGTATCAGGTTTCTCGCAAGGTCTACGATCTTGACCGGTTCTCCCATATCCAGGACAAAGATTTCTCCCCCCTTTGCATAGGCTCCTGCCTGTAACACAAGAGATACTGCTTCCGGTATTGTCATAAAATAACGGATAATATCCGGGTGCGTAACGGTAACCGGTCCGCCTGCCTCAATCTGCTTCTTGAATAAAGGAATCACACTTCCGTTGCTTCCAAGTACATTACCAAATCGAACCGCTACATATTCTGTCTTAGAACGATTATTGTATGTCTGAATAATCATCTCACAGATTCTCTTGGTAGCGCCCATAATATTCGTTGGGTTTACTGCCTTATCTGTAGAAATCATGACAAAACGTTTTACATTGTATTTATCTGCGGCCTGAACCACTTTCCAAGTTCCTAAAACATTATTTTTTACTGCTTCATTCGGGCTGTCTTCCATCAACGGTACATGTTTATGCGCTGCCGCATGATATACGATCTCCGGACGATATTTATCAAAAATCAGATCCATGCGCTTTGTATTTCTTACGGAAGCAATCAATACAACCAGATCGAGTTCAGGATAATTTCTCTTTAATTCCTGCTGAATATCGTATGTAGTATTTTCATAAATATCAACGATCACTAACTGTTTTGGATTGTGTGATGCAATCTGGCGGCATAACTCGCTGCCAATCGAACCACCTCCACCTGTAACCATAACTACCTTATCAGAAACATATCCCATAATGGAATCAAGATCAACCGTGATCGGATCACGTCCCAAAAGATCATTTACATCAACATCTTTTAATTTGCTGATACTGACATCCCCATTTACCAACTGATACATACCAGGTAAACGTTTTAATTCACAGCCGGTCTGTTTACAAATATCTAAAATTGCCTTTGTCTCTTTTGCACTCGCTGTCGGAATTGCAATAATAATCTCATCTACAAGATACTCATTTGCAATTTCTATGATATCATTTCTATCTCCAAGGACTTTGACACCATGCATATATTTTCCAATTTTGCTTTTATCATCATCCACAAAACCTACAATATGCATATTCACAAAACGACTGCCGGAAATTTCTTTGATAATAGAATTTCCTGCTTCTCCGGCACCTACTACAAGCACTCTCTTAAGATTCTTCTCATCCACTTTTTTTCCAAAAAAAGTTCTGACTGCACGGTAGGAATAGCGGCTGATAAACATAAATGCCAATAATAGTGTTCCATAAATAAAATACCAGCTTCTAGGCAGCGGATACTCCTGATCTCTGTAATTCAGAAGAATCGTCACTGTATTGAGTAGCGTATCTACAATACATGCTGCTGCAAGATACAATAATTCGGTTACCCCTGCATATACCCAAAGGCTGCTATACAAACGAAATACATAAAATACAATAATCGCGATCACTAACGTTGCCGGCAATGAACTCCATACAACACCAATATAATACTTTGGTACAGCCGAAAGACTAAATTCAAATCTTACAATCAATGCCGTGATGCTTGTCAATATTACAATGCAAATATCCATCAGCACCATAAATATTCTCTTGATCCATAATGTTTTATCTAAGTTTTTCATAAGTCCGCCACTTTTCTCTATAAATTATTTTGCATATACTTCATAATGTTCTGTATTATAAATTTTACTAAATCCAATGCTATTAAAAAATTCAATATTGTCATACTCAGAATTAATAACCAGACAATTGCAGCCATAGGAATCTGTTTCCATCTGCAGCTGTTCCAGATTCTCCTGTGTAAAAGATAAACCTTCACCATAAATAACTGCAAATCTGGTATCATATTCACGAAGCTCGCCTGCCACCTGTTCCGGTGCAAGAACTCTTGGTTTTTCTACAAATTCCAACTGTTCAGCGATCTCCATGACTTCATTTGATATTTTATAACTATTCGTGATAAATTCCAAATGCTGCGACGTATAATTTAATCCCATCCCTGCCTGGAGCAGTAAAATATATATCACTATGACAATTATTTTTTCTTTCTTAGTGGGTATGTTTATCAGATAGTCTGTCATTACAACTCCAACAACAGCTACTATATTTAGTATTCCATAGACCATCCAATGATCTGTGTTCTGACCGCTCATATTTAGTATGCCATTTGCAATTCCCGGCGTCATCAGAAAAAGTATACCAAAAATCTCATATATTAACAAATTTCTTTGTCTTTTTTTATTTATAATCAAGAAATAAAATATTGCAACAAAAAGGAAAAAAACATTTGTTCCCATCCCATTGTAAGAAAAATATGCATTTTTAATGTCTTCCCACAACCCGGACATATTTATACCCCTTCCTTACAAACCAGACAAGAATCATCAGCAACATCATCAGGAACACATAAAACCAGCCTTTGTGATGTAACAATTGTGCCGCCGGATATAAAATAATAAATAATACTGCCTGCATCATAACCGGATGTTTTACACAATCGGATACTTTATTTTTTTCTCCTCCATACATGAAATTTAACATACGCATCACTTGTAAAAACGCATATGGAAGAATGCAGCATTCCAACATTACACTACCATTCCAACAGCTTCGGAATATGCCTGTCACCGGAGTTTCTACCGCTGTATATATTGGTACATAATAGATAATTTCTACAATTATTAAAAATACTGCCTGCATTTTTTCCTGCTTAAAAAAGGACTTTCCAATTTCCCAATAACAGCACATAAAAAATGGTAAAATGAATAATGGAAGTATTACCTTTATCAGCAATGCCGGATGTAATCCGGAAACCCATGCAGTGACCGCATATAGCATCTCATAAGGTGAAAATATCTTTTCCATCTGCGTGGCAGGATACTGTTCGCCAGTATATGGCTGATATATATATGCAGAATTGGTATCAATTGATGTCATTACTGTTTGTACTGTCTGCTCCATCTGTGGTTTTACGCAAACTACAGAAAACAATATTGCTATTGCGGTTACTACCATTGCAATTTTTACAGCTTTATGCCCACTTCCCGATTTTCTTTTATGTTTGAAACATCCAAGTATTGCTTTTTTATTTGCTAAAATGGATACCACGCATATCGTAATCGTCGCAAGCATCCAAACCATACTAAGTTTTTCTAATGTACAGCCACGATATAAAAAAAGTACCGCAACACACCAAAATATTCCAAGCATAGCAACAAATCCATTTGCATATGTGCTTGATATATTTCTCCTTTTTACACCTGCTGCTGCATCAATAAATGCACCTGCTAACAATGGTACTAAAAAAAACAAATAAATTACCAGCAATATTCCTGCTGCATTTTTCATTCATTTTCTCCTAACACTTTATCGACTTTGCGTTCTAATAAAGTTTTATATACTTTCGTCCCCTTAATATACTCCAGTTCGTTTTCTACTTTGTTCATATGACATTTTAACTCACTAAGTGCACTGAGTATCGGATTGTCCTGCAACCCTGCTTCCCTGATTCTAAATGCAATTTTGATCTCTCTGACATTATTTTCCCATTGATTTTCAAATATGATCTGCGGATCTTCCGATGCAAATATAAAATCATGATCTTTTGTTATGATGGCATTGTGCCGATAATGTTCAATTTCATATTCATTGTTATCTTTTGTCACAATTTGCACCTTGAGATTTTGCAAAACACATGAAACATTTAATGGATCCAATCGTATTTCTGATACATCCTGTGTGAATTCAATCGGAATATTCAATTTTACATTCTGTCCTATAATATGATTTGTAATTGCCTTGTCTTCAAGATAGTTTGTTCCATCATTTAAGAACACCTGTAAGAATAAGTTTTCCTCCGGAAGCTGTTTTTTCACATCGTATACTTCTTTTTTGTAAGCAATAAGGCTTGCGTTATAGCCATTTTTCCCACCATATACATATTGATTAAATGCTTCATTCATATTTTCAAATATAACAATTTCTTCTTCCGTAATATCAAAGCAATCATAAATTTCATTGATTGTCATGATATCTTTCATAGCACTGCCATTTCTGGTATAAAAAGCAGACACCGCACGGTATATTACAAATTTCACTGGAATTGGAAATGAAAATACCCATTCATAATCAATAATTTTATATTTGCTGTCAGTCTGATCTTTTATGATATTATCAAAGCTCATATCGATATTCATTTCTTTTCCACATTCCATCTCATCTGGGAAAGAAACTTCGCCAAACACCTGTACAAATTGTGCATCCGGCATAAATGTTCTTCTTTCTATATTAACATTGCTTCTTATGATTCCATCATACATTCGAAGCAAAGAAAGAAATCTTACTTCGTCTTTATCCTCAAGAGCCTCCAACATTGTATTGCAAAGACTCTCCCCGGTTAAAAATTCAAAAGCGATCTCGTTTTCTGAAATCAGTTTGGATGGACACAGGATACCTTCATCCTTATTTTTTTCATAATAATCAGACATCTTCCTGATATGTGCTACTCCGTCTTTTGCCAATGCTCTTTTTACAACCAGTCTCTGTTCCCCATCCTTCATTATGTAGGTTTCTATCTGAAACTGTTTTCTTCTCTCTTTTGTAATTTTTGAGTAAATTTTCTTCAAGATATCACCTCACACTATTTTGTAACTTCTATAAAGAACGAATTTGCAAAAAATTCAAATTTTTTTTCTTTTAAAAGATTTGCATAGACTCTGTTTTCGTTAAAAAGCATCATTCTTGTATTATCGAAAGTATCTAAACCTATATTAAGATCATCTTCTCGTGGAAGGTACTCATCAGAAAAAATCTGTACAGGGAATTTATAATCCGGAAACGGATAATAAAATTCTGCTTTCCCATATCCAGCATCTGTAATTATTTTCTTTAACGCCTCTTTACTAAAAGTTCTCACTTTACTATCTGTATCAATATAACCTTCCAAACCATCAAAAAATTTTCCAGTATGGTCTTCTCTGGAGCCTGCCCAATATTTCAATCCAAATTTATTTTCAATAGCAATCAGCAGTTTTCCATCTTCTTTCAAATATCCACTGATTTTTTTTAAAAAGGCTTCAAATGGATGTTCATCATCCGTGTAATAACCGGCATATTCCAATACTCCGATCAATGTAATATAATCATACTTTTCTTTCAAAACAACATCATTGAAATTTCCAACCATAATTGTAAGATTATCGTATTCTTTATTACGGTTTGCATTAATTAATGATCTGCGTTTAGAAAGATCTACACTTGTCACATGCTTTGCATTTCTGCAAAGTACTCCACTGATAGCTCCACATCCTGCCCCAATTTCAAGTACAGATGCATCTTTTTTAAAAGGATACCACTCCAATATATTTTGTCTGACAGGTGAAAAATGATATAACACTGGCCACCGGTCATCTTCTGCAAGTATCTTCTCTACGTCTGGTTCTTCCATAATAAGCTGTAACAGATCATTCTCGATGTCCCCGTCACTATATTGATCCTGTCCATTATAAAATGTATAATCTAACGTTACTTTTCCAATCTGCTCTGTCATAGAACCTCTTTTCTATAGTTATCTACAACTATTATTTTTTACCCAAGAATCTCCTTGATATCCTTTATAAAATCAAATACATGCTCATTTTTTACATATAATGGATTCGCTGTCACATGTTCTACCTGCGGTCTGTAAGCTTTACAGATTTCAGTCAGATGTGTTGCAATGTTCATTGGACTGATATTATCCAGTGATACCATGTTATCATTGAAATCCTTAAGATCTTTATTCGCATAAGTATTCGTGATCGTCTTTACATCAAATACCGACATCTCAAGTGGCGGATAACTTGGATGTGGTGAACACATCAGTGAAATTCCTGCGTAAGTTTCCTGCAAAGTCCGCGCATATTCTTCAATTGTAAGCTTTCCAACGGAGACAAGCTCTTTGCCGTTTCCAAGCGGAATTGAACGGTGCATCTCCCCTGCCGAAAGAATCTCCCATTCCTCAATATCCGGCTGCATCATCACCCATTTTTTCAGAGCCGCTACTACAAGGTTAAATGCATTACGCTCCGTACCTGGACGTCCATAAACAAGAATCTGTTTTTTCTTATCAACCTGTGCAGGCATTTGCTCTAACGCTTTTCTTAATCCATCATTTAAGACAGGATCAAATGCAAAGCTATGCGTAAAATGGTAATGATTTTCATCGAAGAATTCTTTCAACAACATACTGTTAAAAATTGCAATTGTTGGATAATCACTTTTGTAGGTAGAATCTGCAAGCAGGTACTTCGTAGACCAGGAATAAAATCCAGGCTCATAATCCTGAATAAAATAGAGAAAAATATTTGGTTTGATTCCAAATGTATTTTCAAATCCAACATAAGCATCCTGACAACAATATGCTGTCCACCAGCCAGTAAATAAGAAATAGTCATTCTCTGACACAGGAATACTGCGGTTAAAACGGTTGCTATATGGAATAATCTGTTTTGCAGCGAGAGAATCATCTTCTGCTTTTACAAATGTATACTCATCGGAATATTTTTTAATTGCTGCTTTGTCTGGCTCTGCATCTACTAAAATAATACGTGCATCATAGCCTAATGCTTTCACTAAAGTATCGAAAAACTTCAGTGCAGTTGAGATTCCACCAAAGACATGCTCTGCATTGATAGACGGAACCAGAAGGTTCATTCTGCGGTTCGGATATTCTATCTTACGGAAAGTGTATGGTGTAATTTCATATACATTCGTATCCAATTGTGGAAGTCCGGTTTCTCTTTTTCTCTTCAGAAGCATTTTTTCCTCCTGCTCTTTGACAGTCTGCTGCACCGCGGCACAAATTTTGGGCTGACAACAATAATAATCAAGATTTCTATTATAATATGGATCTCCGTTTTTCCGGTAGGTCTTATACATCTGATCCGACAGATCAAAGTCAATCTGTGGGATTTTACTTGCATCCCTGCTCTTAGATTCATAATGATACAGACGAACATTTGGATCGTAGATATTCACGAGTCCATGTTGGTTTGCACGAAGTGCAAGTTCAATATCGCTTCCACATACAATGAATTTCTCATCAAATCCTCCGATTTTCTCAATTGTCGCCTTCGAAACTGCAAGACAGGCTCCCGTTACCGCCGAAACATTTCTTGTTACCATCGGTGACACAAACGGCGATCCATAGTGCTGTGGTTTCATTCCCTTGAACACATGATCAGCCCAGCCACCCATTCCAATAACTACCCCTGCATGTTGGATCGTATTATCTTCATATAAAAGCAGCCCACCGACAACACCAACATCTTTTCGTATGGTTTTCTCTACCAGTCTTGTAAGCCATTCCGGTTCAATAACTTCTACATCATTATTCAAACATACATAGACATCTCCGGTTGCGCACTTCATTCCATAATTATTAAGTCTTGACCAGTTAAACTCAAACGCCGCATCTTTCACGATGACATTGTCATGTTCTTCTTCCACCTTCTTCAGATAAGTAAAAGTCTCTTCCTTCTCAGAATTGTTATTTAAAATAATAATTTCAAAATTTCTATAAGTTGTCTTCGCATAAATACTGTCAATTGCAGCCTTTAACAAATCTGCATGATCTTTAATTGGAATAATAATGGAAACCTTCGGTTCCTCATTCATGTGATATCTCACATCATAGACAAACAAATTCTCTGTCTCATTTGCAGTCGCTGCTCCTTTGCCATAAACACGGTCTAAATGTTCCTGAATTGCATTAAGTCCTGCTGTCTGTGCATATGGCTTTGACTCCGGGTTGGCTGCTGTGGAGCTTGGAAGATCTCTCCAATGATAAAGTATCTCAGAGACATGTCCAATCTTGTCCGTCATCTCTGTCATTCGAAGTAACAGATCATAATCCTGGCTTCCGTTGAATTCACTGCGAAATCCACCCACTTTTTCAAATAAGGACTTCTTGAATCCAATCAAATGTCCTAAATACATCTGGCTCAGGAAAAGATCCGGAGACCAGTCAGGTTTACATAATGGATCTCTCGTTTTTCCTTTCGCATCAATAATATCCATATCGCTGTATATGATCTCAGAACCTTCTTTTTTTATCTTCTGATAAAATTCATGTAATGCAGACGGTGCAAGCTCATCATCATTATCCATAAGAAGGATATACTCTCCGGATGCAAGCGCTGCTGCCGCATTGGTTGCTCCTGAAATCCCCTGATTTTTTTCTAATAATTTAATTTTAATCCGGCTATTTTTCATTGCAGATAAGTGCTCTCTTACCTCCTGCTTTGTAGAACAGTCATCTGCAATGCAAATCTCCCAGTTTTTGTAATTCTGCTTTTCTATAGATTCAATCGCCTTATCAAGCCACTTAATTTCTACATTATATACAGGCATTACAATGGAAAAAAGAATCTCTCCACTATAATTTTTTAATTTTTCTTTCTTCACTCTGCCGTATCCAGGTTCATAATTTACACTGGCAGATAAACGCTGTTTAAAGATTTCCGGTCCCTGATTTTTTAAAACTTTTAATCCTTTTTTTATTTTCTGAGGATTTCTTACTCCCTCTTTTATAATTGCTGCAAGCTTCTGTGTTCTTCCCATAATGCTCCTTTTTATATACAGCGATTCCTATCATCGCTGATTTTACTCGCTGTTCGCCTTCCCATAGCCTACTCTTCATTACAACTTACTATCGAGTTCAAATCAAAATACCCAACAGTAACTTTTTTAGATAAAACCTGTATACAACAAATATCATATAATCTGTGATGAACTTCTAATTCGTCACCATTATATCCTGTACATCCTAACTGTAGCAGATACTGTCCTTTTTGAAATGGCAATTTTTGTCTGAATGATACTGTAAGTGTCGTCCCTGCCTCTATCAGTCCAGGCTCTAACCCTTCAATAAGTGAATTGGTTCCGGTAAGATCTGTTCCCTTTAAATCCCGGATTGTAAATGCAAAAATTGGATTTAGCACATCCTCATGAAACTGTACCTTTAATTTCAAAACACACTCTTCGAATTTAGAAACAGTATTCGTAATCTTTCCTGTTGCATCGAAAATTCCAAAGTCAATAATCTCTGCCTTTTTATCGCCATACTCCTGCTTATCCGGATTTAAAATCATGGATTCTTTCCATGCAACTCCTTCTATTGCTGCATGACCGTCTTCTTTTTTTGGGCTGTCTTCCATCTTTGATTCTGCCATTACCCTTTTGTAAAGATCGATCATGTCCTTTGGTTTACCCTCTGCAAGCTTTACCCCTTTATTCAAAAGGACAACTCTGTCACAGTATTTTCCAATGCTCCCCAGATCATGGCTAACAAAAAGAATGGTCTTTCCCATTTTCTTAAATTCTTCAAATTTGTGATAACATTTCGTCTGAAAAAATACATCCCCAACCGAAAGTGCTTCATCGACAATAAGGATTTCCGGCTCAATATTGATTGCAACTGCAAATGCAAGACGTACAAACATACCGCTGGAATATGTTTTGACCGGCTGATTTACAAAATCACCAATATCCGCAAAATCTAAAATATCCTGCAGCTTTTCATCTATCTCTTCTTTGGTAAAACCAATCATGGTTCCATTCAGATAAATATTTTCAATTCCGGTATATTCCATATTAAATCCGGCGCCAAGTTCCAGCAACGCAGAAATACGCCCATTTACTTTGACTTCCCCATCGGTTGGATTCAAAACTCCAGTGATGATCTTTAAAATTGTAGATTTTCCTGAACCATTTGTTCCAATAATGCCAACTGTCTCTCCCTGACCAACCTGAAAAGATACATCATTCAATGCGTAATGCTCTTTTCCAAGTGGTTTTTTTGAAAATCCTAATGCATCTTTCAAGCGATCCCGGTTTCTGTCATATAATTTATATATTTTTTTTACATGTTCTACTGAAATTGCGATGTTATCCATGCAGTTACCTTTCTATAACACATCTGCAAAATGTGGCTTTAATTTTTTGAATATTTTTGTCCCGATTATGAATAATACAATTGTAAGAATCCAATAATAAATTGTCATGCCTGGTTGTTCCCAAAATCCAGCCTTATTGATCAAAGAATCCCTATATCCTGCCACAATATAATACATTGGATTTAACTTTAAAATTGTAATCAGAATCGGATTCAATTCCATCCCATCAATATTCCACATAATTGGTGTCATCCAGACGCCTATCTGCAAAATAATGTTAATGATCTGTCCAAGATCTTTGAAAAATACTACTATTGCAGATGTTGCATATATCAGTCCCAATAAAAGGATCATCATCGCAAAGGTATAATATAACATTTGCAATGTATACAAATCCGGATAATACCCATAACACGCATATAAAATAATTGTAAATGCAATAAAAAACAAATGCACAAACAAAGCTGATATCAATTTAATAATTGGTAAGATATCAATCTGGAATACTACCTTTTTTACCAGATAGCTATACTCCATCAGCGCATTTGTTCCCCCACTGAGCACCTCCTGAAAGAAAAGCCACGGTACAAGTCCTGCTATCAGCCACAAAACAAAAGGTGCTGTAATTCCTGATCTGAGATTAATACCGCTTGCATGCATTCCCTTTTCAAACACAAACCAATATACCAATACTGTTACAATCGGCTGGACAAAAGCCCAGATAATTCCCAGATAGGATCCTGCAAATCTGGTTTTAAAATCATTCTTTGACAAGTCCCATATTAATTTTCGATTACTTATTATTTCTTTCAGCATATTGGCTTGTTTTATTTCCGTTGGCATGCTTTTCCTCTAACTTTCATTCTCTTAAGCTATAACTTATTTACGGTTTTTGACATATTCTGAGATTCCACTCCATACTTTATCCTTATCAGATAATGTAAGATCCGCCTCAGTCATTCCTTCCGGCATCGGCCATTCCACACCGATCTCCGGGTCTTTCCACAACAGCCCGCCCTCATCATTTGGATGATAAAAATCTGTTACCTTATAACAGAATTCTGCATAATCGGACAATACGATAAAACCATGGGCAAATCCCTTTGGAATAAAGAACTGTTTCTTATTCTCTGCAGATAAAGTTACACCAAACCATTTGCCAAATGTCTCTGAACCCTCGCGCAGATCGACTGCAACGTCAAACACCTCTCCATTTACCACACGCACCAGCTTGTCCTGTGGATAATTAATCTGAAAATGTAATCCTCTTAATACGCCTTTTTTGGATGCAGACTGATTATCCTGTACAAATTCACAGTCAATTCCTGCCTCTTTGAAATCATTGTAATTATAAGTCTCCATGAAATATCCACGGGCATCCCCAAATACGGCCGGCTCGATCACTTTTAATCCTGCAATTCCATTGCAATTGTCTGTTACTTTTATTTTTCCCATTTTTTATACTTCCTTTTCGAATCTTTTTTATCCATAGATGAAAATAAAGACTTTATAATCCCTCTGCAATTTCCATCAGATATTTTCCATAATCTGTCTTCAATAATGGCTGTGCAAGTTTCACAAGCTGCTCTTTGTCAATGAACCCCCGCTTGTAAGCAATTTCCTCGATACAGGAGATATATAATCCCTGACGTTTCTGGAATGCTGACACGAAATCTGCCGCTGCAAGAAGCATGTCATGATTTCCGGTATCTAACCAGGCAAATCCTCTTCCCAATGTTTCAACATTTAAAGTTCCACGGTTCAGATATTCATTATTTACGCTTGTGATCTCTATCTCACCCCTTGCGGATGGTTTTACATTCTTTGCAATCTCAACTACATCATTGTCATAGAAATAGAGTCCCGGTACTGCATAGTTTGACTTCGGATTTTCCGGTTTTTCCTCGATGGACAATGCTTTTCCATTCTCATCAAATTCTACAACCCCATATTCTCTCGGGTCTCTTACATAATAGCCAAAAATGGTTGCGCCGGCTTCATTTTCTGTACGCTCAGCTGCGCTCCGAAGAACTTTTGAGAAACTCTGTCCGTAAAAAATATTGTCTCCTAATACCAATGCCACTGCATCTTTTCCAATAAATTTTTCGCCGATAATAAATGCATCAGCAAGTCCTCTTGGCTGTTCCTGTACCGCATACTCAAATCTCATTCCAAGCTGTGATCCATCCCCTAATAACTCCTCAAACACCGGCAGATCCCTTGGTGTAGAAATAATCAGTACTTCTCTGATTCCAGCAAGCATTAAAGTTGATAAAGGATAGTAAATCATTGGTTTATCATAAACCGGCATGATCTGCTTTGAAATTGCTTTTGTCAATGGGTATAAACGTGTTCCGGATCCTCCGGCTAAAATAATTCCTTTCATTTTTCATCCTCCTAAAAAATTCATTTTATCACTTTTTGGTAAAACGCAAACAAGCAGTATCATCCGACCTACGGACGGTACTGCTATTTGTGCTATTATTATTTTCCCTGATACATATCTTCATAATATTTCTGATAATCACCACTGGTAACATTGTTCATCCAGTCTTCATGTTCTAAATACCAGGCGATGGTCTTCTTAATTCCATCCTTGAACATCGTCTCCGGTTCCCAGCCTATCTCAGCTTTTATCTTGTCAGGTGCGATTGCATATCTGCGATCGTGTCCCTTGCGATCCTCTACATATGTGATCAAATCTTTGCTTACATTTGCTTTTCTTGGATCAGTATCAGGAAGAATTTCCTGTAGAGTCTCAATGATAATATTGATAATCTCAATATTACGCTTTTCATTATGTCCGCCAATATTGTAAGACTCACCAAGCTTTCCATGTTCCTGGACCATGTCAATTCCCTTTGCATGATCATCTACATATAACCAGTCACGAATATTCAATCCATCTCCGTACACCGGTAATTTCTTTCCGTGCAAAGCATTGTTGATAATTAATGGAATCAACTTCTCCGGGAACTGATATGGTCCATAATTATTAGATGTATTCGTCACATTAGCCGGAAAATGATACGTATCAATATAAGCCTTCACTAACATATCAGAAGACGCTTTACTAGCGGAATATGGACTGTGTGGCTGATATGGAGTTGTCTCATAAAAATAGCTTTTTCCATCATCAGGAAGTGAACCATATACTTCATCTGTCGATACATGAAGGAACTTTTTACCAGTTTTAAAACTGCCATCTGGCAGCTCCCATGCTTTTTTTGCACAATTAAGCATAACTGCTGTTCCAAGAACATTTGTCTTGACAAAAACTTCCGGATTTTTAATACTTCTGTCAACATGACTTTCTGCCGCGAAATGCACAACACGGTCAATATCATTTTCTTCAAAGATCTTCATGATAGCATCCTTGTCCGTGATGTCTGCTTTAATGAAAGTGTAATTATCTCTATTTTCAATATCTTTTAAATTCTCCAGATTACCTGCATATGTCAATGCATCTACATTGATAATTCTGATTTCATTATCATATTTGCGAAACATATAATGAATGTAGTTCGATCCAATAAATCCAGCTCCTCCAGTTACCAAATAAGTTCTCATTCCGAGATCCTCCTATCATCACAATTATTTGTCATTTTACCATATTTTATATACTAAGACAAGTTTTACACATCTTAGGATTTTATTAACTATTTCAGCTCTGCCATATAAACATCCAATGCGTCTTTCCAGTCAGCCATCTGATAACCATCCGCTAATCTCATCATATAATTATCCAGAATGGAATATGCCGGACGATCAGCCGCTGCCGGATTCATCTGTTTATACTGTTTACTTGTTACATGATTTACCTTTGTGCTTTTTCCTGCTCTTTTGAAAATTTCCTCTGTAAAGTCTGCCCAGTTTGTATCTCCCTCGCAGGTAGCATGATACAGACCATAATTTTCCGTTCCCTCAAAATGATGGATTGCCTTTGCAAGCTCTACTGCACTTGTTGGCGATCCAAGCTGATCGCAGACAACACTCACTTCATCATGAGTCTCCGAAAGGTTCAGCATAGTTTTTACAAAGTTTTTTCCATCTCCATATAACCAGGCTGTACGAAAAATAAAGAAATGGTTTGAAAACTGTTGAACAAACTTCTCCCCCTCGAGTTTTGTTTTACCATAAGCACTCACCGGATTCGGTGCATCAAATTCAGTATATGGTTTTGTACCATTTCCCTCAAAAACATAATCAGTTGAAACATGAATCATCTTTGCGCCAACTGCCTCTGCTGCAATGCTTAAGTTTCTTGGACCCAAAGCATTGATACGATAGGCTGCATCCCACTGCTTCTCACATGCATCAACATTTGTATGGGCCGCACAGTTAATGATCACTTCTGGCTGTTCTGCACGTACAAGTGATAATACCTGCTCAATTTTTGTAATGTCAAGTGCTGTCACACCTTCCCCTTCCGCTACATCTGTATTAATAAATGTCACATCACTTTCTGCATATTCCTTATTGATCGCACGACCAAGCTGTCCATTACATCCTGTTACCAAAATCTTTTTACTCATTCTCTTCATTCCCTCTTTCTTTTTATAAAATTTTCCATCTTTTATCACACTTCAGTTTTCTTCTTCCTGTCCTTTACGACACAGGATGTTATTATTAAAAATACTATAAATACTACTCCAAACGAAAGGGTACAACTCAGTGCCGCTCCCAACATTCCAAGACTCTTTACGAAACTCGATCCCAGAAATACTGCAAATATAAGTCCGGCTCCATATCCCAGCAATAAAAAAATCTGTTTTCCCGTAACTGTTACCACATAATAGAGACAATATACATAGGCATTCAGTCCTCCGCATATCATAATGATCACCAATTCCATTCGATATGCCCTCAGATCAACTCCATACACAAGAGATAATATTGGTATTCCCAAAAGATAAGCACCCACACATGCTGCAATCGTAAGTGCACCAATTAAAATCATCATTTTTTTCACAATGTCCGTAAACTCTTTTATATTTTCCCCTTCCCAATCTCTGGCAAGATCTGTAAGAAGTGGCCGGAATACAAAAAGGCTTAATAAATTGATCACAAATGCAGGCATAAATAAAATATTATAGCTGTTCTGAACCGTCTCATCGTAATATGTGTTAATCGCATATTTGGGTGCATTGTTCAGATAATTCATAATAAAAGATGACACAAACAATGGCCAGCATGCATTATAAATACCTAAAATCCCTCTCCATTCAAGATGCACCGGCGTTGGTTCAAAGTATTTTTTCATATGTAAATCATAAAACAGCATAATAACCAGTGACGTTAATGTAAGTGTCATAGCCGCATATAACAGGTTGTCTGTTAACCATAATATAATTGTGAATGTAATCGTTGAAATTCCGCTCCGCATTAACATCTCTTTTCCGGAAATATCAATGCGTTCTCTCTGTTGGAATAGTCCACTATATACATCTGCCACAGCCTCTACCATTCGATACCCCAGAATCCAAAACACGGTAAGTGCTTCGACTCCAGTATAACCATTCACAACAATATAGCCTATCATGCAGATCAGCATAATAATACAATTTAACATTCTGCTGGTAAAATATTGATTAAATGTAAATTTATTTTTTATATCCGTCGACTGAACTGGTCTGATTTCAAATCCACCGACAGAAAACAAAAGCTGCGCTGTAGAATACGCCAATGCAAAAAATCCACCTCTGCTCTCTCCGCTGATCCGGTTAACGATAATCAACAGAAGCATAGAGGAAAGTGAATTGCAAAGACTTCCAGCCATATTCCACATAAATTTCTTCTTTGCTGTTGTTTCCTTCATTTATTTCTGTTCCCTTTTTTCTTTCTCATCAATTGCAATCTTCTGTACTAATTCTTTTACTTTATTGTCCAGTTTAGAAATGTCCATAGTGAGTTGAAAACATTTGACAAGTAATATAAATATAATCAAAAGAAATATGAAATTAGTTGTGGAATATACGCCTACCAACTCTGACATCCAATCTGCAATCTGTGGAAAAATACTAAACAAAACGAGCATTATCGCAAACAATGTCCAAAAAATAGAATACTCTATCTGTAATTTTTCCTGTTTTACTTTTTTGCACATATAAAGCAATGTAAAAACAGATACGATAATCAATGTAATTCGAAATGCTATCGACATTCTTTTCTCCTTTATCCTGTCTATTTTGTAAAATCCACTTTCTTTTTATTGCGAAAGTTCTGTATTAATAATATAGAGATCAACATTCTGGCCATATATTTTGCAGCATTGACGGCATTAAGATAACTTTGTCCGGCAATTCTTTCATCCATCTTTGCCTGTATTTCTGCCACTTTTGCTCCCATTTTAATCAAATACGATACGGTATCCGGTTCCGGTCCAAAATTTATGTTGTTTGCCAATACTTCTATTAATTTTTTATTATACATACGCATTCCAGATGTCGGATCCATGATTTTTGCACCTGAAGTAAGTCTGATTGCTGTGGTGATCAATCTGCTTCCAATCATCCTTGCTGTAGCCGGTTTCTTTTCTTCAACAAATCTGGATGCGATCACAATATCATTTCCTTCTTGTATTTTCCGGATCATTGCTGCAATATATTCCGGTCTGTGCTGTCCATCTGCATCAAACTGTACTGCGCAATCATAACCCTTTTGATATGCATATTTCATACCAGTCTGAAATCCACCTGCAAGTCCTAAATTTACCGGAAGATCTATAATATTGTAATGATTTGAATGGCATATCTCAGATGTTTTATCCATTGATCCATCATTAATCACCACATAATCATACTCTGGATAATTTTCTGTCAAATGCTTCACCACACGTTCTATATTGTCTTGTTCGTTGTATGCCGGAATGATGATCAATACTTTCATTCTTTCTCCCCATTCATGTCTTTTGCAATCTGCATAACCTTTTCAGCAGTGGCATCCCACGTGAAATATTTTACTAATCTATCATAACTTTTACATTCTGCCTGTGTTCGGTATGCATCATCTTCTATTACTTTTTCCAAATTTTTCTGAATTGATTCAACTGTATTATCTCTCATGATAATTCCATACTGTTCATCTACAAGTAACTCTTTCGCTCCCCCCTGATAGGTTGTTATCACAAAACACTTACATGCCACAGCCTCCAGGACAGAAGTTGGAAAACCTTCCGAATCCGATGGCAGGCAAAATATATCTGACGCATCCAAAATTTTAACAATATGTTCAAAATCAACTTGTCCGGTCAATATGATATACGGATCTGACATTTCTATCAATTCCTGATATAATATACCATCCCCTGCAATCATTAAATAAACTGGTGCCTGTCCTTTTTTTGTCCTGCTTATATTTATCTTTTTTACCGCTGATACAAGCTGTTTAATTCCTTTTTCCGGAATTAATCTGCCAGTAAAAGAAATTACTTTTGCTTCATTCGGAATCTCATATTCCTTCCGATAATCAATGTCAGACTCTTTTAAAATCCGCTGAAATTCTTCGATTTCAACCGCATTATATAGTGTTCCCTTTGATTTGATATGGAAATGTCCGCTCCACTCACAACAGGCTTCCGAAACTCCATAGTAATCATCACAATACTTTTTCAACAAAAATGTAAGGAAATGCTCATACCATCCCCCCACTGTGTCAAACAACTTATTATTTACACTCAGGTGAGATGTTCCATGCTCTATTACAATGGATGGAATCCCCTTACTTTTTGCAAATTTTGCTCCGTATAATGAATGCAAATAGAATCTCGTATTAATAATCACAAGATCATACTGATTCCTCTCGATCAGTTTTTTTACTTTTTTAAATTCTTTGTTTCTTTTGAACACCGGATATCTTCCGCCTAATAAATCGTAACATGGCAGACGATAAATCTGGATTCCTTCTTGTATTTCATCTCCTGATAAATCACCCGTATTTGATGTTACTATAGTAACTTCGTTTCCTGCAGCGATCAATTTTCTGCTCAAATACAAAGTATAACGTTCTACACCACCAACATGCGGATAATACTGTGCAGAAAAAATGCAATAATGTTTTGACATTTTTTTCACCTGTTCAATTACTCTAATGTATTTTTTTATTATGAATAATAAACTTTTTTAATATATAACATTAAAATTCTTGATGTCAATCCAAATCCTAATATACGATATACCCTATGAACCATACGAACTGCCGGATTTATATCATAAGTTAACAGATATGCATATTTTTTCATTATCTCACGATCATTTTTAATTTGCTCATCCTGTTCTATCAAATATGCCTGTCCCATCCAGACTGCAAACGGATAAGCTAAATACGCATAAAAAACTTTCCGATATTCTTGATCCAAATATTTTTCTGCATATTGGGTATATTCTATTATAATATTTTTCAGATCATTCACCATATAATATTTCATCTTCTGACTTGTCTGAGCTGTTTCATGGCCTTTGCGGTACACATAAAATGGTTTATCATACCATTCAAACCGTTCTGCGCAAATCAGCATTCTGGCAATCCAGTCTGTATCTTCATTGCGGATTCCCTTTTTAAAATACAGATCATGTTCCCGTATCAAAGAGGTTTTTACAAGTTTTGTCCAAACTGTAACGCTAAGCATTCCAGCTTTTATCAGATTTTCCACTGCCTCTTTTCTTTTCTTTCCCGATACAAGTGTGCGATCAAAAGAAGACGGATTTACAGTTCTATTTTTATCCTGCCAATACACCATGTTTGCGTGCATCACAACATCCGGTTCTGTCTCACTTATCACTTTTATGATATCACACAACGCATCTGGATCACTCCAATAATCATCATTGTCCATAAATGTGATGTAATCACCACTGGCTTTCTCCAATCCGACGTTTCTTGCATCTGATGTTCCACCGTTCTGTTTGTGAATCGTAACAATTCTATCATCTTTTTGGGCATATTCATCACATATCATCGGACTATCATCCGTAGATCCATCATCTACTAACAAAATTTCGAAATTGTGATACGTCTGCGCCAATATGCTTTCCACACATTGTTTCAAATATAAAGTTGAGTTGTATACCGGTATAATAATGCTTATTTTCATATCTTACTTAATATCTTTTTCTTTTAATTTTTGAAAAAATATCCCTTACTCTCCCAATCCATCCTCAATCGCTTCCACGATCGCGTTTAAAGCCTCTTCCTCGTCTTCGCCCTCGCATATGAGTTCAATCTCATCTCCGGACTTGATACATGCGCCTAACACGCTTAAGACACTTTTTGCGTTTGCGATATTATCGCGGTAGCGGAACGTGATATGTGATTTAAACTGCATTGCATCCTTACATAAAATTCCCGCAGGTCTCAAATGCAGTCCTGTTGGATTTTTTATTACTACTTTCTGACTAACCATGCTATATTACCCTCCAAATTCCAGTCCCCTGATTTTTTTATCCGTATGCCGGTCTGAATCACCATGTTATAATCAGACCAGCATTTTGGTATTCTATAACATAATTTTTGTGATCAGTTCTGCCAGTTTCTTCGCCTCTTCATCAATCACTTTCTGGTCTTTTCCTTCGATCATGACACGCACCAGAGGCTCTGTTCCGGATGGGCGGATGAGAACCCTTCCCTCGCCCTTGAATTTTTTCTCAACATCTGCCACGGCATCTGCAATTTCCTGATATTCCATGAATTTTTCTTTTTTATGGTTTGGAACTTTTGCGTTGACAAGAGCCTGTGGGAGTACTTCCATAATCTCAGCAAGTTCTGACAACGGTTTTCCGGTATTGACCATAACCTCTAATAAATGCAGGGCGCTTAATAATCCGTCACCGGTTGTATTATCGTCTAAGAAGATAACATGACCGGACTGCTCTCCTCCGATGTTATAGCCATTTTTTCTCATATTCTCAAGAACATAACGGTCGCCGACCTTTGTCTTTTCCACATGGATGCCCTCTTTCTGCCCCATAAGGGTAAATCCGAGGTTTGTCATGACTGTGACTACGATCGTATCTTTCTTCAAAGTTCCTTTGGACTTCATGTAGTTGCCACAGATTGCCATGATCTGATCACCGTCCACAACATTTCCATGCTCATCCACTGCAAGCATACGGTCTGCGTCACCGTCAAATGCAAGACCAACTGCTGCCTTTTCATATACAACACGCGCTTTCAGCTCATCCATATGAGTGGAGCCACAATTGGAATTGATGTTGGTTCCATCCGGATCAGTATGGATTGCGATAAGATCTGCTCCAAGATCTGTCAGTGCTTTGACAGATGTATAATGGGATGCGCCTTCTGCGCAGTCTACAACAATTTTCATACCTTTAAGATCCACCGGAACACATTTTTCCATGAATTTCACGTATTCATCTCTCAGGTCAAAGCGGTAATCAATCTTTCCTACGCCGGAACCGATCGGAAGTACCACGTCTTTCATGTTATTTTTGATCAGAGCCTCAATCTCATCTTCCATCTCATCCGGAAGCTTGTAGCCCTCTCCATTGAAGAACTTGATCCCATTAAATTCCATTGGATTGTGTGATGCGGAGATGACTACTCCGGCATCTACTTTGTGTTTTCTGGTGAGATATGCGATCGCAGGTGTCGGCATCACTCCGACAAATATTGCATTTGCGCCAACCGAACAGATACCTGCCATTAATGCGCTCGCTAACATTCCTCCTGAAATTCTCGTATCACATCCTACAATAATGGTTGCCTGATGCTCCTGCTCTTTTGTGAGCACGTAAGCTCCTGCCTGACCTAACTTTGTTGCCAGTTCAATTGTCAGTTCCGAGCCCGCCACACCACGGACACCGTCTGTTCCAAACATTCTTGCCATGTTACTATTCCTCTCTTTGTTCCTGATTTTATAGATATCTGTGAAACTGGTTATCAGCTTCTTTCAATCATCCAATATTTTTTCAGATTTTTATGATTTTCAATTCGTTATTTCTGCTCCACTTGTTTCAAAATCTGCTACCTGTCAGTTACCTTCTTAGACGTTGACGTATTTTCCAGTTCTCCATCTGTATTGTCAGATTCAGCAGAAGCAGATGTATCAGATGCACTTTCAATGGTAACCGCAGCATAGGTATCCGCATAGCTGACCGTATTTGTATCCAATTCAAATGTAATCAGTACACTATGTGCACCCAGCTTTAAATCTGTCAGATCGATACTGCCGGAAATCGTCTTTTCGTCCAGCGCATCGATCACACTGCTTCTTCCTGACACTGTCAAGGCAATGTTGTCTTCCTCATACTGTACTTTTTCATCCGAACCCAGTCCGATCACCTGAAGATTCGTCACCGGGATCTGCAGAGTCTTTGTCTTTACTGCCTCCACCACAACTGTAACATCAATCTTGGAGTCTGAACTGATCACTAATGCAGTGCCTGAAGGAAGGTATGTGGAAATGTCCACAGTCTTTTCAATATTTGAAGTTGCATCTGTAATATCTAACACTTCTTCCGGGATTGTGATCTTATTAATGGTATTTAAAATAGCCGCCTCGCCTTTAATACGTACTTTCTGTGGTGTATAGGTGATATCCCCTGCCTGGTATCCATCTGCCGGAGTTCCGGTTGTCAGGAATTCCAGTTCCACATCTTTCGTATTCAGGATCTGTGCACTGATATTGACTGTGCTCACACTCAGCGTAAGCTTTGTCGTATCCACAACCTCCCCCTGTGCATCATAAAATACAGGTGTTACACGGTCTGTGATATCCGTTGACATGCCATCTACATTAATAGTCGCCACAACGGTATCGATCTGATTTACCACAGAAGCCGGACCGGATACTTTCATAACATTCGCATCTGTGATCTCAACATCACCAAGTGCGCATCCCGACGCAACCGTACCGGTTGTGTTTGTCTTGATTGGGAACTGCTTTGAAGCAGAATCCTCCAGTTCAAGATCCAGATACAGATCTTTGCTGGTAATATTAATACTGCTGCTGTTACGGTTACAGGTCACGACAACCGGCACACGGTAAGTCCCTGTTTTCTCATCATATTCAATTTTCTGCGCATCCGCCGTTGCTGTAAAGTTCGCATTGGTAAGTGTATTATGCACAGAGCGTTTTGCATACACGCTGAACGTGATCGTATTCTTTCCATCCAGATAATCAGCCCATTTTCCCATGGAGGTGATATAAGATTTATTTTCCAGTGAGACACTGGTTGTATAAGGTTTTGAGTTGCTCGGATCATCAATATTCACGACTACGATCCATAAAACGACAGCAAACAAAACAGCAAGGATCTTAAGGCCAAAGTTATTCATTACTTTCTTTCCGAATTTTTGTAACATCTTTCAGCCTCCTTCTCCATGATTTCACTTTCGAAGTGTCCTGCTCACGTTTCTGAATGTAAGCCAGTTTATTTTTTAAGAATTCTGCATCTACATTCCGGTAAAGTTCACCGTCTAATGCAATAGATACTTTTCCGGTCTCCTCAGACACTACAATCGTAAGGGAATCGCTCACCTCACTGATACCGACTGCCGCACGGTGTCTTGTTCCAAGATCTTTGCTCAGGCTTAAGGAGTCTGTCAGCGGAAGATAGCAGGTGGCAGAAACAACTCTGTCTCCCCTCACAATGACTGCTCCATCATGCAGCGGTGTGTTTTTTTCAAAAATATTGATCAGAAGCTGGCTGGTCAGGATACCATCTACGGCAATCCCTGTCCTCTCATACTCCGTCAGAACGATTTCATCTTCCACTACGATGAGCGCTCCTGTTTTTACTTTTCCCATCTCATAGCAGGCTTTCACCAGCTCTGTGATAGTCTTGTCGGAAAACTTTCCATTCTCCACTTTGTTGAAATCAAAATTAAAAAGATTTACCAAAATATTCTTCCGTCCGAGATTTTCCAGTGCCTTGCGCATCTCCGGCTGGAAGATCACGACCACAGCGATCATTGCCACGTTAAACAGTTTGTCGGCGATCCAGACGATCGTATTCATTTCAAATAAAACTGCAAGCAAAACAAAGGCAAGGATCACAAGGATTCCACGGAGAAGCATCCACGCTCTCGTATCTTTGATCCAAACCAGCATATAATAAATCAGTACTGAAATGATAATGATCTCTATAATATCTGTGAGGGACATCTGAAGTGTCAGGTAAGACACCGCTTTTTCCCAAAACGTCCGCAATATTACGCCTAAATTCTGCACCGGCTTCACTTCCTTTTAATCTAATAAATTTTCGTCTATGTCCATCTCTTCTGCAAATTTCTTCTTGTTCAAACGTTCCTTCTCACTTTTTCCGTTAAAACGTTTGATCTGTTTATCCTTCTCTGTCACCAGAGATTTTGGAACTGCTTTTACATAATAATAGTAATCATCATCCTCGAACTGGAGTCGTTCCGTTCTGGAGTAATCCAGATTAAAAAACAAAAACTGGATGATCATGGCGATCACACCGGAGATCACGCTTCCAATGATCACACCGGCAATTTTGTCTGAAATTCCAAGTAAAATGTATCCTGCTGTCAGTCCAATCGCTTCAAATAAAATACCGGATGCCCATGCAACCGTCCATGAATGCTCAATGTCAAGCTTTCTCACCACATAGACAATGAGTGTCGTAATGATAAAAATGCCAAGAACAAGGTACATCTCTTTATTTCCAATCAGCTGGTTCAATGCCACTACTACTTTTGATACCGAAGAATCCGTCTCTTCCGCTGCATCACTCAATGCGCTTGCATTCTCACTCACTCCATGGATAAAGAAATAGATCACAGTACCGCAGGCAACAGACACCACGGAATACGCCTCACTCAGCAGACCGGAGCCAACCGGTACCGCATAAGGAATATGCAGTTTAAAGCAGACCGGTGTCAGTACCGCATTGATACCACTCTTTGGGGAAAAACGGAAATAAATAAAATAGATGATCGCAAACATGAGAAGTCCTACCAGACATACCTCAATGGATAATGCATACAGATCCGCCAAAACGACCAACGCAGCAATTGCGATCAGTCCATTGACCGGAAGCATGGAACACACAAGTGCAAGAATGACTGCAACCGGTGTCTTGCTGACCAGTTTCATATATCCAATACTGTTGTTGATCATAAGGAATGTAAACAATGCAAGTACAAACCGGATCGCCGGTTTCACATATATTTCATTTTTTCCGTAAAAACGAATCAATTTTTCTTTCAATTCTAATAAGGTTGTCATTTTAGCCTCCCGCCGTTTGTTTTACTCCTGATTTTCCTGCCCCCCGGCAGCGTTCAGTGATTATTCCCAGTCTTTATTCTCAGACATTTTCAGCTTGTCTTCCCTCTCGTATAACTGATTCAGCTTCTTCAGATTGCCATAATACTTCTTTACCTCACGGCGTCCCTTTGTATATCTTCTATTATAAACAAAATACGTGATCGCCATGTAAGCAATCATAAACACAATATACTTTACCAGCACGGATGTCAGCAGTTCCTGAATATCCATTGCATTCAGATTCTCCATCAGCTGGTTCATGGAATAAATGCCCCATGTCACAAGGATCAGCGCAAAGCCAATCGTTCCTGACACAAAGCTTCCAAGCATACGCAGCGAAACATAATCTTTTCTTGCATACTGTGTCATCGGCTTACATTCTTTTCCCTGATTGGTGTCAAATATCGCCATTTTTATCATATGATGTAAACGTTCTTCGTTAACCATGCAGATTTCCTTCCTGTCTGTCACACAATGTATCTACTATAAAATAAACCCATCTCATTTTCTGAAAAAGTACATTCTTCACGCAATTATGCATTCTTATTCATCATTATAACACAGTAGGCGGTATTTTCAAACAAAAAAAAGCAGATGCGACCTTTCTACGTTTCTATCTATATAAATAACGTAGCTATGCGCCCTGCTTTTTTATAAATTCTGTCCTTATTTTCAGATATGTGACATTCTGTTCCCGGTTCTATCTCAGGAATCTCATCTTATCCCCTTCATCACGCTCTCCGCCCGATCTCTGCTGCATTGGACGTGGTCTGTTCAAAGCACTCTGCAGATTATTTGCCATAGCAGCTTTACACTTGTCACAGAAACGTCCGCTTGTGATCGGTCTGCCACAGTGTTCACACAACACACCATCTAAAGAAGCTTCCGAGAGGATCAGTCTCTCCTCTTTCACCCACTGTTTGATCTGTTTCACAGAAACATCCATATCCTCTGCCACCTGACTGATGGATGCCTGTGGATGTTCACCGATATAATCTTTCACGCTGCTAAATTTCTTCTCAAGCTTTGCCCTGCATTCAGGGCAAAGCTGTGCGCCACTCATATAATTAAAGAGTTTTCCACAGCCCTTACAATTTCTTACATCCATAGCATATTCCTCCTAAAATCCCTCGCCGATACTGATACATAGGAAATAAATCTCATCCACCCCTGCCTGCAAAAGTACCTCTGCCACTGCATCGATCGTGCTTCCCGTCGTATAGATATCATCTACAATTAATATTTTCCTATATTTTACTATATTTGGTACTAACTGGAAAGCTTTTTTTAGATTTATCTTCCGTTCGACATCATTTAATTCTTTTTGCGGCGTGGTATTCCGGATTCGTTTTACCATGCGCTTTTCCACCGGAAGATTCATTTTTTCTCCCAGCGCCAGTGCAAATACGGCTGCCTGATTATACCCTCTTCCCTTTTCTTTCCAACGGTACATAGGAACCGGTACAATTGCTTCGATCTGTTTTCTCCGAATCCAGTCTCCATAGATGCGCACTGCTTCTTTCGCATAAAAACCTGCATATTCGCGTTTATTACTATATTTAAAACGGTACATGGACTGGCGGATTTCTCCCTGATAAACAAAAACTGCTTTTCCCTGGGAAAAATAGTGTTTTTTCCTCATGCAGTCTGTGCAGTATTCCCTCCTCTGGTCTTCTAATGGCTTGCCACATTTTTTGCAGGACGGTTCCCCGATACAGATCACTTTCTTCCGGCAGTCTTCACAGGTATCTTTCCCAACATATATCACCTCATCACAGACAGGGCATCTTGGAGGAAATACAATGTTGGATAACCCCTCTTTTATTTTCATAAAATCCTTTCTAAAAATCTCTCCGGTTTCCATCCTAACACTTTTCTGCCCTGCATACTATAAAGGTTTTCTTAAGATTTTAAATCTTTTTCTCATGATTCTCACAAAAAAAGGAGTGTCCTTTACACATTTTTTCTCAAATTCCGGTTGACGAATCCTGTATGAGTGATTATAATTCAATCATTAAAAGCATTAATGCTTTAAAGCATTAAAGGCTATGATCAATGATAAGGAGAATGAATATGAAAAAGATGAACAAAATACTCTCTGTCATGATGGCAGCTGCAATGACAGTTTCCATGACAGCATGCGGCGGCGATACAGCCTCCGACAATACCTCTGCTGCTGCTGATAATTCAGCAGCAGCAACAGAATCCGCTGCAGCAGGCAGTACCGATGGTCAGAAATATACGATCGGTATTTTACAGCAGTTAGAGCACCCTGCTCTTGACGCTGCTTCCCAGGGCTTTGAGGACGCACTGACAGAGCTGCTCGGTGCAGATAATGTAACATTTGACCTTCAGAACGCACAGGGCGAGCAGGCAAACTGTGCTACCATTGCAAACAATTTTGTTGCCGGCAACTATGACCTGATCCTTGCAAACGCAACCACTGCTTTACAGTGTTCTGCCGCTGCTACAAGCACGATCCCGATCCTTGGAACTTCTGTCACAGATTATGCAACTGCCCTTGAGATCGACGACTGGACAGGTTCTACCGGAAGAAATATCTCCGGAACTTCTGATCTTGCTCCTTTAGATGAGCAGGAAGCCATGATCAAAGAATTATTCCCGGATGTAAAAACAGTCGGTATCCTTTACTGTTCCGCAGAGCCAAACTCCAAGTATCAGGCTACCCAGATCGAGGCTGCTTTAGATGCTGACGGCATCGCGTACAAAGAATATACTGCTTCTGATTCCAATGATATCACCTCTGTGGTACAGACAGCAGTTTCCGAAGTAGATGTTATTTATATTCCAACAGACAACACAATGGCAAACAACACGGAAACCATCAATAACATCGCTCTTCCGGCAGGTATTCCGATCATTGCCGGTGAGGAAGGCATCTGTTCCGGATGTGGTGTTGCAACGCTTTCTATCAGCTACTATGATATCGGATACACAGCAGGCCAGATGGCTTATGATATCCTTGTAAACGGTGCTGATATCACAACGATGGAGATCAAAACTGCACCACAGGTAACAAAAGAATACAATGCAGATATTTGTTCCCAGCTTGGAATCACACCTCCTGATGATTATGTTGCAATTGAAACAGAATAATCTTTCATCAGTGCAACAAGTTAAAGCTTTAAATCGTTTTAGTATTATGTTATAATATGCCTGCGGTATTTTGCTTCTACAAATACCGCAGGTATTTTATGCTGTGGGTATTTTGTTCTGCAAGCAATTGATTTCATGAATATTGTTTTATATTTGTAGATGATTTTTGCACCAAATAGTTCCGCACAGGCATTTTATAAAAAAATAAGGAGAGATTTCTTATGACGATGATGTTAACAACTTATTTAGCTTCCCTGAGCCCGCTGGCATTGCTCCGTTCCCTGCCGGGCGCATGCGCACAGGGACTCATCTGGGGACTCCTTGCACTTGGGGTCTACATTACTTACAAATTATTGGATTTTGCCGATCTGACCGTCGACGGTTCCATGGCGACCGGAGGTGCAGTCGCCGTTATGCTGATCCGCGCAGGCATGAACCCATGGCTTGCTCTTATCTTTGCTTTTCTTGCAGGAATGGCCGCCGGATTTATCACCGGAATGTTACATACCGCACTCGGAATCCCGGGAATCCTTGCAAGTATCCTGACGCAGATTTCACTTTACTCTATCAACTTAAATATTCTCGGAAGTTCCAATCAGGCAGTCAGCGTTGACAAATACAGCCTTGTTGTGTCACTCCGTTATATTTCGGACTCAACCGCAAGCAAAATCCGTATGTTTACGACCTGTATCCTCTTCTGCGTTGTACTCGTTGCCATTCTCTACTGGTATTTCGGAACAGAGCAGGGACATGCGATCCGTGCAACCGGCTGTAACCAGCAGATGGCAAGAGCGCAGGGAATCAACACTGATTTTCATACCGTACTTGCACTGATGATCTCTAACGGTCTTGTAGGACTTTCCGGTGGACTTTACGCCCAGTATCAGGGAGCAGCGGATGTCAATATGGGACGTGGTGCGATCGTTATCGGACTTGCTGCTGTTATCATTGGCGATGTCCTCTTTGGAAAAATGTGTGCCGGCAAAAAAATTGCTTTTGCTTACACACTGCTCTCCGTCATTGCCGGAGCTATCCTGTACTACCTTGTTTTAAGTGTTGTTTTATGGTTGAAATTCCCATCCGACGACCTGAAATTATTCTCTGCAATTGTAGTAGCTATCTTCCTTTCAATCCCGTATCTGAAAGCGAAATATAGCAGGAAAGGAGTGGCAAAATAATGGCTGAAATGTTAAAAATCGATCATATCTGCAAAACATTTAACGCTGGTACGATCAATGAAAAAATTGCTTTAAACGGAGTTGATCTGACATTAGAAGATGGCGATTTTGTCACTGTTATCGGTGGTAACGGTGCTGGAAAATCCACAACTTTAAACGCTGTCGCAGGTGTCTGGCCAGTGGATTCCGGTAAAATTTTTATTGGCGGTGATGATGTCACAAAATTATCCGAATACAAGCGTGCCAAATATTTAGGCCGTGTCTTCCAGGATCCTATGACCGGAACTGCAACCACCATGTCCATCGAGGAAAATATGGCAATTGCAGCCCGCCGTGGCAGAAAACGTGGGTTAAGCTGGGGAATCACGAAGGCAGAACGCGACACCTACCGGGAAATGTTAAAAACATTGGATTTAGGTCTTGAAGATCGTCTCACCAGCAAAGTCGGACTACTTTCCGGCGGACAGCGTCAGGCAATCACACTGTTGATGGCTTCCATCCAGAAACCAAAACTTTTACTGTTAGATGAACACACCGCTGCCCTTGATCCGAAAACGGCCGCAAAAGTGCTTGAGATTTCCGACAAGATCATCTCCGACAATCATCTGACCGCTATGATGGTAACACACAATATGAAGGATGCTATTGTGCACGGAAATCGCCTGATCATGATGCACGAAGGAAAAGTTATCTTAAATATTTCCAGCGAGGAAAAGAAGAAACTGACGGTTGAAGATCTGCTGCACCAGTTTGAAAAGGTCAGCGGGCAGGAATTTGCTAACGACAAGGCCTTGTTATCATAACCGGAGTTTAACGGACGTAGTGTCGCAGATTCTGTGGTGCTTTCTCAGGGCTTGAAGGGCAGATATAAGCATTCTCTCACAAGTCTTGATTTTATAGGTTTATGAAAAGAAAAACGGTACAGACAAAATATGATGTTCCTGTTCGCCGGGCATTCCGACAAGCCTCTGAAGAGTCTTGTCTCCATGGCTCACAAAGGAAATCATATTTGTCTGTACCGTTTTTCTTTCATTTACGTTATGGATGACTTGTGAGAGGACGCTTATACATGCCCAATCAACGTTATGGATTGCACCACAAAATCTGCAATTTACGTTATGGAACTCACGGTTATGGGATGAGTGCCTATAAAGAGAGGTAACGACAAAATTCAGTCAGATTCAAGTGCTATAGCTTCTACAACAATCACATAAATCCCCACTTCTTATTTGATTGTAATATAATTTGGTTTTCTCAACATCCAAAGCATTCACCTCCTCAAATTGTTAAGGAAACAATCGGAGTTGGTGTAAACGAAAAAGCAGTCTTGCGGTTT
>OBAS01000120.1_pt1 | contig 101347 bp, 87 predicted proteins | sample 1517591 | NCBI WGS metagenome assembly OBAS01 (sample SAMN04571700, study PRJEB22368) | human gut metagenome | biome: human gut; material: stool | host: Homo sapiens | place: Luxembourg | collected 2012-10-05
GCCTGTCACGCAGGGGGTCGCGGGTTCGAGTCCCGTCCGTTCCGCCACTTATTAAGAGCCCTGAGCATTTGCTCAGGGCTTTTTTGTTTGATCTGTTCTCTATTATTGCTAATTCAGCAAAAATCCTCTGCATTAATCGCTCTTTTTCTCCTCCACACCATCAGCCATAATTTCATCCGTTAACCGAAATGAAGAAATAACGAGGAAAATCATGGCAATCCCTGCATTTGGTCTTGGCACCTTCCGTCTGAAAGATGATGTTGTTATCGCATCCGTAAAAACCGCGCTGGAGCTGGGCTATCGTGCTATCGACACCGCGCAAATCTATGACAACGAAGCCGCGGTGGGTCAGGCCATCGCCGAAAGCGGCGTGCCGCGTGATGAGCTGTTCATCACGACCAAAATCTGGATCGAAAACCTGAGCAAAGACAAACTCATCGCCAGCCTGAAAGAGAGCCTGCAGAAGCTGCGCACTGACTATGTTGACCTGACGCTGATCCACTGGCCGTCACCGAACGATGCGGTAGCTGTTGAAGAGTTTATGGCAGCCCTGATGGAAGCGAAGAAGCTGGGGCTGACCCGTCAGATCGGTATCTCCAACTTCACTATTCCACTGATGGAGCGCGCGATTGCCGCCGTTGGCGCTGAGAATATCGCGACTAACCAGATTGAGCTCTCGCCGTATCTGCAAAACCGTAAAGTGGTCGATTGGGCGCGTGAGCACGGCATCCATATCACCTCTTACATGACGCTGGCCTACGGTAAGGCACTGAAAGATGAAGTGATTGCCCGCATCGCGGCGAAACATGGCGCGACCCCAGCGCAGGTTATTCTGGCATGGGCAATGGGCGAAGGCTATGCGGTTATCCCATCGTCCACCAAACGTGACAATCTGGCCAGCAACCTGAAAGCGCAGGATCTGCAGCTGGATGATGAAGATCGTAAAGCGATCGCCGCACTCGACTGCAACGATCGTCTGGTGAGTCCGGAAGGTCTGGCTCCACAGTGGGATTAATCTCCCGCTTTCGGCATGCCGTTCGCACTGCCGTCTGAGACGATATTACGACAGCTCCTTCGGGAGCTGTTTGACGTGCTCACTTAGAAAGTCAATAAATGCCCTGATGCGCGTGCTGACGGCTCTGTCGCTGTAGTACACCGCACTGAATGGCATCTCCACCGGCAAGCGTTTGTCGGCAAGTAACTCCACAAACTCTCCGCTGGCAATTTCTTTATCCACCATATAATCCGACAAACAGGCAATACCGTTACCGGTCAGGCACAGCTGCTTGAGCGTTTCGCCGCTGTTGGATGACACCGCCGATTCGATCTCTAACAGCTGACCATCGCAACAGGAGACAGGCCAGGTATTCAGCGATACCGGCTCGGTGAACCCGAGGCAGTGATGCTGTTTCAGATCTGACGGATGCTGCGGCATACCGTAGCGCGCGACATAGTCTGGCGAGGCGACGATCTTACGATAGCTGGTAAATAGCGGTCGGGCGCGCAGGCTGGAATCCGTTAAGGTCCCGGCCCGAATGGCCACATCCACTTTTCGTTCAATCAGGTTAATAAACGTCTCTGAAGAGACGAGCGACAGCGTCATTTCCGGGTAGCGCTCGCGAAATGGCTTCACCAGCGGCATGAGAAAATGCAGCATCACCGGCGTCGCGGCATCCACCCGCAGCAGGCCCCGCGGCGTTGTGCGCGTTTCCAGCAGGTCATTCTCTGCTGCCGCCATTTCCTGCAAGACCACCTGCATCCGGCGAAAATAGCGCTCGCCTTCCTCCGTCAGACTGAGTTGGCGGGTGGTCCGATTGAGCAGGCTTACGCCTAGCTTTGATTCCAGCTTCTTGACCGCCCGGCTGACGGCAGAGTTGGCCTGTCCGAGCTGCTCGGCCGCCCGGCTGAAACTTCCGCTTTCCACCACCGCCACAAAGATGGCGATCTCCTCTGATGTGGCTCTCATTATTGCACCTGTAGCAAAATTCTATTGATACTTTGATAGTTTTTGTTATTTATACAACCCTTCATACTACGTGTCATCTTAATCCTGATGCTACGGAGTAAATTATGCCACTGGCGCTATTTGCCTTAACTATCGGTGCCTTCGCAATTGGCACCACTGAATTTGTGATTGTCGGCCTGGTCCCGACTATCGCGCAACAACTCTCTATCTCTCTGCCTTCGGCGGGACTGCTGGTCTCTATCTACGCGCTGGGCGTGGCGATTGGCGCTCCGGTGCTGACGGCGTTAACGGGGCGTATGCCGCGTAAACAGCTGCTGCTGGCGTTGATGGTCCTGTTTACGGCGGGTAATGTGCTGGCCTGGCAGGCCCCGGGCTATGAAACGCTGATCCTGGCGCGATTGCTGACCGGTCTGGCACACGGCGTGTTCTTCTCTATTGGCTCGACAATCGCCACCAGCCTGGTGGCAAAAGAGAAAGCCGCCTCAGCTATCGCTATTATGTTCGGCGGCCTGACGGTCGCGCTGGTCACCGGGGTGCCGTTCGGGACTTTCATCGGTCAGCATTTTGGCTGGCGGGAAACGTTCCTCGCGGTATCGATTCTGGGCGTGATTGCGCTTATCAGCAGTCTGCTTCTGGTACCGAATAATATTCCGGGCCGCGCCAGCGCCAGCCTGCGCGATCAGATGAAAGTCTTAACTCATCCTCGCCTGCTGATGATCTACGCCATTACTGCGCTGGGCTATGGCGGCGTATTTACCGCCTTTACTTTTCTTGCTCCGATGATGCAGGAGCTGGCCGGTTTCAGTCCGTCAGCGGTTAGCTGGATCCTGTTGGGCTACGGTGTCTCGGTTGCTATTGGCAATGTGTGGGGAGGCAAACTGGCCGATAAGCATGGCGCCGTCTCCGCGCTGAAGTTTATCTTCGCCGCGCTGGTTGTGCTGCTACTGGTCTTCCAGTTGACCGCCAGCATCCACTATGCTGCGCTGGCAACGGTGCTGGTAATGGGTATTTTCGCCTTCGGCAACGTGCCGGGTCTGCAGGTATACGTGGTGCAAAAAGCCGAACAGTATACGCCTGGCGCCGTCGACGTCGCTTCCGGCCTGAATATTGCCGCCTTCAATATTGGTATTGCGCTGGGATCCATCGTCGGCGGGCAGACGGTTGAACGGTATGGTCTGGCGCAGACGCCGTGGATTGGTGCGGTGATTGTGCTGGTCGCCCTGCTGTTGGTGGTGCTGAGCGGTCGTTTAGATAAATCGCCGCGCCGTTCGGCAGCGGTTTCTCTCGAAGGCTAAGGGTTTATCGCAAATTGCATTGAAAGTGGATGGGAAAATCCCTATAACAGAAGAACCAGTCGTTGTTGGGCTGGTTTCTGTTATTGAGGATTGATGCCCAAATTGCGAAAGAATACCTATGCCATGCGCTACGTCGCCGGACAACCTGCGGAGAGGATATTGCCTCCGGGGGCGTTTGCGGGCGTGAGTCCGGTTTATCCTGCCGGCACGCCGTTAAGCAGCGATGAAAAGATCCGCGTGCTGGTATGGAATATCTTCAAGCAGCAGCGCGCAGAGTGGCAGTCGGTCCTCAAAAATTTCGGCAAAGATGCGCATTTGGTCCTGTTGCAGGAGGCGCAAACTACCCCAGAACTGGTCAGGTTCGCGACTTCAAACTATCTGGCCGCCGATCAGGTACCGGCGCTGGTATTGCCGCAGCATCCTTCCGGCGTGATGACGCTGGCCTCCGCTCACCCCATCTATTGCTGTCCGCTGCGCGAGCGCGAGCCTATTTTGCGATTGCCGAAATCGGCGTTAGTGACCGTTTATCCGCTGCCCGATGCGCGGCTGCTGATGGTGGTCAACATCCATGCGGTCAACTTTAGCCTTGGCGTCGATGTCTACAGCAAGCAGTTGCTGCCGATCGGCGATCAGATCGCTCATCACAGCGGGCCGGTGATCATGGCCGGGGATTTCAATGCATGGAGCCGGCCGCGAATGAACGCGCTGTACCGCTTTGCGCGTGAGATGTCGTTACGCGAAGTTCGTTTCTCTGACGATCAGCGCCGCCGTGCGTTTGGTCGTCCGCTCGATTTTGTGTTCTATCGTGGGTTAAGCGTGCACGATGCTTCCGTGCTGGTGACCCGCGCCTCCGATCACAACCCGCTACTAGTCGAATTCAGTCCCGGCAAGCCTGATTAATTTAAGGTATGTCAGGCCTGCCATCGGGCAGGTCTGCGTTCAGCACGATGCTGCCCTAAATTACTCACACAACCGAAGGACAACACAATGACAACACGCTCTCACCATGACAACGTCGAAAAGCAGTTCGGCTCCCAGGCCAGCGCCTATTTGACCAGCGCCGTGCACGCCTCCGGGCGCGATCTGCAGCGGCTGGCTGAACGGCTGGCCGATTTCCCTCAGGCGAAAGTGCTGGATATGGGCTGCGGGGCAGGGCACGCCAGCTTTACCGCGGCGGGACAGGTTGCCGAGGTGACCGCCTATGATTTATCAAGCCAGATGCTGGAAGTGGTTACCGCGGCGGCAAAAGAGAAAGGCTTTAGCAATATCGTGACCCAGCAGGGATATGCTGAAACGCTGCCGTTCGCTGATGCCAGCTTTGATGTGGTGATTAGCCGCTACTCCGCGCACCACTGGCATGATGTCGGCCAGGCGCTGCGTGAGGTGAAACGTGTTCTCAAGCCGGGCGGGGTGATGATCATAATGGACGTGATGTCGCCGGGTCATCCGGTACGTGATGTCTGGTTGCAGACCGTGGAAGCGCTGCGCGATACCTCGCACGTGCGTAATTATTCCAGCGGCGAGTGGCTGGCGCTGGCCAATGACGCAGGCCTGGTGATTAATCATTTATCGACAGATCGCCTGCCGCTGGAGTTCAGCTCATGGGTGGCGCGGATGCGCACCCCAGAGGCGCTGGTAGAAGCGATTCGCTTATATCAGCAGAGCGCTTCGGCGGAGGTCAAAGCCTACTTCGAATTACAGCAGGACGGGTCGTTTACCAGCGATACCATCCTGTTCGAAGCGCATAAAGCGGTTTAATACGGGCAACAAAAAAGGCACCGGGGGAAGTCGGTGCCTTTTTATCGAACCCTGACGTATCAGGACTCTGGTCGATCGCTGTTTTTCACAAACAGCGTTAGCTGATCGCCAGGCCGCAGATTGTCGGTATCGCTGTTCCAGCGCATCACGTCGCGAATATTAACACCGTGACGCTTGGCGATGCTCGACAGCGAATCACCTTTGCGAACACGATAGGTGATGCTATCGCTGTTGTTCGCCAGGCGCTGTGCGCTGCTACCTGCGCCGACAACCAGATTCTGCCCGACTTTTAACCCTGAACCGCGCAGATTGTTCCACTGCTGCAAATCCCGGGTCGTGACGCCGAGACGCGAAGCAATCCCGGAAATCGTGTCGCCAGAGCGTACCTTATAGCTACGGCTGGTCAGCGGCGTATTGTCCGCGAGCTGCGTTGGCTGCACGGCGGCAATGTCGCCAGAGGCCAGCGATTCACGCAGCTGAGCGGCGTGCTTCTGTGGCACCATGACGTACTTTGGCCCGCTAGCGCCCAGCGTTGACCCCTTTACGCCAGCGTTGAAGGTTTTCAGTTTGCTGACCGGCATTCCTGCCATGTCCGCGAGCTGAGAAATATCAACCGGGCTGTCGAGGCGAACGCGCGCCAGCGCACGGCTTTCATCGGCCGTAGGCAGCTTTACGCCGTAACGCTTGCTGTTTTTGAGAATGTCGCTCAACGCCAGCATTTTCGGTACGTAGATTTTCGTTTCATGCGGCAGAGACAGCGACCAGAAATCGGTGGGTTTACCACGCGAACGGTTCGCTTTTACTGCCTTCATGACCCGACCTTCGCCGCTGTTATAGGCTGCGACCGTTAATAACCAGTCGCCGTCGAACATTTTGTTCAGACGTTGCATCATGTCCAGCGCCGCGGTAGTAGATGCGACGACGTCACGACGCGCATCGTAACTGCGGGTCTGTTTTAAACCATAATTGCGCCCTGTGCTCGGAATGATCTGCCAAATGCCTGCGGCATTGGCGCCAGACGTCGCGTGTGGGTCAAAAGCGCTCTCCACTATGGGTAGTAATACCAGTTCCATTGGCATGTTACGTTTCTTAACCTGCCCGGCTATCCAGTACATATACGGCTCTGCCCGTAAAGTTACATCGTGGAGATAGCTCTTATTTCTTAAGTACTTCTGTTTCTGTTCGCGAATCCGGGGATTATCCGGTATTCCCATCTTTAGCTCGTCGCCTATGGAAGTCCACAGATCCTGGTCTTGCGCGTAGAAGGTTCCATCATCTAACCAGCGCGCTTGACTTGTGAACTTACCTGCTTCCCCTTGACCAGCCGCAGAAAGGCTCTGTGCTCGCTGTTCGACGGTGCCATCGTGCTTAGACGCCTGGCACCCCACCAGCAGGACAGAGGCGAGTAATATCGCTCGTGCCTTCATGTGTGTGTCAATAGTTGCTTAAAAGACGACCAAGGATAACGGCGAAGTTGGCCGATGACAAGAATTAAATATCAGAAGTCGTCTTTCTTTGACCTTAACCATGCAAATCGCGCCACAGAGTGTTGCAAATTTGTTTCTTGGTTAATTTTATCAATTAAATCAATATCATTTGCGCGTAAAAATAAATTTATACGACGCTCATTTTTCAGAGTTACGGGTAGTGTTTTTTGTTTTTTTGCACGTAACTCATTAACTTTATGATAGTAATCGTTTATGTCCCTATCATCTGGCAGGATACTCAATGCAAACTTCATATTCGCTAACGTATATTCATGTGCGCAACATATGAGGGTTTCTTCAGGAAGGGCGTTAATTTTCATAAATGATTGATACATCTGCTCTGCAGTACCTTCGAAGAGCCTTCCGCAGCCGCCGGAGAACATTGTGTCGCCACAGAACAGATAAGGTTCGCTGTAGTAACAGATATGTCCTAATGTGTGACCTGGCGTAGAGAAAATGGAAAAATCGTGCCCGAGAATTGACAGCCGATCGCCATCGCCTACCACCTGAGTGACTCCCTTATCCTGGGTTTCCGCCGGCCCGTAAACCACTATAGAAGGGAATTTTTCACGTAATTGTTTTACGCCGCCGACGTGATCCTGATGGTGATGGGTTAGTAAAATGGCTTCGGGCTGCCATTGGTTTTCCTCAATGGCCGCCAGAACCGGCGCGGCTTCGCCTGGGTCAACGATGATGCAGCGGCCGTTATTCTCACTGAGAACCCAGATGTAGTTGTCCTGAAACGCGGGAATACTGATAAGATTCATAAATTACCTCTAAAGCGTAGCGGAAGGTGGCAATGAAGCCGGCAAGGATACCTCACACAGTGACAGCGCCTGAGCATTGGTCCAGTATGCCATGGGGCGAATACTATCGCGAAACGCTGGAGCAGCAGATGAAACCATGGCTGGCTAAATTATATGGCTTTCATCTGCTTAAGATTGGCAATCTGAGCGCGGAAATCAATACTGAAGCTTGCGCCATCTCGCACCAGGTCAATGTCTCGCTGGCAGGAAATCCGATGCAGGTTCGGGCCGATCCGCTGCATTTACCCTTTGCCGAAAAGTCCGTCGACGCCTGCCTGCTGGCGCACACCCTGCCGTGGTGTAGCGATCCGCATCGTCTGCTGCGGGAAGCCGATCGTGTACTGATCGATGATGGCTGGATGATCCTGACCGGGTTTAATCCGGTCAGCCTGATGGGGTTGCGTAAGCTGGTGCCGCTCCTGCGCAACGGTACGCCTTATAATAGCCGTATGTTTACGCTGATGCGCCAGCTGGACTGGCTGTCGCTACTCAACTTTGAAGTGCTGCACTATGGGCGTTATCAGGTTTTACCCTGGTCGCGCCACGGCGGCAAACTGCTGAGCACCCATCTGCCAGCGCTGGGCTGTTTGCAATTGATTGTCGCCCGCAAACGGACCATTCCGCTGACGCTCAATCCGATGAAATCCGGTAAAGCGAAAACCCAGCTGCGGCCGGCAGTCGGCGCCACCCGGCAGTGGCGCAAGGGGCAGAATTAGCTCTCCGGCTGGTAGCCGATGTCGTCCTGAGTGGGATGGGAGGCCGCCGCGCGGGCCAGCTCGTCGCAGCGTTCGTTTTCTGGATGGCCGGCGTGGCCCTTCACCCACTCCCATTTGATCTTATGCTGGCCAAGCGCAGCATCCAGCCGCTGCCAGAGGTCGACATTCTTTACCGGTTTTTTCTCTGCCGTTTTCCAGCCGCGCTTTTTCCAGTTGTGGATCCACTGGGTGATCCCCTGGCGGACATACTGGCTGTCGGTGCTGAGTACCACCTCACAATGCTCTTTTAACGCCTCGAGAGCGACGATTGCCGCCATCAGTTCCATGCGGTTATTGGTGGTCAGACGGTAGCCGGCGCTAAAGGTTTTTTCGTGCTGGCGGTAGCGCATGATGGCGCCGTAACCGCCGGGTCCTGGATTTCCCAGGCAAGAGCCGTCGGTGAAAATTTCTACCTGTTTGAGCATCTCTGGTAGACTTCCTGTAATTGAAATCGATTTGTAAACGATAAGTCTGACATAAATGACCGCTATGAGCACTGCAATTACGCGCCAGATTGTTCTCGATACCGAAACCACCGGTATGAACCAGATCGGGGCGCACTACGAAGGACACAAGATCATTGAGATCGGCGCGGTGGAGGTGATCAACCGCCGCCTGACCGGTAACAATTTCCATGTCTATATGAAGCCCGATCGGCTGGTGGATCCTGAAGCATTCGGCGTGCACGGGATCGCCGATGAGTTCCTGCTGGACAAACCCACCTTTGCCGACGTGGCTGATGAGTTTATGGATTACATCCGCGGCGCGGAGCTGGTGATCCATAACGCCTCGTTCGATATCGGCTTTATGGATTATGAGTTCGGTAAGCTGAACCGCGGCATTGGAAAAACCGAGACCTTTTGTAAAATCACCGACAGCCTGGCGCTGGCGCGGAAAATGTTCCCCGGCAAGCGCAACAGTCTGGATGCGTTATGTTCGCGTTACGAAATAGATAACAGCAAGCGTACGCTGCACGGGGCATTACTCGATGCCCAGATCCTTGCCGATGTCTATTTGATGATGACCGGCGGCCAGACTTCGATGGCGTTCTCTATGGAAGGCGAAAGCCAGCAGCAGGCGGGAGAGATGGGCATTCAGCGCGTCGTCCGCGCCGCCAGCCAGTTACGGGTGGTTTATGCCTCTGATGAAGAACTGGTGAACCATGAATCCCGCCTCGATCTGGTACAAAAGAAAGGCGGAAGCTGCCTGTGGCGTGCCTGATAACCACTAAAATGGATTAAAAGTAGGCGGTTGGGCGATTTTTGCAGCAAACGATTCAAAACGGTAGAAAAAGCGTTGACGGGGTAGAGGGGAATCCGTAATATTCGCCTCGTTCCCAACGGAACAACAACGCGGAGCGGTAGTTCAGTCGGTTAGAATACCTGCCTGTCACGCAGGGGGTCGCGGGTTCGAGTCCCGTCCGTTCCGCCACTATTCAGAAAGCCTGAATCAGCAATGATTCAGGCTTTCGTCGTTTTCGTCGCCGAATTTCAGCGCGCCTCTTGTTCCTCCTGCATACACTGCATGAATACCCGCATCGCCGGACTGATTGCTTTCCCGGCGTGATGGGCGCAGAGCGCATGGATCGTCAGCGGCGTCTCGCTGAACGGCAGCTCGACCAGCGTCCCGCGTTTGAGTTCCTCCTCTACCGCAAAGCGCGGCAGGAAGCTCACCCCAAGATTGCCCGCCACGCACTGTTTGATGCTTTCAATACTCCACAGTTCGATGGTGTTCTCCATGGTAATGCCGCGCTGGCGCAGGGTACTTTCAAAAATCTGCCGGAACACGCACTGGGGTTCGTTGATGATAAAGCTCAATGGGATATGCTGCCGCGGGCGCAGGAAGTCGACCGGCGCCTGATCGACTGACGCGACCAGCGCCAGCGGCTGCGGGCCAAGTTCCATCATGGTGAGCGCATCATCGTTGCCAACCCGGTAAAACACCCCCAGGTCGACTTCGTCAGCGAGCAGCGCATCACGGATGCTGTAGCAATTGAGTGACTGCAGTGACAGGCGGACCTTCGGGGCGCGTTGCTTAAAACGCTGCAGCACCGGCGGCATTTTGTACGCCAGCAGGGTTTCACCAGTGGCGACGCGAAGTTCGCCGCCGGGTTCATCGTCCTGGCGCGCCGCCTGGCGAATCGACGCCATTACTTTGGTCAAGTCGTAGACATGCGGCAGGACATTCTTACCCGCGGCGGTGAGACACATCCGCCGGCCAATTTTCTCAAACAGCGGGATGGCAAGCTCCTGCTCAAGCTGCTGGATATGAAAGGTTACGGTGGACTGGGTGCAGCACAGTTTCTGCGAGGCGCGCAGAAAGGATCCTTCTTCGACAACCGTTTTGAAGGTGATAAAGCGTCGCAGATCCATATTTCCTCTTTATATCGACATTCTCGAATTCAGAATGAAAAAACATTCATTTTTTTAAATTATCAGCTTCGGGTACTGTCTGCCAGTCAAGAGGAGAAAACACGTGACACCTACCCTGATTAGCGCCTTTTTAACTTACACCCTGATCACCGCCCTGACGCCCGGGCCGAATAATATTCTGGCGCTGAGCAGCGTCACCGCGCACGGCTTTCGACGGAGCATGCGGGTTCTGGCCGGCATGAGCCTGGGGTTTGTGATCATCATGCTGATTTGTGCCGGGCTGACGTTCACTCTCGTTACCCTGGATGAGGGGATAACCTCCCTGCTACGCTGGGTCGGCGCAGGGTATATCCTGTGGCTGGCCTGGCACATTGCCCGCAGCGACCCGGCCAGCGGTGGGCCGGAGGAGCGGCCTGTCAGCTTCTGGGCCAGCCTGGGGCTGCAGTTTGTGAATGTAAAAATTATCCTGTACGGCATCACGGCCCTGTCGACCTTTGTTCTGCCGGTGACTCGCGAGCCATTCTGGCTGGTGATGATAAGCCTGTTGCTATCAGTAATAGGCGTTGCCGGCAATCTTTGCTGGGCGCTGGCCGGTCAGCTGTTTCAGCCGGTGTTCGAACGCCATGGAAGAGGGTTAAATCTGCTGCTGGCGCTGCTGCTGGTCTGGTGCGCGGTACGAATGTTTATGGAATGAATTAAGGGAGCGTAACGCTCCCTTGAGGTTATTTATCCTGCGGCAGGGCGGGTTGCCCTTCATTTACCCAGGTCATGAAGATCCGATAACCGATGGCCAGCAGGGTGGCGCCGAGAAACATACCGAGAATGCCGTTAGAGGCCATTCCGCCGAGGGCGCCCAGCAGCACTACCGGCATTGGCGCGTCGACTCCGCGCCCCAGCAGCAGAGGTTTGAGGACGTTATCGGCCATGCCGGCGACGATCAGCAGGATGGTGTAGAAGATATCCATGCCGGTACTGTGGGTGCCGAGACTCCACATTAGCGCAATGGCCGGGGCCGTCACCAGGATCACCGGCACCTGGGCAATGCCGAGGATCAGGGCCAGAATAAAGAAGATCCCGACGGCGGGAATGCTGGCCATCAGCATGATCACGCCGACCAGCAGCGCCTGGATCAATGCCACCCCGATGACGCCCTGGGCGACCGCGCGGATGGTGCTGGTGCACAGTCGGGTGAGGGTCACGCCTTTATTTTCATCGGTAATACGGATGGCAATACGCTGGGCGCTGATGGCGCCCGCTGCGCCCCAGGCCATCATAATTCCCGAGACGATAAACGAAATAATAAAGCCAATCAGCCCGCCGCCCATGCTGGCCAAAATACTGAGAAACTGTTTGGCAATGTCGCCGATTTGCGAGCGGTAATTACTGAGCAGTCCCGGGAGATCGACGGAAGCTCTCATCCACAGGGCGCTAAGCCGTTCGCCAATGATCGGTAACGCGGCAATGCGCGAGGAGGGCGGGGGAATGGTAAAGCTCTGGCTGCCCATCTTGTCTATCATGGCGCTGGCGCTTTCCGCCAGCGAGGTGATCATCAGCACCGTGGGGATGACGATCAGTAAAATACCTAACAACACCAGCACCACTGACGCCGGTCCCTGTTTGCCCGCTAACAATCCGGCAAAATATTGATGTAAGGGATAGAGCGCCACGGCGAGGATCAGCGCCCAGAGCATCATATTGATAAAGGGAGAAAAGACGGTAAAACAGAATGAGGCCAGCGCCAGAATAAGCCCAAACCGAATAAACATATCGAGAAAGCGGGTGACCAGCCGTTTTTCAATCAACAGCAGATTATTATTATCCATTTTCTTTTACGCTCACATAATATTCTTACGCCAACGCTCAGCGTTGTTTAACAAAACACGCCAGCAACAGAAAATTCATGATTTACAACGCAGAAGTGAGTTGAAGGTGATCTCCGCCCATTTGGTTGTGGGGTCTTTTAATGAGTGTAGAACAGAAATGAATGGCGCCCGGCAAATATTCTGCGGTGCGCTGGCGGGCGAAATCCCGCTTTCTTTACCTGCTGAATGAGGAAGAAAGCGGAAGGAGATTAACCGAGGGTAAAAGGATCGGCATCGCGCCAGGCGGGAAATTTTTCGCGATATTCCTGGAGGGCAGCCAGCGACAATTCGGCATCAAGACGGGTGGCCTGATGCGGATCGGCAGTGGCGACAATCTCCCCCTGGGGACTGATAATCCGGCTATCGCCGCGGTAATGATGGCCGTTACCGTCAGTACCGACCCGGTTACAGCCGGCGACATAGGCCTGGTTCTCGATAGCGCGGGCGACCAGCAGCGACTGCCAGTGCAGGGAGCGCGGCGCCGGCCAGTTGGCAACATACAGCGCCAAATCATAGTCGTTCAGATTACGCGACCATACCGGAAAGCGCAGGTCGTAACAGACCAGCGGCAGGATACGCCATCCGCGCCATTCAAAGACCACGCGTCGGTCACCAGCCTCATAATGATGGTGTTCATCGGCCATACGGAACAGGTGCCGTTTATCATAATGGTGCACCGTACCGTCGGGCTCGACCAGCAGGAAGCGGTTAACAGCCCCGTGTTCGGTTTGCAGCGCTGCGCTGCCGGCAATCAGCGCCTGGGTTTGCGCGGCCCGGGCATGCATCCACTCCACCACGTCGGCTTCGGGTAAAGACTGTTTTGCCGCTTCCATGGCAAAGCCGGTGGTGAACATCTCCGGTAAAACAATGACATCGCGCCCAATAATCCCTTCCAGTTGGCGATCAAAATGGCGCAGGTTGGCAGGGCCGTCCATCCAGACCAGCGGTTGTTGCAACAGCGTAATTTTCAGGCCAGGCACAATGGTCAACTCCATTCTCATGAGGGGGTTAGGTTAACTGTAACACCATATCAGCCTCGCGGCGGTCAGCGGAATATTTTGTTAAAAAAATGCTACTCACAGAAGCCACGGAGGAGGGGGGACGAAAAAAAGGCGGGGAAAATTCCCCGCCCGGCGTGTGATGTGGTGATTGTTTTATTATGCGGCTTCAACTTTGCGAACTTTTTCCGGCAGCTTTACCGGCTTTGTCGCCAGCTCCTCTGGCGCAAAGTCGTCGACGTTGATGCTGCGCAAGCGACTGTGCTCTGCGCGGGTCAGAATAGCGGCTTCTTCCTGATTTATTGATCCTTTGGCCAGCGCGTTGTGTGCCAGCTCATCCAGACGGGTGAACGGCAGGTTTTTACCCAACTCTTTGCAGATCCGCTGGTGGATAGGATCGGCCGCCATCACTTCCAGCAGCGCCTCTTCCAGCAGACCAACCGGGTTATGCTCGCTCGGCGTCAGGTACTGACCGCGACCGATGCGGGAGCGAGTGGCGCTGGGCACCTGCAGAATTTTAGCGACTTTATGGTCCAGCTTATCCGACGGCGCATGATGATGACGCCCGGTCGGGAAGATGGCCACACGCATCGCACCTGCCACCAGACGGTTGGGGAAGTTTTTCAGCAGATCGTCGATGGCCTGTTCAGCCTGGTGCAGCGCATCCTGCACTCCCCAGTGAACCAGCGGCAGATCGGCTTCATTGCGTCCTTCATCGTCATAGCGTTTCAGCACCGCCGAGGCCAGATACAGCTGGCTTAACACATCCCCCAGACGCGCGGAGATACGTTCGCGACGCTTGAGGCTGCCGCCCAGTACCGCCATCGACACGTCTGACAGCAGCGCGAGGTTGGCACTCAGACGGTTCATTTGCTGATAGTAACGACGGGTGGCGTCACGGGTCGGCGCGCTGCTGGTGCGTCCGCCGGTCAGGCCCAGCCAGAAACTCCGGACTTTGTTACTGCCGACATGGCCGATGTGTTTGAACAGCAGCTTATCGTAGGCGTTCAGGTCGTTATTCTGCGCGGCGGCCATCTCTTCCAGCACGTAAGGGTGGCAGCGAATAGCCCCCTGACCGAAGATCATCATGCTGCGGGTCAGAATGTTTGCGCCTTCAACGGTGATGGCGATCGGCGCGCCCTGGTAAGCCCGGGCGAGGAAGTTACCTTCGCCCAGCATAATGCCTTTCCCGCCGGTAATATCCATCGCGTCGATAATGGAGCGCTGGCCGCGGTGGGTACAGTGATATTTCACAATCGCGGACAGCACTGCCGGTTTCTCGCCGAGCATAATGCCGTAGGTGATCAGCGACGCCGCGGCGTCCATCACATAGGCGTTACCCGCGATGCGCGCCAGCGCCTCTTCAATCCCTTCCATTTTGCCGATCGATATTTTGAACTGACGGCGAATGTGGGCGTAGGCGCCGGTCGCCATAGCGACGGATTTCAGGCCGCCGGTGGCGTTGGAAGGCAGGGTAATACCGCGGCCCACGGACAGACATTCAACCAGCATGCGCCAGCCCTGACCGGCCATGCTCGGGCCGCCGATGATGTAATCGATCGGCACGAAGATATCCTTGCCGCGGGTTGGGCCGTTCTGGAACGGGACGTTCAGCGGGAAGTGGCGACGGCCAATTTCCACGCCCGGCGTTGAGGTGGGGATCAGCGCGCAGGTGATGCCCAGCTCTTCCTCGCCGCCCAGCAAACGGTCCGGGTCAGAGAGTTTGAAGGCCAGCCCCAGCACGGTGGCGATTGGCGCCAGCGTGATATAGCGTTTGTTCCAGGTCAGGCGCATCCCCAGCACCTGTTGACCCTGCCAGTCGCCCATGCACACCACGCCGGTATCCGGAATAGCGCCGGCGTCAGAGCCCGCTTCCGGACTGGTCAGTGCGAAGCAGGGGATTTCCAGGCCGCGCGCCAGACGCGGCAGATAATGATTCTTCTGTTCTTCGGTACCGTAATGCTGCAGCAGTTCGCCCGGGCCCAGCGAGTTTGGGACGCCGACGGTGATCGCCAGGATGCCGGAGACGCCAGAAAGTTTCTGTAGCACTCGTGCCTGAGCGTAAGCGGAGAACTCAAGCCCGCCATACTCTTTCTTGATAATCATCGCGAAGAAGCGGTGCTCTTTCAGATAGGCCCACAGCTCGGGCGGCAGATCGGCCATTTCGTGGGTGATGGCGAAGTCGTTAGCCATCCGGCAGGCCTCTTCCACCGGGCCGTCGAGGAAAGCTTGCTCTTCGGCGGTCAGGCGCGGCTGCGGATAGTTATGCAGCTTGTGCCAGTCCGGGTTGCCGCGGAACAGATCGCCTTCCCACCAGGTGGTGCCGGCGTCGATGGCTTCTTTTTCCGTACGCGACATCGGCGGCATCACCTTGCGGAAAACGCGAAATGCCGGTGCGGAAATCATCGATTTACGCATGGGGGCAAAGTTGAACGGCAACAGAATAATGGCCAGCGGCAGCAGCAGCCAGATATTCCACACTCCGGCCGCGCCGAGCGCCGCGGTCCAGGCGAGCAAAATCACACTGCTGAGCAGCAGGCTGACCCGGTGATAGAAGAGCGCACCGAGTAAAACGACGGTTGCAACAATACTCAAAATCATCATAGAGAAATGCTCCCTGAGCTTGTAGGAGGTCTGACCACTTGTGATGTATTGGTTGTAGTGCATGCGTTTTTATTTAGCAATGTGTTTACAAAATAATTACAACCTCGCTCACATTGTTGTATGCAAAAGCGGCACATAAAATCAAAAGGACGGGGGATAACGCTGCCTGCTGCTTCTCGCTTCGGCGGCTATCCGGTACACTGCCAGGGTTATTCCACTCATACTGAAGGATTATCCTCATGTACCAGGATCTTATTCGTAACGAACTGAACGAAGCCGCGGAAACGCTGGCTAACTTTCTGCAGGACGAAGCCAATATCCATGCTATCCAGCGTGCCGCTGTTCTGTTGGCGGATAGCTTTAAGGCGGGTGGGAAAGTGCTGTCCTGTGGTAACGGCGGTTCCCATTGCGATGCGATGCATTTTGCGGAAGAGCTGACCGGTCGTTATCGCGAAAACCGCCCGGGTTACCCGGCCATCGCGATCTCCGACGTCAGCCATCTCTCCTGCGTGAGCAATGATTTTGGCTATGAGTATGTGTTCTCCCGCTATGTTGAATCCGTCGGCCGTGCGGGCGATGTGCTGCTCGGCATCTCCACGTCAGGTAACTCCGGCAACGTGATCAAGGCCATTGAAGCCGCGCGGGCGCAGGGGATGAAAGTGATCACCCTGACCGGTAAAGACGGCGGCAAAATGGCGGGTTCCGCCGATGTTGAAATACGCGTGCCGCACTTTGGCTATGCCGACCGCATCCAGGAGATCCACATCAAAGTGATCCATATCCTGATTATGCTGATCGAAAAAGAGATGGTGAAAGGCTAACAGGCAGGCGAGTGTGTACTGTTGACGGCGGCCTCGCTTTGGCGCCGTCGTGATTTGTGAGGGTGAGGTGATCTATGTGCGAACTGCTCGGGATGAGCGCCAATGTGCCAACAGATATCTGTTTTAGCTTTACCGGGCTGGTGCAGCGCGGGGGCGGGACGGGGCCGCATAAAGACGGCTGGGGCATTACCTTCTATGAAGGCAAAGGCTGTCGCACATTCAAAGATCCGCAGCCGAGCTTTCAGTCGCCGATCGCGAAACTGGTCCAGGATTACCCGATTAAATCCTGTTCCGTCGTCGCCCATATCCGTCAGGCCAATCGCGGGATGGTGGCCCTGGAGAACACCCATCCCTTCACCCGCGAACTGTGGGGGCGCAACTGGACCTATGCGCACAACGGGCAGCTCAAAGGCTATAAATCGCTGAAAACCGGTAATTTCCATCCGGTAGGTGAAACCGACAGTGAAAAAGCGTTTTGCTGGCTGCTGCACCGTTTAACCGAGCGCTATCCGCGCACGCCGGGCAATATGCTGGGCGTTTTCAAGTATATCGCCACCCTGGCGGGTGAACTGCGTGAGAAAGGGGTGTTCAACATGCTGCTGTCGGACGGGCGCTACGTGATGGCGTTCTGCTCGACCAATCTGCACTGGATCACCCGGCGGGCGCCGTTTGGCGTGGCAAAACTGCTGGACCAGGATGTGGAGATCGACTTTCAACGCGAGACCACACCCAACGATGTGGTCACGGTTATCGCCACGCAGCCGCTGACGGCCAATGAAACCTGGCACAAGATCATGCCAGGCGAGTGGGCGTTATTTTGTCTCGGGGAGCGTGTAGTTTGAGGCCAGCTGCGGCTGAACAACCTCGTGGCTGAGCGGCTTGCTTACCACATAGCGGCCGTCGGTCACTGACACAATCGGCGGTTTGTGGGTCTGCTGGAAATAGTCATAGCCAGGCTTAAGCTGTTTCCAGAAATCCGCATAGTAGGAGTATTTGTGGCGTTCCATATTGGCGTTGGTCATGCGGAACGGATAGATACTCACCTGCACGCTTGGCTGGCCGAAGACTAAGGCGCCGGTCACAAACTGGAAGATCTCATCGATCCCGCTGTCGGTCATGGCGTAGCAGCCGACTGAGACGCAGTCGCCATGGATCATCAGGTATTTCCCTTCATAACCATGGGCGCGATCGTAGGCGTTCGGGAAGCCGATGTTAATGGCTTTATAGAAGCGGCTGTCGGGTTTGAGCTGGCTGCGGGTGACACTATAGAACCCTTCCGGACTCTTGAAATCACCCTGGCGCTGTTTCGGACCCAGGCCACCGGAGTAGTTGCAGATCCGATAGCTGTCGAGGAGCTGGTAGGTTTCTCCCATTTTGACGTAAAGGTCGAGCATGCGCTCTTCTTTAAAGATCTCAATGTAAACCGGTGAACCCATTAATTGCTGCTTGTATTCTTTGCTAACCGGCGTCGTCGGGCTATTGCTGCTGAGCAGCCCGGCAAATGACACGCACGGCAACAGAAGCATCGCAATAAATAATGCGATTTTGCGCATACTGCTTGTTCCTTGATAAAACAAAATAGCCACATTGCCAGGACGGCAAGAGAGACCCGAAATCAGAGTTTTCTGGATTTAGAGCGCTCACATTAGCATCACGGCATTTTTTCGCAAGGGCGACGTGGCGGCGTTTACAATTCAGCCTCACTTTATAACCCGCTTACGGCGAAAACACAGTCAGAACTTTGCGCAATAGCTCGCATTTTAGAAGCACTTATTGCCCCTCGTGCTACAGCCGCCGCTCACGAAATGTTACACTTGCGCCGGTTCATCACCAGAGTAAGAAAGGAGGCTTCTCTTCCGTCATGAGCGCCACTGGCGCCGTTTCGCCCTTTCTTCTCTGCCATTCTGTCAATAAGCTGGCCCCGGCCTGCGTCGGGGTTGAGGTTACGGATACCTGCTAACGATATGATTAAAATCACGAAAGGGCTGGATTTGCCCATAGCTGGCATGCCATTACAGCAGATCTCTCCTGCGCCAGCGGTGAAGCGCGTCGCGCTACTCGGCGAAGAGTACGTCGGGATGCGTCCCGCTATGGCGGTCAAAGAGGGCGATCGGGTCAAAAAAGGTCAGATCCTGTTCGAAGATAAAAAGACCCCCGGCGTCTACTTTACCGCCCCGGCGAGCGGGGTTGTCAGCGCCATCCACCGCGGTGAACGGCGCGTTTTACAGTCAGTGGTGATTGATATCGAGGGCAATGACGCGGTGGCCTTTACCCGCTACGCCGCGGACGCACTGGCTGAGCTGCCGCGCGACACCGTACAGCAGCAGCTGCTGGCCTCGGGCCTGTGGACGGCGCTACGCACCCGGCCATTCAGTAAAACGCCGCGCCCGGGCAGCGTGCCCGCCGCTATTTTTGTCAACGCCATGGATACCAATCCGCTGGCGGCGGAGCCGCAGCCGATTATTCTGGCCGAGCGTGCCGCCTTTGATGCCGGTCTTACCGTGCTCACGCGTCTGACCGACGGGAAAGTGCACGTCTGCCAGCCCAGCGGCGGCAAGCTGGGCGGCCATCCTGCCGGCCAGGTCTGTTTTAATCAGTTCTCCGGGCCGCACCCGGCGGGGCTGCCGGGAACCCATATTCACTTTCTGGAGCCGGTGAGCCTGAATAAACAGGTCTGGCACCTCAATTATCAGGATGCGATCGCTATCGGTCAGCTTTTCCTTGAAGGTGAGCTGAACTGCGAACGGGTAATTGCGCTCGGCGGCCCGCAGGTGAAGTCGCCGCGGCTGGTCAAAACGACGCTGGGCGCCAGCCTGGACGATCTGCTGGCGGGCGAGCTGGAGGAGGGGGAAAACCGCGTCATTTCCGGCTCGGTACTTAGCGGTACCCGCGCCCACGGCCCCCACGCTTTCCTCGGGCGTTTCCATCTGCAGGTGAGCGTGGTTCGCGAAGGTCGGGAAAAAGAGCTGTTTGGCTGGGTGATGCCGGGCAAAGAGAAGTTCTCGATTACCCGCACTACGCTAGGCCATTTCTTCAAGCGCAAGCGCTTTCATTTCTCCACGGATACTAACGGCGGCGAGCGGGCGATGGTGCCGATTGGCAACTATGAGCGGGTCATGCCGCTGGATATTCTGCCGACCATATTGCTGCGCGATCTGCTGGCCGGCGATAGCGATAGCGCCCAGGCGCTGGGCTGTCTGGAGCTGGATGAAGAAGATCTGGCGCTCTGCACCTACGTTTGTCCGGGCAAATATGAATACGGTCCGGCGCTGCGCAGCGTGTTAACCCAGATTGAGCAGGAAGGATAAGAGATGGGCTTAAAGCACCTGATTGAGAAACTTGAGCCGCATTTCACGCATGGCGGCAAGCTGGAAAAATATTACCCGCTGTATGAAGCGGCGGCGACCATCTTCTACACGCCGGGGCAGGTCACCCGCGGCGCGGCGCACGTGCGCGACGCCATCGACCTCAAGCGGATGATGATCCTCGTGTGGTTTGCCGTATTCCCGGCAATGTTCTGGGGCATGTACAACGTTGGGCTGCAGACCATTCCGGCGCTGCACAAACTGTACGGCGCCGAACAGCTGCAGCAGGTGATCGCTAACAACTGGCACTACAGCGTCGCCCAGTGGTTAGGGGTCAGCTTCAGCGCTGATGCCGGCTGGCTGAGCATGATGACCCTGGGCGCGGTCTTCTTCCTGCCGATCTATATCACCGTTTTTATCGTCGGCGGCTTCTGGGAAGTGCTGTTCGCGATTGTGCGCAAACATGAGATCAACGAAGGCTTTTTCGTTACCTCAATTCTCTTCGCGCTGATTGTGCCGCCTACGCTGCCGCTATGGCAGGCGGCGCTGGGGATCTCCTTTGGGGTGGTGATCGCTAAAGAGATTTTCGGCGGTACCGGGCGCAACTTCCTCAACCCGGCGCTGGCGGGGCGCGCGTTCCTGTTCTTCGCCTATCCAGCGCAGATTTCCGGCGACCTGGTATGGACGGCGGCGGACGGTTTCTCCGGCGCCACGCCGCTCTCCCAGTGGGCCAGCGGCGGCGGTGAAGCGCTGGTTAACGTCGCGACCGGCATCCCGGTGAGCTGGATGGACGCCTTCCTCGGCAACATTCCCGGCTCAATTGGCGAAGTCTCCACGCTGATGATCCTGATCGGCGGCGCGATCATTCTCTTTGGCCGCGTCGCGTCCTGGCGCATCGTCGCCGGGGTGATGATCGGCATGATCGCCACCGCCACCCTGTTTAACGTTATCGGCTCCGATACCAACCCGATGTTCTCCATGCCGTGGTACTGGCATCTGGTGCTCGGCGGCTTTGCCTTCGGCATGATGTTTATGGCGACGGACCCGGTATCCGCCTCGTTTACCGATAAAGGGAAATGGAGTTACGGCGTGCTGATCGGCGTGATGTGCGTGCTGATCCGCGTGGTGAACCCGGCTTATCCGGAAGGGATGATGCTGGCGATCCTCTTCGCCAACCTCTTCGCACCGCTGTTCGATTACCTGGTGGTGCAGGCCAATATTAAGCGGAGGAAGTCGCGTGGCTGAGAAGAAAAGTAACGATAGCATCGGCAAAACGCTGCTGGTGGTGCTGGTGCTTTGTCTGGTCTGCTCCATCGTGGTAGCGGGCTCGGCCGTGGGGCTGAAATCCCGCCAGCAGGCGCAGCGGGCGCTGGATAAGCAGCGCAATATCCTGGCCGTCGCCGGCCTGATACAGCCCGGGATGGATGCTGATGCGGTAGCGGAAACCTTCGCGGCGCGCATTTCGCCGCGGCTGGTGAATCTGGCGACCGGCGAGCTGCTGAAGAAAGACCCGGCAAAATTTAATCAGGCCCAGGCGCTGAAGGATCCGCAGCAGAGCATCGCGCTGGACGCCAGCCAGGATCCGGCCGGCATTAAGCGGCGTAGCAACCTGGCGGAAATTTATCTGGTGCGCGACGCGCAGCAGAAGATTGAGCAGATGGTGCTGCCGATCTACGGCAATGGCCTGTGGTCGATGATGTACGCCTTTGTGGCGCTGGACGTCGATGGCCGCACGGTGAAAGGTATTACTTATTACGATCAGGGGGAAACCCCGGGGCTGGGCGGCGAAGTGGAGAACCCGAACTGGCGCCAGCAGTTTATTGGCAAGCAGGTACTGGATGACAACGGCATGCCGGCACTCCGGGTGGTGAAAGGCGGCGCGCGCGCCGGTGACCTGCATGCGGTAGACGGTTTATCCGGCGCCACGCTAACGTCTAACGGCGTGCAGCACAGCTTTGATTTCTGGATGGGCGAACTGGGCTTTGGTCCGTTCCTGAAAAAGGTGCGTGAGGGAGGGCTGAATAATGGCTGAACAGAGCGATATGAAAGAGGTGAAGCGTGTGCTGGTGGGGCCGCTTATCGCCAATAACCCCATCGCCCTGCAGGTGCTCGGCGTCTGCTCCGCGCTGGCGGTGACCACCAAACTGGAAACCGCCTTCGTGATGACCATTGCGGTGACGCTGGTGACGGCGTTCTCCAGCATGTTTATCTCGATGATTCGCCACCATATTCCCAATAGCGTGCGCATCATCGTGCAGATGGCGATCATCGCCTCGCTGGTCATCGTGGTGGATCAGCTGTTGCGGGCTTTCGCTTATGAAACCTCTAAGCAGCTGTCGGTATTCGTCGGGCTTATCATCACCAACTGTATCGTGATGGGTCGCGCCGAAGCCTACGCCATGAAATCGCCGCCGCTGGCCAGCTTTATGGATGGTATCGGTAACGGTCTCGGTTACGGCGCGATCCTGATAATCGTCGGCTTCCTGCGCGAGCTTATCGGCAGCGGCAAGCTGTTCGGTATCACGGTGCTGGAGACGGTGCAGAACGGCGGCTGGTATCAGCCGAACGGCCTGTTCCTGCTGGCGCCGAGCGCCTTCTTCATTATCGGTTTGCTGATCTGGGCCCTGCGTAGCTGGAAGCCTGAGCAGCAGGAAAAGGAGTAATCGATGATGGCTCATTACATTAGCCTGTTTGTCCGCGCGGTGTTCGTTGAGAACATGGCGCTGGCCTTCTTCCTCGGGATGTGTACCTTCCTCGCGGTGTCGAAAAAGGTCTCCACCGCCTTCGGCCTCGGCGTCGCAGTGACGGTGGTGCTGGGTCTTGCTGTGCCAATCAACAACCTGGTCTATAACCTGGTGCTGCGCGACGGCGCGCTGGTGGAAGGCGTAGATCTCAGCTTCCTGAACTTCATCACCTTTATCGGGGTGATTGCGGCGCTGGTGCAGATCCTCGAGATGATCCTCGATAAGTACTTCCCGGCACTCTATAACGCGTTAGGGATCTTCCTGCCGCTTATCGCCGTTAACTGCGCCATTTTCGGCGGCGTGTCGTTCATGGTGCAGCGTGATTACAACTTCCCGGAATCCATCGTCTACGGCTTCGGCTCCGGCATTGGCTGGATGCTGGCGATCGTGGCGATGGCGGGGATCCGCGAAAAAATGAAGTACGCCAACGTGCCCGCCGGTCTGCGCGGGTTAGGGATCACCTTTATCACCACCGGGTTGATGGCGCTGGGCTTTATGTCCTTCTCCGGCGTGCAGCTATAAGGGCGAATAAGTATGGAAATTATTCTTGGCGTCGTGATGTTCACGCTGATTGTGCTGGTGCTGTCGGGGCTTATCCTGGCTGCGCGCTCAAAGCTGGTGAACGCGGGCGACGTGGTTATTGAGATCAATAACGAAGCGGATAAACAGATCCGCACCCCGGCGGGTGACAAACTGCTGAACACGCTGTCCAGCAACGGTATCTTCGTCTCTTCCGCCTGCGGCGGCGGCGGCTCCTGCGGCCAGTGTCGGGTGACCATCAAAGAAGGCGGCGGCGATATTCTGCCGACCGAGCTTTCGCATATCACCAAACGCGAAGCCAAAGAAGGGTGCCGCCTGGCCTGCCAGGTGGCGGTGAAGCAGAATATGAAAATTGAGCTGCCGGAAGAGATTTTCGGCGTGAAAAAATGGGAGTGCGAGGTTATCTCTAACGATAACAAAGCCACCTTCATTAAAGAGCTCAAATTACGGGTGCCTGATGGTGAAGCGGTGCCGTTCCGCGCCGGCGGCTATATTCAGATCGAATGCCCGTCGCATAAAGTGGCCTATGCCGACTTTGATATTCCTGATGAATATCGTTCAGACTGGGACAAATTCAATCTGTTCCGCTATGTCTCTGAGGTGAAAGAGCCGACCCTGCGCGCCTACTCGATGGCTAACTATCCGGAAGAGAAGGGCATCATTATGCTCAACGTGCGCATCGCCACGCCGCCGCCGAAGGTCCCGGATGCGCCGCCGGGGATCATGTCGTCCTATATCTGGTCGCTGAAGCCTGGCGATAAGGTGACGATTTCCGGGCCGTTCGGCGAGTTCTTTGCTAAAGAGACCGACGCTGAGATGGTGTTTATCGGCGGCGGCGCCGGCATGGCGCCGATGCGCTCGCATATCTTTGATCAGCTTAAGCGGCTGCACAGCACGCGCAAAATCAGCTTCTGGTACGGCGCCCGTTCGCTGCGCGAGATGTTCTATGATGATGAGTTCGAGCAGCTGGCGCGCGACAACCCTAACTTTACCTTCCACGTCGCGCTCTCCGATCCGCTGCCGGAAGATAACTGGACCGGGCATACGGGCTTTATCCATAATGTTCTGTATGAAAACTATCTGCGCGACCACCCGGCGCCGGAAGACTGCGAATTCTATATGTGCGGGCCGCCGGTGATGAACGCCGCGGTGATAAAAATGCTCAAAGACCTGGGCGTCGAAGATGAGAACATCATGCTCGACGACTTTGGAGGCTGACGATGCTGACGGTATTTGTCGCGACCTTTGTGATTTTTGCGCTGGTGATCCTCGGTATGTCGCTGGGCTACCTGGTGAAGCGCAAGAGCATTCAGGGCAGCTGCGGCGGGATCTCGTCGCTGGGGCTGGAGAAAGTCTGCGACTGTCCGGAACCGTGTGACGCGCGTAAGAAACGTCTCGCTCGCGAGGCGCAGCGTCAGCAGCGGCGTATTTTGTAATGCCCGGCGGCGCTGCGCATGCCGGACCTGCTGCTTCGGTTTTGTAGGCCGGGTCAGGCGCAGCCGCCACCCGGCATAAAGCGGCTCCGTGCCCGGTGGCGCTGCGCTTGCCGGGTCTGCTGCTTCGGTTTTGTAGGCCGGGTCAGGCGCAGCCGCCACCCGGCGAAATAACAGCGCAACCGGAGATGTCCCTGCTCGCGCTGCGCTTAGCAGGACTACCACTTCTGTGTTATTTCCGGGCAGATTGCGCTCCCAATATTTCTTCTGCGTTATGTCACTCATGGCGCAGGGAGCGCACAGGGGGCGGCCAGTCGCCGCCGCCCCCTGTACCCCCGGGCTCCGGCCAGCAACATCGCCACTGCGTGGTGCCTTCGACTTATCCCTGCAGGCTTCGGGTCGGGCCGAGGCAGCGTCCGTGCAAAACACGGCCCTCAGCCCGCATCCATGCGGGCTGCCCCGGCCTTCCGGGAACGTCTCAGCGATGTTGAGGCCGCCAGCACCGGCAGTTTCAGTTGCCCCAGGCCCGGCGGTGATTTGGGACCGTAGGCCGGGTCAGGCGCTAGCCGCCACCCGGCAATAGCATGCCAGCAATGTGAGGCCGCTTTCGCGGCCTTTTTAGCCGTTGACTCCCTTACTGCCAGCTTTTCGCCTGTGCCGGAGAATCCACCATCACCCCGTCGGCACCCAGCTCCTTCGCCGTGCGGTAGTCTTCCGCACTGTTGATGCCGAAGAAAATAATGTGCGCTTTGCCCTGTGAGCGGAAGCAATCCATCGCCTCTTTATCCCAGGTGAGCGTTGCCGGGGAGATCCCTTCGCCAAGGGTAAACTTCTCCACCACCTCCACCTTGCGCTTCAGCTCCAGCCCATACCACTGCTCACCCTCGTGCTGACTGCTCAGTTGACACTGGTGGCTGAGTGAAATAGTCGCAAGTTTAGTGCGAGTCTCGCTGCGGGTGACGAAGCGGGGAATAACCGATGGCAGGGCGGCGATATAGCGGTCATCGGTGGAATAGACCCGCACGCGATCGAGGCTGTCGGTGGCTTTTAACACCGCCAGCAGGCGTTCGCCCATCACCGCCGGATCGGCATCTGGAGATTTGATATCGATATAGAAAAAAGTGTGCGGCCACTGTTGCAGCACGCTTTGCAGGGTCGGGATCGTGGCCTGCTTACCGCGCCACGGGTGGCTGTCATCCCCCCATTTCCAGCCGGCGTCGACTTTCGCCAGCTCGGCGGCGGTTAAGCTGGAGACCTTACCCTCGGCGTTGGTCAGGGCGGAGAGATCGCTTGAACGGTAGAGTACCGGTACGCCGTCGCGGCTTAACTGCACCGTGACCCAGATGGCCTCAGCGTGGTTCTCCAGCGCCAGTTTAATAGCCGGCAGGGTATTTTCCGGGGCATCGCCGGTACCGCCGCGGTGGGCAATCAGCTGTGGGTTAGCTAAAGCGCTGCTGGCGGCCAGCAGGCAAAGGGCGGTGAGTCGTTTCTTCATGATTGTATCTTTCAGATTAGTTGATTAACGTTATGAAAATAAACATGATTTATTGCACTTTTATGTTGTCAGCGTTTTTTTGACCACCGCAGTAAAAAAAGCATCAAACTGGCGCGCAGTTTTTGCTATGCTGTATGGGTATACAGTGTTGAGTCTGACGATGCGTAAAATTATCCATGTCGATATGGACTGTTTCTTTGCGGCGGTGGAGATGCGCGACAACCCGGCGTTGCGCGATATTCCCCTCGCGATAGGCGGCAGTCGGGTACAGCGTGGCGTGATTAGTACCGCGAACTATCCTGCGCGCAAGTTTGGCGTGCGCAGCGCCATGCCGACGGCGACGGCGCTCAAGCTGTGCCCGCATCTCACGCTGCTTCCCGGCCGCTTCGATGCTTACAAAGAAGCCTCGAATCATATCCGCGAAATTTTCTCCCGCTATACCTCGCGCATTGAGCCGCTGTCGCTGGATGAAGCCTACCTTGACGTCAGCGACAGCGTGCATTGTCACGGGTCGGCCACCCTGATAGCTCAGGAGATCCGCCAGACCATCGAACGGGAGCTGCACCTCACCGCCTCGGCGGGCGTGGCGCCGGTGAAGTTTCTCGCTAAAATCGCTTCCGATATGAATAAACCCAACGGCCAGTTCGTTATCGCTCCCCATCAGGTGGCAGAGTTTGTGCGGGCGCTGCCGCTGGCGAAAATACCCGGTGTCGGAAAGGTGTCGGCGGCGAAGCTGGAAAATATGGGCCTGCGTACCTGTGGCGATGTGCAGAACAGCGATCTGGCCATGCTGCTCAAGCGCTTCGGTAAATTCGGTCGTATTCTGTGGGAGCGCAGCCACGGGATTGATGAGCGGGAAATCCATAACGATCGGCAACGTAAATCGGTGGGCGTGGAGCGGACGTTAGCGGAAGATATCCACGAATGGTCAGCGTGCGAAGCGATTATCGAAAATCTCTATCCCGAACTGGAGCGGCGGCTGGCGAAGGTCAAACCGGACCTGTTGATCGCCCGCCAGGGGATTAAACTGAAATTCAATGACTTCCAGCTGACCACTCAGGAGCACGTCTGGCCGCGGCTGAACAAAGAGGATCTGATTGCCACCGCCCACAAAGCCTGGGATGAGCGCCGCGGTGGACGGGGCGTGCGTCTGGTTGGACTCCATGTGACGCTGCTCGATCCGCAACTGGAAAGGCAGCTTTTATTAGGGATTTAACCATGCATATTCGTGCTTACCGCGACAGCGATTTGCCATTGCTCTGCCAGATCTTTCTGCGCGCGGTGCAGGAAACGGCGAGCCGGGACTATACCCCGGCGCAGATTGCGGCCTGGGCGCAGGTGGATGAGATGCGCTGGCGACAAAAACTGGCCGACTCAATCGGCTTGGTGGCGGAGGTAGAGAGTCAACCGGTTGGCTTTATCACCGCCATCGGGACGCATATCGATTTGCTCTTTGTCTCGCCGGATCACGCCCGGCAGGGTATCGGCGGCGCGCTTATTGAGGCGCTCTGCGCTCAGTATCCTGAGCAAATCCTGACGGTGGACGCCAGCATTACCGCAAAGCCCTGTTTTACGGCCCATGGATTTAAAGTGGTGGCGGAGCAGCGGGTGGCGGCCCGTGGGGAGTGGTTTATTAACTACCGGATGGAAAAACGCGTGGCGCTAAGGTGATGCGGGGGAAAACCGGCGGCAGACTGCCGCCGGTGGTGGGGCTTATTTAGCCGGAATGGCTTTCAGCAGCTCGGTCAGCAGCGTCCAGTACTGGCCGACGCTCTCGATATGTACCTGCTCATCCGGGGAGTGCGGACCGGTAATGGTTGGCCCGATGGAGACCATGTCCATCTCCGGATACGGTTTTTTGAACAGACCGCATTCCAGACCGGCGTGGATGATCTGGATGTTCGGCGTCTTGTTGAACAGACGCTGGTAAGTCTCGCGCACCAGGTGCATTACCGGCGAGTTGGCGTCCGGCTGCCAGCCAGGGTAAGCGCCTTTGGCTTCGGTTTTCGCCCCCGCCAGTTTACCCAGAGAATCCAGCATGCTGACCACGTAGTCTTTGCCGCTGTCGATCAGCGAGCGGATCAGGCAGTGGATCTGCACGTTGTCATCGGTCATGGTGACGACGCCGACGTTCAGCGAAGTTTCCACTACGCCTTTCGCCACGTCAGAGTTGCGGATAACCCCGTTCGGCGTGGCGTTCAGCAGGCGGATGAAACCGTCGCGGGAAGCCTGCGTCAGCGCTGCTTTGTCGTTATCAACCGCTTCCAGGAGCACTACCAGGTTCTTCTCTTTGGCCTCCAGCTCGTTTTTCAGCAGCGCCTGGTAAGTATTCACCAGCGCTTTCAGCGCATCGGCTTTATCCGCGGCGACGGCGACGGTTGCGTATGCTTCGCGCGGGATGGCGTTGCGCAACGTACCGCCGTTGAAATCGACCAGACGCAAATCCAGCTCATCGGCGTGGCCGGCGAGGAAGCGCGACAGCAGCTTGTTGGCGTTACCCAGACCCAGGTGAATGTCACCGCCGGAGTGGCCGCCTTTCAGCCCTTTTAAGGTTACTTTAAAGCTCTGGAACCCGGCCGGAATCGCTTCGCGAGTCAGCGCCAGGTTAGAGGTGAAATCGATCCCGCCGGCGCAACCCATGTAGATTTCGCCTTCTTCTTCGGAGTCGGTATTGATCAGGATATCCGCCTGCAGCCAGTTGGCCTGCAGACCGAACGCGCCGTCCATACCGGCCTCTTCGGTCATGGTCAGTAGCACTTCCAGCGGGCCGTGAGCGACGCTGTCGTCGGCCAGCACGGCCAGTGCGGACGCCATCCCGATGCCGTTATCCGCGCCCAGCGTGGTGCCGCGCGCTTTCACCCATTCGCCGTCAATGTACGGCTGGATCGGATCTTTGGCGAAGTCGTGGACGGTATCGTTGTTTTTCTGCGGCACCATATCGAGGTGCGCCTGCAGCGCTACCGGCTTGCGGTTTTCCATACCGGCAGTCGCGCCTTTACGAATCAGAATGTTGCCAACCTGGTCACGTTCCGCGTGTAAGCCTTTTTCTTTTGCCCAACCCATAATGTGCTCGGCGAGCTGTTCTTCGTGATAGGACGGGTGCGGGATGGAGCAAATCTTGGCAAAAATATCCCAAAGCGGCTGCGGGGATAGTTGAGACAGTTCAGACACGGTAAGTCTCCTTACAGACTCCTGCATACAGCGGTTGCAGGACGAGGGTTAGCGTTAAAATACACAACAAGCCCGGGCTTGCGCGATGGGGTTGAGAATACCACTTTCCACCGCCGCAGGTAGTGTAAACAACGCAAAAAGCGTTGCGCAAACCGCTTAACACTGGTTTTTAGTGCGTCAGATCTCTATAATCTCGCGCAACCATTTTCCCCCTCGAACATTATTTAAGCCGTATTACACAGGCTGGGACACTTCACATGAGCGAAAAATACGTCGTCACCTGGGACATGTTGCAGATTCACGCCCGCAAACTGGCCAGCCGTCTGCTGCCGGTTGAGCAATGGAAAGGCATTATTGCCGTCAGCCGCGGTGGACTGGTACCGGGAGCCTTACTGGCGCGTGAACTGGGCATTCGTCATGTTGATACCGTATGCATCTCCAGCTACGACCATGATAACCAGCGCGAGCTGAAAGTGCTGAAACGCGCGGAAGGCGATGGCGAAGGCTTTATCGTTATCGACGATCTGGTGGATACCGGCGGTACCGCCGTGGCGATCCGCGAAATGTATCCAAAAGCACACTTTGTCACCATTTTCGCCAAGCCGGCAGGCCGCCCGCTGGTGGACGATTACGTTGTGGATATTCCGCAGGACACCTGGATTGAACAGCCGTGGGATATGGGCGTGGTGTTTGTACCGCCTATCGCAGGTCGTTAATTCTTCAGGACAGTGCTATTTACCACGCCCGGCTTGCCGGGCGTGGTTTTTTTTATCCTTTAGCAGGTTACAATAACAGGAGTGGCACTACGACGGAGGCTGCACATGTCACAGGCTAACCTCAGCGAAACGCTGTTTAAACCCCGCTTCAAACATCCCGAAACCTCTACGCTGGTGCGTCGGTTTTCCGCCGGAAAACCGCAGGCGATGCAGTCGGCGCTGAGCGGCAATCACGTCGATCACTGGTACCGTCTGATCAACCGTTTGATGTGGATCTGGCGCGGCGTGACCCCGCAGGAGATCCTCGATGTGCAAGCGCGCATTGTGATGAGCGAGGCCGAACGAACGGATCCAGAACTGTTCGATACTGTTATCGGCTATCGCGGCGGCAACTGGATCTTTGAGTGGGCGAAAGAGGCCATGCAGTGGCAGCAAAAGGCCGGGCAGGAAGCCGATCCTTTGCTGAGCGGCCGCCACTGGTTGCATGCATCGAACCTGTATAGCATTGCCGCTTATCCGCATATTAAAGGCGATGAGCTGGCCGAACAGGCGCAGGCTTTAGCCAACCGGGCGTATGAAGAGGCCGCCCAGCGGCTGCCGGGCTCGCTGCGCGAACTGGAGTTCACCATCCCTGGCGGTTCGCCAATAACCGGCTTTTTGCATATGCCAAAAGGCGATGGGCCGTTTCCGACGGTGCTGATGTGCGGGGGCCTGGACTCGCTGCAGACGGATTATTACAACCTGTATGAGAACTACTTCTCACCGCTCGGTATTGCCATGCTGACGATCGATATGCCTTCCATCGGCTTCTCGTCAAAATGGACGCTGAATCAGGACACCAGCCTGCTGCACCAGCACGCGCTGCGCCATCTGGAAAATGTACCGTGGGTCGATCATACCCGGGTCGCGGCCTTTGGCTTCCGCTTTGGCGCCAATATCGCGGTCCGTCTGGGTTACCTGGAGCCGCAGCGGCTGAAGGCTGTGGCGTGTCTGGGCCCGGTCGTTCATGGTCTGCTGGTGGATCCCCTGCATCAGGGGCGCGTGCCGGAGATGTATCTTGACGTGCTGGCCTCGCGGCTGGGCATGCATGACGCGTCCGATGAAGCGCTGCGCGTGGAGCTCAACCGCTACTCGTTAAAAACACAGGGACTGCTGGGGCGCCGTTGCCCGACGCCGATGCTTTCCGGCTTCTGGAAGGACGATCCGTTCAGCCCCGAAGAAGAGTCGCGGTTAATCACTTCGTCATCTGCCGATGGCAAACTGCTGGAGATCCCGTTTAACCCGGTGTATCGCAATTTTGATCACGCATTGCGACAGATCGCCCGCTGGATCAATCATAGATTTGGTTAATTTATTGCTAAATTCTATTGGTTTGGTAAAACAGTTGCATCACTAAAGGAGATCGCAATGACGTTACCGAGTGGACACCTGAAAAGTAAGTTGATCAAGAAATTCACGGCGCTAGGGCCTTACATTCGCGAAGAGCAGTGCCATGACAACCGTTTCTTTTTCGATTGCCTGGCAGTTTGCGTCAATGTTAAGCCCGCACCGGAGAAGCGTGAATTCTGGGGCTGGTGGATGGAAATGGAAGCACAAGAGTCACGTTTCACCTACAGCTACCAGTTTGGCCTGTTCAATAAAGAAGGTTCATGGCAGGCGGTCGACATTGACGACCCGGAAGTGAGCGAGAGACTGGAAAAAACGCTACGCGAGTTCCACGAGCGCGCGGCAGCGCTGCTGACCACCTTTAATCTGAAGCTGGAACCGGCCGACGATTTCAGCGAGCCGGTTCGCCTGCGGGCCTGATTGATCTACGGATACGATTTCTCCACGCCCGTGCGGCGTGGAGGAGCGTGCCGCCATACCCGTAATTTCAACCCCACCATCTGACTCACCCTGCCTGCGGCGACAGCTTGCCAGCCATCGCCTGTTGAATAATCGGGATAGGGGTCAGTAAGTGCTCGCGCATCAGCGCGCTGGCTCGTTCGGCATCGCGCGCCAGAATGGCGTCCAGCAGGGTCTGGTGCTGGACATGCTTGTCTTCCAGCATCTCCACCGACAGCACGGTGGTGCGCAGCCAGATGAAGCGGTAGCGCGCCGCCAGATCGAACAGCCTTTCGCGCATCTGCAGCAGATACTGGGAGCCGCAGCCGGCGACGATGGCGGTGTGAAACGCCTGATGGCGCTGGTCCCATTCATCGAGTAAGCGCTCACTGGCGTCACAGGACTCCAGCTTGTTGAGCAGATGGGCGCGGGCCAGCAGCTCGGCTTCCCACTCGTCGCCGCCGCGTTCGATGGCGAGGCGCACCAGCATGGCTTCCATGTTGGCGCGCGCGTCGAAGATATCGAGAAGCTCCTGCTCCGACATGGGCGCCACCCGATAGCCTTTCTGATTAACCACCGTCACCAGCCTTTCCGCCACCAGCTGCGAGAGCGCCTCCCGCAGCGGCCCGACGCCGAGCTCATAGCGCGACGTCAACAGGCTCATCCGCAGCTTCTCATCGGGTTGGTAGACCCCGCGGATGATGTCGTTTTTCAGCCAACGGTACCCGTCAATGGCCGTCGCCTGGGGAATGGCGGTCATGTTCTTACTCCTGAATACTCTTCCCGGCGGGCGCCGGGAACAGGGTTAACGCGTATTTTGCAGCGGCAGTTTTTGCCACAATACCAGCTTTTTCCAGCGCGACATAATCGGTACTGTACAAATAATTCCCAATGCTAACAGGCCGGTAGAGATCACCTCCAGCTGCTGCGCCGGACGGAACAGCATCACCACCAGCACGAAGGTGATAAAGGCGATCACCAGCCAGGTCAGGTACGGATAGAGCCACATTCTCAGACGGATCTCGCCGCCTTGCGCCTGAAGGATTTTGCGCATCCGCAGTTGTGAAACGGCGATCACCAGATAGACCAGCAGGGCGATGGCGCCAGAGCTGTCGATGAGGAATTTAAACACCTTCGCGGGGGCATAGTAGTTCACCACCACGGTGAGGAACGCCGCGCCGGTGGAGAGCAGCACCGCCACGTACGGGGTTTTGCTGCGGTTGGTCCGGCCCATGATGGCCGGCGCATCGCCGCGACGGCTCAGGGAGTAGAGCATCCGCGAGGCGGTATACAGCGCCGAGTTCAGACAGCTGGTGACCGACAGGAGGATCACGCCGTCCATAATCAGCTTCGCGTAGGGAATATGCAGCAGCTCGAGCACCGAGCGGTAGGAACCGATGCTCTTCAGCCCCGGCATATTCCATGGGATGAGGGCGACGACGATAAAGATCGAGCACAGATAAAAAATAGAGATACGCCAGATCACCGAGTTGGTGGCGCGGACGATGTGTTTATCCGGCGTGTCCGATTCGGCGGCGGCAATGGTGACGATCTCCGCGCCCATAAAGGAGAACATGGTGATCAGCATCGCGCTCAGCACCGCGCCGAAGCCGTTCGGCATAAAGCCGCCGTGGTCCCACAGCCGCGAAATGCCGCTGACCTCGGCATAGGGATAAAAACCGGTAATGGCGACCGCGCCCAGTACGATAAACGCCAGAATAGCGATCACTTTGCACAGCGCCAGCCAGAACTCGAATTCACCGTAGTTCTTAACGCTCAGCAGGTTACTGCCGGTGAGGGCGAGAGTGATGACCAGGGAGAACAACCACACAGGGACGCCCGGCACCCACGAATGCAGAATAATCGCCGCGATATTGGCTTCCAGCGGAATAACCAGTACCCAGAACCACCAGTACAGCCAGCCGATGGTATACCCCGCCCAGCGGCCGATGGCTTTGTCGGCGTAGGTGGAAAAGGAGCCAGTATCCGGCGTGGCGACGGCCATTTCGGCCAGCATACGCATAATCATCACCACCAGCAGCCCGGCAAACAGATAGGCCAGCAGCACCGCCGGGCCCGCTTCGGCAATGGCGACGCTGGAGCCGACAAATAAACTCGCGCCGATCACCCCGGCGATAGATAACATCGTGACGTGGCGCGACTTCAGTCCCGCCCCTAAATCCTGTGATTGCGACAGTTGCCCCATCATTTACCCTCTCGAAGTGTGTCACCTGGGAGAGCGCCCCGACATTCCCGCGCCGGGGCACGCGTATTATTGTTGTTTTGCAGGTCTCGTCTTCATTCCCTTACGAACGTACTTCGCTTCCGCATGTGTTCTGTTCTATGCCTGTTTCGCCTCGGTAAAGCAGTCGGCGATGATCTTGAGACCCTGCTCGATCTGCGCCTCTTCAATGGTCAGCGGCACCAGGATGCGCAGCACGTTGTAGTACGGCCCGCAGGAGAGCAGGATCAGGCCTTTGTCGCGGGCGCGGGCGACGATATCCGCCGTCAGCCTGGCGTTAGGCTTGCTGCGGTCGCCCTCTTCAAACAGCTCAATGGCGATCATCGCCCCCAGGCCGCGAACGTCACCGATCTCCGGATGATCTTCTGCAATCGCCAGCAGGCCCTGGCGCAGGGTGTCGCCAAGCTGGTTGGCTTTTTCCAGCAGGTTCTCCTGCTCGAAAATCTGTAATACCGCCAGGGCGGCGGCGCAGGCGATGGGGTTGCCAGCGTAGGTGCCGCCGAGTCCGCCGGGGGCGATGGCATCCATCACCTCCGCCCGCCCGGTGACGCCCGCCAGCGGGAAACCGCCGGCGATGGATTTGGCGAAGGTGGTGATATCCGCCGCCACGCCCATCTGCTCCATGGCGAACAGCGTGCCGGTACGGCCCGCGCCGCTTTGGACCTCATCGGCGATGAGCATAATGCCGTGCTCGTCGCACAGGGCGCGCAGGCGCTGCATAAAGGCCGGGGAGGCGGCATAGAATCCGCCTTCACCCTGCACCGGCTCGATAATGATGGCGGCGATATCTTCCGGCGCGGCGTCATTTTTGAAGATGCGATGGATGCTGGCGATCGCCTCGTCATCACTGACGCCGTGCAGCGCGCACGGGTAGAGGGCGCGATAGACGTGGCCCGGCATTAACCCCATACCGGCGGAGTACGGGTTCACTTTCCCGGTTAGCGACAGGGTGTAATGGGTACGGCCGTGATAGGCGCCGGTGAAGGCGATGGCGCCGCTGCGCCCGGTTGCCGCGCGGGCGATTTTCACCGCGTTCTCCACCGCTTCCGACCCGGTGGTGACCAGCAGGGTTTTCTTGGCGAAATCACCGGGCACCTTCTGGTTCATCTTTTCGCACAGCGCCAGGTAGGGCTCGTAGGCCAGTACCTGGAAGCAGGTATGAGATAGCTTTTTCAGCTGGTCTTCGACGGCGGCGACAACCTGCGGATGCAGATGGCCGGTATTGAGCACCGCGATACCGCCGGCAAAATCGAGATATTCCCGGCCTTCGACGTCCCACACCCGGCAGTTCTCCGCGCGTTCGGCGAAGATAGGGTGGATCTGGCCGACGCCGCGCGGGACCGCATCGCTGCGACGCGCCATCATTGCTTTATTGCTGTTCATCCATCGCTCCTGTTAAAGGCCAATACACATATATTTGATTTCTAAGTAATCTTCGATGCCGTACTTCGACCCTTCGCGGCCGAGGCCGGAGGCCTTGACGCCGCCGAACGGGGCGACTTCGGTGGAGATAATGCCGGTGTTGATGCCGATGATGCCGTATTCCAGCGCTTCGCCGACGCGGAAGACGCGGCTCAGATCGCGGGCGTAGAAATAGGCGGCGAGGCCGAATTCGGTATCGTTGGCCTGGGCAATGACGTCGGCTTCATCCTTAAAGCGGAACAGCGGCGCCAGCGGGCCGAAGGTCTCCTCTTTCGCCACTTTGGCGCTGTCGGGAACGTTGACCAGAATGGTCGGCTGGAAGAAGTTGCCGCCCAGGGCGTGCGGTTTGCCACCGGTGACGACTTTCGCGCCTTTGGCGATGGCGTCGGCAATATGTTCTTCAACTTTGGCGACGGCTTTCTCGTCGATCAGCGGGCCGGTGGTGACGCCATCCTGCAGACCGTCGCCGATGCGCAGTTTTTCCACCGCCTGCTGCAGTTTTTCAGCGAAACGGTCATACACCCCGTCCTGGACGTACAGTCGGTTGGCGCAGACGCAGGTCTGCCCGGCGTTGCGGAACTTCGACGCCAGCGCCCCTTCGACGGCTTTATCAAGGTCGGCATCATCAAAGACGATAAACGGCGCGTTGCCGCCGAGTTCCAGGGAGACTTTTTTGATGTCTTTCGCGCACTGCTCCATCAGCTGGCGGCCAATCTCGGTCGAGCCGGTAAAGGAGAGCTTGCGCACCAGCGGGTTGCTGGTCAGTTCGCCGCCGACGGCCCCGGCGGAACCGGTGACCACGTTGAACACCCCGGCGGGGATCCCGGCGCGATTGGCCAGTTCGGCCAGCGCCAGCGCTGAAAACGGCGTCTGGCTGGCCGGTTTCAGGACCATGGTGCAGCCGGCGGCCAGCGCCGGGCCCGCTTTGCGGGTGATCATCGCCGCCGGGAAGTTCCACGGGGTGATGGCGGCGGTAACGCCGATGGGCTGCTTAATCACCAGCAGGCGTTTGTCGGCCTGATGGCCGGGAATGGTATCGCCGTAAATGCGCTTACCTTCTTCGGCGAACCACTCAATAAAGGAGGCGGCGTAGCTGATTTCGCCTTTGGCTTCCGCCAGCGGTTTTCCCTGCTCGAGGGTCATCAGGCGGGCGAGATCGTCCTGATTCTCCATCATAAGATCGAACCAGCGGCGCAGAATATTCGCCCGCTCTTTGGCGGTCAGGGCACGCCAGGCGGGAAGGGCACGATTGGCGGCTTCAATTGCTTCGCGGGTTTCGTCGGCGCCCATTTTCGGCACATTGCCGAGCTGCTCGCCGTTGGCCGGGTTGGTCACCGCAATCACATCGCCGTTGGGCGCATCGCGCCACTGACCATCGATCAGCGCCTGCTGGCGAAACAGTGTCATATCGTTGAGTTGCATAATCGCTTCCTGTCTTAAGGGGGTTAACGGATAAAAGCGGCGTGTAGTGTCTCCACGCTACGTGCCGCACGCAGCGTGCGTCCGGGATTGCTCTGGCTTTCCAGCAGGGTCTGCACCTTGCTGACGATGTGCGCGCCGATCGGGATAGCGGAGGTGGCCGCCGGCGATGGCGCATTGCAGGTATGTATCGAACGCGCGGTGGTGACGAAGAGAAAATCGTCGATCAGTTTGCCCTGCTGCGATACCGCCTGCGCCCGCACGCCGGCGGGCCACGGGCGTAAATCGCTCAGCGTCAGGCTCGGGCAGTATTTCTGCACCAGCCGCAGATAGCCGCTTCTGCACAGCGAATTCTTCATTTCGCCCAGTCCGGAGCGCAGGTTGTTTTGCAGTACCCGGCGGATGCCGGGCGAGGTGAGGATCTCCAGGGTATCGGCCAGCGAGATATCGCGCTTGCGGTAGCCTTCGCGCTTCAGAGCCAGCACGGCGTTGGGGCCGACGGTGACGCTGCCGTCGATCATGCGGGTCAGGTGGACGCCGAGGAACGGCATCGCCGGATCGGGGATCGGATAGATCAGATGGTTGACGATCTGGTTGTGCTGCGGCGCCAGCTGGAAATACTCGCCGCGGAACGGACAGATGATAAACCCGGGATCGACGCCGAGCATTTTTACCAGCCGATCGGCCATCAAGCCCGAACAGGCGATCAGCGTGGAGGCCTCATATTCGGCGCCCTGGCGGGTGCGGATCACCACGCCGCTGGCATGTTCTTTCAGGGCGCTGACTTCGGCGTCGTAGACGATCGTTCCGCCTTTTGATTCGAAGATCTTCGCCATTGCCGCCGCCACGTCGCGGTAGCTGACGATGCCGCTGGAAGGGACGAAGATCCCGCCGAGCCCGGTAATGTTCGGTTCGCGCTCGCGTAGCTCCCCGGCGCTTAGCCACTCGCGCTGCAGGCCGTTGGCGGCGGTGCGATCCCACAGGGCGCGCATCCGCTCCATCTCCAGCGGCGAGGTGGCGACCAGCATTTTGCCGCAGACGTCATAGCGGATGCCGTTCTGCTCGCAAAAGGCCTTGGTGGCGCGGTTGCCGGCGAGGCAAAACTGCGCCTTGAGGCTGCCGGGGGTGTAATACACCCCGGCGTGGATCACGCCGCTGTTGTGGCCAGTCTGATGGCAGGCCGGACCGGTCTCTTTTTCCAGCAGCGCAATGCGGGCGTCCGGGTAAATCTCAATTAACTGCATGGCGGTCGACATGCCGATGATGCCGCCGCCGATAATCACGAAATCATACATCCGCTCAATTCCTTCGCCTGAGAACCCTTATTGATGAGTCTGGTAATGATTCGTGGAATACGCAAAGTAGCCGCGCTGGCGCATCAGTTCGCGGCGCAGGTCCGGGTGCGGCGTAAACCGGTCGCGGCCGTGCAGCCAGAACAGGTTGTTAATCAGCAGGAATTTGCCCACCGGCACCGGTATTGAAAGGATGTTTTTGCTGGTTTCCAGCGCGTCGGAAAGGCGGCTCAGCCAGGTGCCTTCTTCAAAATCTTTCGGCTGGACGAACTGGTCGATATAGCGCATTACCGGACGGCCCAGCGAATCGACGTCGAACACCGGGTGGAAAACATCCTTGCTGACGTTTTTGCTCGGCGGCGCGGCCCAGCGCATTGGGCGGCGAGCCAGCGGGTCGCGGAAAAATTCGTCGAGATGCTCCCAGTCGTCGAGATGCAGCAGCAGGGAATTACCGCCCTGCATGTTCTGCTCGTCGATCTTCATCATTAACACGTAGTCGGTTTGCTCTTCGACGTAGGTGCCGTCGTTGTGCAGCTCCATCACCCGGTGCGGCTGGCGCAGGTAGCTGTCGGAGTTATCGACATTTTTCACCACAAAGCGAGCGTAATACTGACCGCTCATGGCGTCGAAGTTGGAACGGCCAATCAGATGGGCGACGGCGGTGGCCAGCTTGACCATCTCCTCGGCCTGGCTGACGTTATCGATCCCTTCGCCGTTGATCAGCAGCGCGCCTTCCGCACGATCGAGCAATGTTTTGATCAGCAACGGCTGCAGCTGATTGCCGCACAGATCGTCGAGGATCTTGCCGACCTGGAAGCGTAAGAAAGATTTGTATTCCAGCGCCTGCACCGGCCACTGCGCGACCTGCTGCAGGAACTGCGTGGTTGTTTCGGCGGAAAAGGTGAGCTCCAGCAGGCGCGGCGACTGTGCGGAAGGGGCAATGGAAAAGCCCGGATATGGCTGGGCTAACGGCGCGGGTGTCGGTTTTACTGCGGTCAGGGCGTTCATCAGGATCGTTCCTCGCTGTAAGGTCAGGGTGATGTTCATTTCGTAGCCATAAATTAAAAATATCTACATTTTTATAAAATGCGTACGAAATGGCCTTTTTGTTTCTATTTTGTGATCTGACAACAATTATTTAACAATGCGGGAGGGAGATAAGGTGGTGGTTAACCTTGAGGAACAGAGCGGGTGGCGGAAAGCGCAAAATGCGGGGAAGGCTGAGGGGAAATCGTAATACCGGTCACAGTTTTTAATCTGCGCCATACCCTTATGAACTGAGGGTGTTAGTATTCAGCGCGTTAATACCTTTCAATGCTTACCGAGGCTTCGATGCTGGAGAATGTCATTATCAGATAATCAGTTCCCCGACCTGCCCAGGCCGGACTGATTATCGCTGCGCTTAAACCTTACGCACACACCTGCGGGTGTAGGCATGTTTTCGCACATGATAATGAACAGGTTTCAGTATGAATTTATCCCGTCAGGAACAACGGACCTTACACGTTCTCGCCAAAGGTGGCCGTATTGCGCACGTCCGCGATACCTCCGGCCGCATTACCGCCGTCGAATGCTACACCCGGGAAGGGCTGTTGCTGAACGACTGCACCCTCGCGGTCTTCAAAAAGCTCAAAACCAAAAAGCTGATTAAGTCGGTGAACGGCCAGCCGTACCGGATCAACACCACTGGTTTGAATAACGTTCGCGCGCAGGCGGACAACCGCTGATACAGCGACCCGGGCAGGGTCGCTGCCCGGGCGTATGGCTCTCAAGGAGAAACACCCATGATCGATATCCCTCGCATTTTTACTATCAGTGAAAGCGAACACCGTATTCATAACCCTTTTACCCCGGAAAAGTACGCCACCCTGGGACGGGCGCTGCGGATGGCGCCGGGCACCGCTATTCTTGACCTTGGCAGCGGCTCCGGCGAGATGCTCTGTAGCTGGGCGCGCGATCATCAGATCGTCGGCACCGGCGTGGACATGAGCCTGCTGTTCAGCCAGCAGGCGACCGCCCGTGCAGAAGCGCTCGGGGTAAGCGACCGGGTAACCTTTGTGCATCAGGATGCCAGCGGATACGTCGCCAGCCAGCCGTGCGATATTGCCGCCTGCGTGGGAGCCACGTGGATCGGCGGCGGGGTGGCCGGCACGATTGCGCTGCTGAAGCAGAGCCTGCGGCCCGGCGGCATGCTGCTGATCGGCGAGCCATGGTGGCGTAAACGTCCGGCCACGGCGGAAGAGGCGGTTGCCTGCGGCGCGCAGACTCCCGATGACTTCCTGACGCTGCCGGCGCTGGTCGCCCACTTTGGTGAACTGGGCTATGACGTGGTGGAGATGGTGCTGGCCGACCAGGAGGGCTGGGATCGTTATGAAGCGGCGAAATGGCTGACGATGCGCCGCTGGCTGGAGGCCAATCCGCACGATGACTTCGCGCCGGAGGTTCGCCAGCAGTTGACCACCGCGCCGCTGCACCATGTCACCTGGACCCGGGAATATCTCGGCTGGGGCGTGTTTGTCCTGATGGCGCGTTAACCGGTATGTCGGTAGCGTCAGGAGGCGCTACCGACCATCTTCAGACCTTCAGTTCGTCGTAGCTGACCATGACGTGCTGGCGAAAGGCAGGCCGTTCGGTTAGCCGTGCATAGTAAGCCGCCAGATGGGGGAGGGGACGACGGGTGATGTCGATGGCAAAGTAGCGGTACAGCACATGGCCAAACTGGATGTCGGCCAGGGTGAACGTATCGCCCACCAGATAGCGACTGCCGGCGAGACGCGTCTCGGCAATCGCCAGCTTTTGCTCCAGAGCCTTCACCGCCGCGGCGATGGCCTGCGGATCCCGCTCGGCGGCAGGCGTGCGCACCACGCGCCAGAACACCGGCGCCGTAAAGCCGAGGGCGATATTCTGCTTTGACCACTCGGCCCAGCGATCAACCTCAGTGCGGGCCAGCAGATCGCCCGGCCAGAAGGCGTCATCGGCGTAGCGATTGGCTAAATAGCGAAGGATAGCGCCCGTTTCCCACAGCGGCGGATTATCGCCATCCTGCAGCACTGGCACCGTGCGATTGGGATTGAGCTGATAAAACGCCTCGCTGTCGGTACCACCATAGCGATGCCCCACGTCGAACCGGAGATAGTCCAGCCCAAGCTCGCCAACACACCACATCAGCGCCTGCACGTTAGAGGAGGTTTTTCGGCCCCAGATGGTCAGCATTGAGTTCTCCAGAGAACAGGGAAAGAAGGAGCATAGCAGGTTGGGTTGAAAACGTGAGGGGGAAAAGATGGGTGGTATAGCGGTGTATATGGTGTGGGGACGCATGTTATCCCCTTGCGATAACGCGAATTCATCCCTACAAAGGTATAATGACCATCAATATGGCGCTTGTATAAAATAATGCAGCAATCATCTTTGAACGAGAATAAGGCGAGGGAGTGGAAACGTTAGTTATTCTGGCCGTAGTCGTATGGATACTTTTCAAGCTGGTACAAAAGGTTACGAGCAAACTCTATCCTCAAGACTCGGTGAAGGTACAGGAGAAGCCCGACACGACACCAGCGACGGATGCCTGGGGAAATTACCCTAAAGCCGAAGGGCATGTCGTTTTATTCGAACAGTTCCGACGTGAGCAGGCGCAGCGGCAGCAAGCTGCTAAAGAGGCTGAGACATTCTACCGCTCAAGGGAGTGGCGGCGTTTACGTTACCAGGCGTTCCAGCGCTACGGCAATAAATGTTGCGTATGCGGGCGCGGCGCCAGTGACGGGATGGTGATGCACGTTGATCATATAAAACCGCGTTCTCTTTACCCGCATTTAGCCCTCGATATTGCCAATCTGCAAATCATGTGCAACGAGTGCAACGTCAGTAAGGGCAACAGAGATGAGGTTGCGTGGCAATAATAAGGACAGGTTAGCGGCTATGTGCAATTCCCCTGGTATTAAAATGTTCGTAACGAACAAATAAGCAAGTCTTGACGGAATGAATCCGCAATGACGCTTTTATTTCGTTACAGCAGCTCATTGGTGAATTCCTTCATCACCGCATTTGTCGGTAGCGCCATTTGCCTTGCGTTAGTCCTGCTCATTTTCAATAAAGTGAGATGACTGCCAGTGGCTGGAGATCAATGATGCGGGATACTTACCTAACGACGGGCTGTTACCTTATCGAACGTTTAAGGAAAATACAGGAGGGATAACGGGCAACTTACTCCGTATCACGACGCTATCGCCTCCCTTATTTTTTATTGATGCAACGGTTGGTCGCAGGCCGCGAGGATTGACTCATGCATCGCTTCGGAAAGTGTCGGATGTGCAAAGATCATCGACAGGAGACTTTCATCTGTGGCCTCCAGGTGACGGGCGATGCCAAACCCCTGGATCTGTTCCGTGACCTGTGCGCCAACCATATGCGCGCCCAGCAACTCGCCGGTTTCAGCATCGAAAATGGTCTTCACAAAACCCTCTGTCTCGCCGCTGGCCAGCGCCTTACCATTGCTCTGATAAGAGAACTTACCGATCCTGACGGGTCGTCCTCTGGCCAGGGCCGTCGATTCCGTCAGGCCCAGACTGGCAACCTGAGGCCGGGAATAAGTGCAACCGGGCACATAGTCGCGATCAAGCGGGTGGGTGCCTTCGACACCAGCCAGTGTCTCAATGCAGATCACGCCTTCGTGGCTGGCCTTGTGCGCCAGACACGGCGGGCTACATCGCCGATGGCATAAAGCCCAAATACGTTAGTGCGACAAGCCGCATCCGTCTTGATAAAACCGCGGTCTAACTCGACGCCCAGTGCTTCCAGCCCCAGATCTTCAATATTCGGCTGTACGCCAACCGCCAGCAGCACGCGTTCGACTTCCAGGAAAGATTCGGCGCTCGTATTTTTCATTGTACAGCGCACCCCGGTATCGGTGAGCTGTACTTGCGTTACCTGGGTCTGGGTATGGACCTGAATCCCGCGCTTTTCGAATGACTTACGCACCGCCGCTGACACTTCGGCATCTTCCACTGGCAAAATCTGCGACGCTAGCTCGACCAGCGTCACTTTACAGCCCAGATCGTTATAAAGGCTGGCGAACTCGACGCCAATCGCGCCTGAACCGATGATTAATAGCGACCTGGGCAATCGCTTAGGCTGTAGTGCCTCGTAATAGGTCCAGATATGTTCGCCATCTGGCTCTATGCCTGGTAATGCGCGTGGTCGGGCGCCCGTGGCCAGGATCACGTGATCGGCCCGGTAATCGTGCGCTTCCCCCTGGGCATCCGCTACCGTTATTTGTCCCTTACCGAGCAGCCGCGCGGTACCATCAATCACCCTCACGCCATTTTTCTTCAACAGATACTCAACCCCGCCGGTGAGCTGTTGCGAAACGGCACGGCTAAACTGCACCAGTTTCTGCAGATCGACATTCACCTCACCCACGCTGATGCCCAGCTGACTGGCATGGGTGATACTGTGCGCGACCTCAGCGCCATGCAACAGCGCCTTGGTTGGAATGCATCCCCAGTTCAGGCAGATGCCGCCCAGATGTTGTTTTTCCACTAAGGCGGTACGAAGACCTAGCTGGCCGGCACGGATGGCGGCCACATACCCCCCAGGCCCCCCGCCGATGATCAGCACATCGTAATTATCGTGCATAGCTCGTCTCCTGGATAAACATCAGGGTTGGGGTTTCAGTCAGTCGCTTGAGTTCCCGGAGAAAAGCTGCACCTGCCGCCCCATCGATGACCCGGTGATCGCAGGATAGCGATACCGTCACTTGGTGGCGCGCGACGATTTGCCCGTCGCGTACTACCGCCCGCATCTCGCCGGTGCCAATGGCGAGGATTGCGCTTTGCGGTGGATTGATGATGGCGTCAAACTGCCGGATGCCGAGCATACCCAGATTTGACACGCTAAAGGTTCCCCCCTGGAACTCTTCCGGCTTCAGCGTGCCCGCTTTGGCCCTGGTCACCAGGGCGTGAATTTCGGCCGATATGTCGCTGATCGATTTCCGGTTCGCCGAGCGAACAATGGGGGTAATTAGCCCGTCAGGCAGCGCAACAGCCACTGAAATATCGGCATCTGCAAAGCGGCGGATACTTTGTGTCGCTTCATCAAACTGGATGTTGACGTCTGGCACGGCCACCAGCGCCAGGGCACAAGCCTTCACCAGCAGGTCGTTAACCGAAATCTTGACGCCGGGTACTTCGCGGTTAATTTCCTGACGAAACGCTAACAGTCGTTCCAGATCGAGTTCGACACTCAAACGGAAATGGGGAGACTGTTGCTTAGAGGTTTGCAGGCGAGAAGCGATAGCCCGCCGCATACCGGACATGGGGATGCTCTCAAAGGGTGCCGGGGCACTCTCCTGCACAGGGCTGGTCTGCGGGGGCCCGTCGAGCAACAACGACGCAGCCAGCACATCATCGCGACTCACCCGACCGCGTGAACCGCTGCTTCGGCAGTCATGCAAGTTGATACCCAGCTTGCCGGCCAGGCGGCGCGCCAGCGGGGTGGCCGATACCTGGCTATCATCGGCATGCGAGCGGGGCGCTTTGCTGCGACGAACGGGTGGCGTCGGAGAGGCCAGGCGACCGCCGGCGGCAACGATCGCGCTTTCCAGATCAGAAACAGAGATACGATCCCCGCGTCCGCTGCCGCGGACCTTTTTCAGGTCGACACCCCAGCGGGCAGACAGTCGTAACGCATGGGGCGTGGCATTAACCTGAGTCACATCAGTCACGCCTTGCAGACTGACGGGAATGACGGTCTGCCCAATAGAGGGCTCCGGACTGTTGGATGGCGGCGAAACAACGGAAGGTGGCTTACCGCCTGCCTGTGCCGCTACGTCCGGCGCGGCAGCCTCCGGGCCAGGGGCTGCGGGTTTCACTGTAGCCAGACTGGCAGCGAATTCGTCCAGTTCAGCATCGCTGACCGAAGCGTCAGCCACCAGAGCCAGCACGGCGCCAACCTGAAGCGTCTCACCCTCCCGGGCGATTATCCGGCGTAATGTACCGGCAAAAGGTGCCTCCAGCACATTGACGATTTTACTGGTTTCAATCTCACAGATTTCCTGTCCTCTGGTGAAATCGTCACCCTCCTGGATTGCCCATCGAGCGAGCAAGCCTTCCTCCATGGAAAGCCCCCACTTTGGCATTTCAAGCGTCTTGATTTCGCTCATAGGTTAATCCTCCAGCACTTGACGGACGGCGGCTTCGATACGTTCAACGCCAGGGATCCAGAGTTTTTCGAGAGCAGGGGAGAACGGGACCGGCGTGTGTGGCGGCGTTACCAGCAGTACGGGCGCTTTGAGGAAATGGAATGCCTGGGACGCAATCAGCGCCGCGACATCATGAGCAAAACCGAAGCGTGCAGCGGATTCGTCGACAATCACTACCCGCCCCGTGGAAGCCACCGATTCCAGAATACCTTCCTCATCCAGCGGCGAAATGGTTCGCGGGTCGACCACCTCGACCGAGATCCCCTCTCTGGCCAGTTTGTCCGCCACCTGGTTTGCTTTATGTACCATTGCCGACAACGCAATGATGGTGACGTCCTCTCCTTCGCGAGTGTAGTTGGCTACACCTAGCGGGATGGTATAGATCTCGTCCGGTACCTCGCCCTTGAGGTCGTACAGCATTTTATGCTCGCAGAATACCACCGGGTCGTCGTCGCGAATGGACTGGATTAACAGACCCTTGACGTCATAAGGCGTCGAGGGCACCACCACTTTCAGTCCAGGCGTGGTGGCAAAGATATTATAGGGTGACTGTGAATGCTGGGCCGCGGCGGAAAACCCTGCGCCGATCATCCCTCGCATTACCAGCGGAGCTCTGGCTTTGCCACCAAACATGTAGCGGAACTTAGCCGCCTGGTTATACAGTGCATCGTGACTCACACCAAAAAAATCCATGAACATCAATTCCGCGACTGGCCGCAGCCCCGTTGCTGCGGCGCCGGCCGCCATACCGATAATGGCCGACTCGGTAATGGGCGTGTCGATCACCCGATCGGAGCCGAACTGCGTCCACAGCCCTTTAGTGACACCCAGTACACCGCCAAAGGCTTCAATCTTCGCCTCTTCGGGCGCATTTCCGCCATGACCGCCACGCAAGTCTTCACCGATGAGCACTACGCGTTCATCGCGTTCCATTTCCTGAGCCAGGGCTTCCTTGACCGCTTCACGATAGGTTTTTATTGTCATGGTTATCACCCTCAGTATGAGACGTACACGTCTGTCAGCAGGTCTTCCGGAGCCGGGTAGGCAGCGGCGCGGGCCTTCAATACGGCATCGTTGACCAGGGCTTCTACTTCCTCGTCAATCGCCGCCAGTTCTTCCTGGGTGATATGTTGCTTGACCTTAGCGGTGAAAATCTTCAGCGGATCATGTTGTTCACGCAGGCGTTGCACTTCACCTTCCGCGCGGTATAGCGCGGGATCGCCCTCAAAATGACCATGCCAGCGGAAGGCTTTGGCCTCAATGACGCTTGGGCCACCGCCTTCTCGCGCACGCTTGACCGCCTCTGAGGTTGCCTCATAAACGGCAAAGAAATCGGTGCCATCGACGGTCACTGCCGGCAGGCCGAAGCCAGCGGCGCGCCGGGCGATATCACGCCCACCCACGGCGTAGTCATGACCGGTCCCTTCGCCGTAACCGTTGTTCTCGAAAATAAAGACGGCTGGAAGCTGGAGCACGACGGCCATATTGATGGCTTCAAAGACCAGGCCCTGATTAGAACCCCCATCGCCCGTAAAAGAGACCCCGACGTTGCCGGTTTTTAGCGTCTTTGCCGTTAGCGCGGCGCCGATGGCCAGTGGAGGGGCCCCCCCAACGATAGCATTCGCCCCCAGCATTCCTTTCGACAGATCGGCAATGTGCATCGAGCCACCCTTACCGCGACATAACCCGCTGTCCTTACCGAATATTTCGGCCATCATGCCGTGAATGTCACAACCTTTAGCAATACAGTGGCCATGTCCACGGTGTGTTGAACCAATGAAATCTGCGCTCGTTAAATTTTCGCAGACCCCCACCGCGATGGCCTCCTCACCGGTATAAAGGTGAATGAAGCCCGGAATATCACCGCTGGTATTTTCCTGATGCAACCGCTCTTCAAAGGTCCTGATCTCCCGCATCTTGCGGTAAGCCTGCAATAACGCCTGTTTGCTGAGCATCGTTTAATTCTCCTCAATAAAGGTCACCAGGCGGGGCCAACAGACAAGGCGGATAACCCTGGCCACACCCATGCAATGAATCTACGAGCGGTTAGAGAGAGTGCGAAGCCACCTTCATGGGGGGGTAGGTGGGGGTTTTCATGCTTGAGGTCAAACTTTCTAAATTTTGTGTGGCCATAAAGTTTGCCTGCCCCATGTCATCCCGGTGGCTGGCGTACAATTGAAAAAAAACAAAACGAGTAGACACCACGGATGAAGCCATTGGATTTAGAAGGTCGCCAATCACCCTCACTGGTCTCCGGGCCATTGCGGCTGACGCGAGGCTTGCCGTTAATCCTGACCAAATTCGTCCCGCCTCGCTCCTCAATACAATTGCTGGAGCGCCCCCGGCTTCTTCAGCTTCTCAGTCCCGTTCAGCAGTGCCGGCTGGGCGTCGTCTGCGCCGGCGCTGGATTTGGCAAAACCACGCTGTTGGCGCAATGGCATCAGCAGATGGTCGCCCAGGGTGAACGTATCGCCTGGCTGAGCCTCGATGAGGATGATGATGACGTATGGCAGTTTATTCCTTATCTGCTGCAAGCATTGCGTCCACTCTATGCTGACTGGGACGCCGATTTCTGGCGTGACATGGAAGAACAGAAGCTCTCCAGCTCCGAGCAACTGCTGGCCGGGCTCATTAACCAGCTACACTATTGCCCGCATGACGTATACCTGATCATCGACGACTTCCACGTGATTAACGATCGTGGGGTCTATGAAGCCCTGGGGTATTTAATCAAGCATGCGCCTGCCGCCTTGCATCTGATCATTGGCAGCCGTTTCCACCCGAATCTTGCGCTGAGCCAGCTGCAGGCCCAGGACCAACTGGTGGAAATCTATGATCGAGACCTGCAATTTACGCTCGAAGAAACAAAACACTATTTTAGCCGCACGGTTGCGCTACCCCTCAGCAACCACCATGCACAGCGGCTACAGTCCGTGACTGAGGGCTGGATTGCAGGGATGAAGATCGCTTCATTGTCCGCAGAATTACAGCATGATCCCGAGCATCTGTTGCGCAATATGCATGGAGGAACACGGTCTATTGCCCGCTATCTGAAAGAGGTGGTACTGGATCCGCTGCCGGAAGAGGTTCTTGATTTTCTGGTGAAAACGTCCTTCCTCAGTCGGTTAAATGCCGAATTATGCAATGCAGTGACTGGACGAGATGATAGTAAAGCGATGCTGGCATGGATTGAGCGACACAACCTTTTTTTGTCAGCCCTTGACGAACAAGGCTACTGGTTTCGCTACCATCCTCTGTTGCAGGAAAATCTTCGGACCATGCTGCAGCAGAACAACGATATTGATCGCAAACAGCTACATGAATTAGCCAGTCATTGGTTCGTCGAACAGAAGCTGTGGTCTGAGGCGGTACGCCATGCGCTCAGCGCAGGCAAGCCGGTGCATAGCCCCGTACAGGACGGCGCAAGCGCTCAGTCACTGGCGGAAGAAGGGGATATCGATACCCTGATCTCATGGATGCATCATTTACCGCCCAGTACCGATCCTTCGCGCATTGACCTGCAAATTAATCTGGCCTGGGCACTGGCGCATTATTTCCACTTTGATGAGTCGAGGCAGCTGCTTGATAACCTCGATCAGATGGTACTTCATCATCGTGAGGATTTAACCCGCAGCACCTGGTGTAAATTGCGGGTTGTGCGGGCAATTTGCGAAGCCTTTGCGGAAAACATCCCGGAGAGTCTGGCTATTGTTCAGCCGTTGCTGGCCGAAGTGCCCTGCGGCGACACCTGGGTTGATGGTCTGATATGCAATATTCTCAGCTATTGCCATGTTGTTAACCAGCGCTATCACGATGCGCTGGAGGTTCAACAGCATATGCCCTCTCCGGAAAGTCCTTTAGATAATCTGTTTGTCTCGGTTTATCGCGCTTTTATCATTGCCCAGTGCCATCTTTGTCAGGGCGATCTGGGGAAAGCCGGGTGGTACGCAGAGAAAACGTTGCGTCAGGCTGAATGTTATACCGGTACCCAGTCGACCAGTGGCGCGACGCTGGCGCCGCTGCTGGCGGAGATAGCCTATGAATGTCAGAGTGGCGACTCGCCCGAGCATCTGTTAGCCGACCGGCTCGAATTCATCGACCGATTCAGTCCACCCGATGCGCTGCGTCGTTGCTATACCTATCTCGCGCGTCAGGCCCTGGATGGCGATATGCCGTATGAGGCCGAGCGATTGCTGGAGCATGCGCAGCGTCTTGCGGTGTCTCGCGGCTGGCAACGGCTCCAGGCCATGATGTTAGCCGAGCAGGTGAGGGTGCGGCTGCAGCGCGGCAATGTCACAGGCGCAGAGCAACTGCAGCGACAACTTGAACAAATGGCCGCCAGCTTCAGAATGGATGCCGAACATCCCTGTCAACGCGCTATCGCTCTGTCTGCATCCCTTAGCCACTGTCGCCTTCTTCTCGCCAGAGGCCAGGCGCCGCAAGCCTGTATTCTCCTGGCTGATATGGTCCCTGATCAGGAAAACCGGGGGGACAGGTTAACCGCAGCGCGTCTGCGTACGCTCTGGTCATTGGCCTTGTGGAACAGTGGCAAAACTGCCGCTGCGCGCACGACATTTCAGCCAGTCGTGCAGCTGGCTGAACAACAGCATCTCAAGGGGCTCTTTCTTGACGCTGGCGATACCTTGCAACCTTTGCTTGCCGGTATGAATGAATCCTCCTCGGCTTGTAAAGAGGAAAGGGGAGTGCAAGGTCCCTGGGCAGACAAGCGCGCGCCTGCAGACAGAACACCGTTTAATAGTGGAAGCCCCGATATTCATGGGGAACTCAGCGAGCGAGAGTTGCAGATATTACAACTGATCGCTGAAGGTCAGATGAATAAAGAAATTGCTCGCACCCTCGTTATTTCTGCTGAAACGGTCAAATGGCACATCAAAAATATCTACGCGAAGCTTAAAGTGAATAGCCGCACTCAAGCGATGAGCCGGGCGCTGGAGATGAAATTACTGGATTAACGGTTTGAAGAGGGAGGGCTGGATATAAAATATTATTAAGACGAGCCACTTTCTTAACGGGGCTATGAGCCACGGATAATCCCGGCGTTTTTGAGCCTATGATCTTCAAAACATATTTCGTGATAACGACGTTCACTGCTCCCTCAAAACAGCCTTACCGTATGAGATTTTCAGTTTTACAGTTGATTCCTTTACTTCAGGCGATAACCCAGATAGCAAGGGATTCGTTCATTACCAGTTTGACCCTCATATTTTCTTATCCCACCACCTGAACTTCCTATGAAATATCGCCCACCAGCTCTGCTATAACTGCATCACCGCTGATTGCGCAATCGGGTACATCATTTCCTATTTCTGCGGAACCCGAAAATTATGGATATTGCCAGCATTGAAAAATTGATCGCTCTGGTTGAAGCCTCCGGCATTGGCGAACTGGAAATTGCCGAAGGGGCAAGCTCCGTGCGTATCAGCCGCGCCATCTCCAGCCCCACGGCGGTTGGGTCGTCCGCCGTATCCGCGGCCGTCGTCCAGCCGCAGTTGGATATTCCGATTCAGGCCGCACAGGCCAGGGCTATCGCATCTGACCCTGCGACGGAGCACATCACGTCATCCCCGATGGTAGGAACCTTTTATCTCTCTCCGGGACCCGGTGCGGCGCCATTTGTGGCTGTGGGTCAGCAGGTTAATATTGGCGATACCCTGTGCATCGTCGAAGCGATGAAGATGATGAATCAAATCTCGGCAGAGAACAGCGGGATCGTTAAAGCGATTCTGGCTACTGATGGTCAACCGGTTGAATTCGACCAGCCGCTGATAGTGATTGAATAGGGGATCTCATGCTGGACAAAATCGTGATTGCCAATCGTGGCGAAATCGCGCTGCGTATTCTGCGCGCCTGCCGGGAGCTTAACATCCGCTCGGTAGCCGTTCACTCTACTGCCGACCGCGAGTTAAAACACGTGCTGCTGGCCGATGAAAGCGTCTGTATTGGTCCTCCGTCATCCGCCAAAAGCTATCTCAATATTCCGGCGGTAATTTCGGCAGCTGAAGTGACGGGCGCGGCGGCCATTCATCCCGGTTACGGTTTTCTCGCAGAAAATGCGGATTTTGCCGAACAGGTGGAACGCTCAGGATTTGTGTTTATCGGCCCGAAAGCGGAAACCATTCGCCTGATGGGGGATAAGGTCTCGGCTATTCAGGCAATGAAGCAAGCTGGAGTACCGTGCGTACCGGGTTCCGATGGCCCGCTGGACGATAACCATGAGAAGAATCGCCGGCTGGCAGCCGGGATCGGTTACCCGATTATCGTCAAAGCCTCCGGAGGCGGCGGTGGGCGCGGGATGCGGGTTGTTCGCGAAGAGAAAGAGCTGGCGCAGGCCATTGACATGACGCGCGCCGAGGCAAAGGCAGCGTTCAACAATGATATGGTCTACATGGAAAAGTATCTGGAGAATCCACGCCATATCGAAATCCAGATTCTGGCCGATGGGCAAGGGCAGGCGATATATCTTGCCGAACGCGATTGCTCAATGCAGCGTCGCCACCAGAAGGTGGTGGAGGAGGCCCCTGCGCCGGGGATCACCGCGGAAATCCGCCAGGCTATCGGCGAGCGCTGTGCCAAAGCCTGTCTGGACATCGGCTATCGCGGTGCCGGTACCTTTGAATTTCTCTATCAGCAGGGTGAGTTTTATTTTATCGAAATGAATACCCGCATTCAGGTGGAGCATCCGGTGACGGAAATGATCACCGGCATTGACCTGATTAAAGAGCAGTTGAGGATTGCCTCCGGATTGCCTCTCTCCATCAGCCAGCAGCAGGTGAGCCTACGCGGTCATGCAATTGAATGCCGTATTAACGCCGAAGACCCACATACCTTCATGCCCAGCCCCGGCAAAATTACCCGTTTTCATGCGCCAGGTGGCTTCGGCGTACGCTGGGAATCTCATATCTACGCAGGTTACTGCGTCCCACCGTACTACGACTCAATGATTGGCAAATTGATCGTCATCGGCGACAGCCGGAATGAGGCCATTGCGAGAATGGAACATGCCCTGAGCGAACTGGTGATCGATGGCATCAAAACCAACGCTGAACTACAGCGGCGGATCATGGCGGATGACCATTTTCGCGCTGGCGGCTGCAACATCCATTATCTGGAAAAGAAACTGGAGCTCAATCGCTGAACTTAGCCCCAAAGCCGCCTCCGGGCGGCTTTCTTCATTTATCGCTATCAATATCACTACAGGAAAACCGGAGGTAAGTTGTGTCTGCACTCTCTTATGTGACGGGTGAGAGCCATTGTGCCTGGGCTATATATCTCTCCCAGGTGGAACGCGTTCTGCCGCTGCCCGGCGATCTCAATCGCTGGGCCAATACTCTGCGCCACCCGGAAAGGGCGCTGATTGTCGATGTTCCTCTGGAAATGGATGACGGGACGATTCGCCATTTTGAAGGCTTTCGGGTTCAGCATAATCTCTCTCGCGGACCCGGCAAAGGGGGCGTGCGCTATCACCCCGACGTCAGCCTGCAGGAGGTGATGGCGCTGGCGGCGTGGATGACCGTGAAATGCGCGGCGCTCAATCTGCCGTTCGGCGGGGCGAAAGGCGGTGTGCGCGTCGACCCGTCGACGCTATCCGACAGAGAGCTGGAGCGTTTGACCCGGCGCTACACTTGTGAAATCAGCAGAGTAATCGGCCCTCGGCAGGATATTCCGGCGCCGGACGTCGGCACTAACGCCCAGGTCATGGCCTGGATGATGGATACCTGGTCACGCAACGCCGGAACAGCCGCGACCGGCGTGGTGACGGGGAAACCGGTCCACCTCGGCGGATCGCTGGGGCGGGTACAGGCGACCGGGCGCGGCGTGTTTATCACCGGCTGTCACATTGCGGAAAAAATGGGACTCCCCGTGGCGCAAAGCCGGGTTGCGGTGCAGGGTTTTGGCAATGTGGGTAGCGTCAGCGCCGGGCTGTTTCATGCTGCTGGCGCGCGGGTGGTGGCTGTACAGGATCATCGTGCGACGTTGTATCAGCATAACGGGCTCGATATCCCGGCACTGCAGGCGTGGCAACAGGAGCACGGCACAATAGCTGGTTTCCCCGGTGCCGATAACGTGACGGAAGAGGCTTTCTGGCGTCTCGAGTACGAGATACTGATTCCGGCAGCCCTGGAGGGGCAAATTAGCGCGGAACTCGCGGCTGGGCTGCGCTGCCGCCTCATTCTGGAGGGTGCCAATGGTCCTACGCTGCCGGAGGCTGACGACGTGCTGGCTGAGCGGGGGATCGTGCTGGTTCCAGACGTTATTGCCAACGCCGGCGGGGTAACGGTCAGCTATTTCGAGTGGGTGCAGGATCTCTCCAGCCTTTTCTGGAGCGAAGAGGAGATCGACGCTCGGCTGGATACCATTATGCGCCACGCTATCGAAAGCGTCTGGCAAAAAGCGCAGGCGCTGGCAATCCCCCTGCGTACCGCCGCCTGGGCCCTAGCCTGCGAACGGATCCTACAGGCAAGTAAAGACCGCGGGCTGTATTCCTGAGGCGTGGCGATGAAAAGCCCTGCGTTGTCGGCGCGGGGCCATAGGTAGAGTCAGAAAGCGTCAGGAAGAGGCGCGCGCGATATGCGCCCGCCGTTGCCGCTGGTCACACCACAGGGTGAATATCCCCGCCAGCGCTACGATCCCTGCGCCGATCAGCGTTGAAGAACCGGGCAGGCTGTTTAAGAACAGATAACCGATGACCATCGACCAGACCAGCGTGGTGTAGTCAAACGGCGCCAGTAGCGAAGCGTCGGTAAACCGCAGGCTCAGCGTGACCAGAATCTGTGCCATGCCGCCGAAGAAGCCGCAGCCCACCAGCAACAGCAACTGACTCGGCGTAGGACGTACCCAGCCGAACAGGCTGGTTGCCAGACCAATCAGGGTGGTCATCAGCGAGAAGTAAAAGACGATGGCGCCAGGTTTTTCAATGCCGTTGAGAAAACGGATCTGAATGTTGGAGGTGGCGGTGCAAAGAGCGGCAAGCAGGGCGAACGCGACGCCGAGAGCCATCCCGGACTGCAGATGGCCGCCAGCGAACAGAGAACCGCTGGCGGTTAAACTGGCGGAGAGCATAAACAGAATGCCGGAAAAACCGACGATAACCCCCAGCCAACGGGAAAAACGTACCCGCTCTTTCAGCAGCAGGGCCGCCATGATGACGGTGAAGAGCGGAGCAGCGTAGCTCAGTGCGGTGGCGTCGGCGAGAGAAATCGATACCAGCGCCAGATAGTTGAAGTACATCCCACCGGTACCGGAAAAGCCGCGAATCAGATGGCCGAAAATATTTTTGGTCTTGATACTGGCCAGCACGTTGCCCTGAATTTTTAACCAGATAAGCAGGGGAAACATAGCAATAAAAGAGCGAAAGAAGATCACCTCGCCGGTGGGAATCGCCCCCTGCAATCCTTTGACGCAGGCCAGCATTAATGTAGCGCATAGCGCGGAGAGTATTTTTAGATAAATCCCAAGTCGGGCATTCATGTGACTACCTTTGGTTAACGGTCGCGGAGGGACGCGGCGTGGGTGTCGCGCATGGCGTAACAGTAGAGGGCGCTCGGGGCAGGCAGATAAGATAATTTTGTTCTGTGAGGATAACTTTTGCTTATCTCCCGGCGCCGGCGCCGTCATATAAATCACCTATCTCGCAACAGCGTTTCCCTCTTACCCATCACCGAAACAATGTCGATATAGTCGCGATAAGTGGTTAGCCATACCGGCGAAACGGGAAACCTTTTACCGGGTGTCGGTACTCTTTTATCCAGACCGAGGAAAACAATAATGAAACTGAAGCGAAATGCGGGTTTAGCGCTGGTTCTGACGCTGGTAGCAGTGTCCGGGGCCGCGCGCGCCGACATGCTGGCGGATATTCATGCGCGCGGTGAGCTGAAGTGCGCGGTCTATTCCGATGTGCCGCCATTTTCTGCCCCGGATCCAAAAACCCGCCAGTTGGTCGGGATGGACGTTGAACTCTGTCATGCGCTGGCAAAACAGATGGGAGTCAAGGCGCAGCTGGTTCCTACTTCCGTGGAAGCGCGTATTGCTATTATCGCCACCGGGCGAGCCGACGTGCTGATCGCCAACCTTGCCTATACCAAAACACGTGGCCGCCAGATTCAGTTCAGTGACCCTTACTACGTCGCGAAAGAGATGCTGTTGGTAAAAGAGGCGAATGCCGATAAAACCCTTGCCGATTTTAAAGGCAAGCGTATCAGCGCCACCAAGGGCACTACCTCTGAACAATCCATCGTGCTGAAGGGCGGCAAACCGGTTACCTTCCAGGACGCGGCGTCGGCGTTCCTTGCCCTTGAACAGAATAAGGTGCTGGGTTTCGTCACCAACACTATGACCGGTATCAAAATGATCGGTCAGGCAAAAAAGGACGGCATTAATCTGGCGATGATTAAAGAGCCGATGGCGCTAGAGCCTATAGGCGTGGGGATGAAGCAGGGCGAACCGCAACTGCTGGCCAGCGTCAATGAAAGCCTGAAGGTGATGGATGACGACGGGACGATCGACAAGATCTGGAATACCTGGATTGGACCGAATACCGAATACAAAATGGTCCGCGAAGAACGGGTACAACCGTTGTCCAGCCTTACGTTCGAACCGCTGGAATAAGTATGACGCCGACATCGAAAACGTTGTTACCCGAGCGCCGCGTTGAAATTCATGCCAGCGCTCCGGCGCGGATTTCCATGATGGGCAGCCGGGCCTGGCTTATCGAAGCGCCGGGTGCCTTTGACCTTCCGGCACAGCGCCGTATCTGGTCTATGGCGCAGAACCTGCAACAGTGGCCGGCGGTGGAATCCCTGATCCCCGGCGTGACCAATTTACTGGTATTGCTCCATGACACGCCGGAGGAACCGACGGCAGTGGAGCGCCGGTTACACGAGTACTGGCTGTCCGCGCAGGCGCTCAACCTCGAAGGGCGGCAGATTGATATCCCGGTGTGCTACGGTGGCGAACACGCCACCGATCTCGAGGCGGTATGTCGGCATACTGGTTTTTCCGCCCGGGAAGTTATTCGTCGGCATTCGCTGGGGGTCTATACCGTGGTCGCGCTTGGCAGTGCGCCGGGGTTTGGCTATCTCCATGGTCTGGATCCGCGTCTGGCGACGCCGCGTAAAAAGGTGCCTTCGCTGAATATGCTCAAAGGGACGGTCACTATTGGCGGGCCACAGGCGGGGGTGTCGGTGTTGACCGGACCGAACGGCTGGAATGCAATCGGCTACGCGGAAATTGAGGTATTCAACCCCCACGCCGCCATTCCTGCATTGATGGCGCCAGGCGATATCATCCGTTTTCTGCCTGAGAGAGTCGAACTGTGATTGAGATTGAACAAAGCGGATCGCTAAATACGATTCAGGATTTAGGCCGTCCGGCGTGGCGTCATCTTGGCGTCTCAGTGAGCGGGGTGATGGATCCGCTGGCACTGCGCGCCGGTAACGCCCTGCTGGGAAACGAGGAGAATGCGGCGGCCATCGAAGTTCAGATGTTTCCCTTTCGCGTGCGTTTCCTGGCGGACACCTGGATCGCGCTCACCGGCGCCGATTGCCGGGCAAGGCTCGACGGCGATGAACTACCGGCCTGGTGGGGCTGCGCGGTACGTAAAGGACAGGTGCTTGAGTTGCGTTTTCCCCGTCGCGGCGCACGCGGCTACTTATGCGTGGCAGGGGGCATTGATGTCCCTCTGGTTCTGGGCTCGCGCAGTACCGCTCTGCGTGGCGGTTTCGGCGGACTCGAGGGGCGGCAACTACAGCGCGGCGACGTGCTGTCCTGTGGTCCCTGGCAGGGGGCGCCACTCCCGGATTCCGGGATTGGCATTGAGCCGCCGGAAGTGGCCTTAAACGCCTTTTTCCCGCGCAACGCGCAGGGCGATGTCCAGATCCGAGCTATCCCCGCTGGCGAGTATCCGTTGTTTGCCGCTGATGCATCGCGGTTCTGGAGCCAGGCGTGGAAAATTTCGCAGCACAGCAACCGAACCGGCTATCGCCTGGCGGGAGAGCCTATCCTGCCAGCCGAAACGGTTGAAATGCGCTCCTATGGCCTGATACCGGGCATCGTACAGGTTCCGCCGGCCGGCGAACCGATTATCCAGTTAAGCGATGCCAACACCGCGGGAGGCTATCCCAAAATTGCCTGCGTGATTGAAGAAGATCTCTGGCGTCTGGGCCAGCTCCAGGCGGGGCAGTCAATTCAACTGGTACAGGCCGATACGTCTACCGCCATCGCCGTGCGGCAGGAAATTGAACGTTGGCTGCAGCGTTTGCGCGTCAGCATAGCGCCGCTGGTCAAGGTCGTTGGTTTATAAGGAACTCAGCATGAAAATTGATGTGAACTCTGATATGGGAGAAGGTTTTGGCGTCTATCAGCTATGTGATGATTCAGCGCTAATGGATAAGGTCTCTTCCGCCAACATCGCCTGCGGTTTTCACGCAGGGGATCCGGCGATCATGACGCGGATGGTACGCCTGGCGAAAGTGCGCGGCGTGGGGATTGGGGCCCACCCCGGTCTGCCGGATCGCCAGGGCTTCGGGCGCAAAGAGATGGCGTTCTCTGCCGATGAGATCTGCCAGCAGGTGGTATATCAGCTTGGCGCGCTCTCTGCCATTGCCCGCGCCGAGGGTACCCGGGTAGTTCACCTGAGTTTTCACGCGGCAATGGGCAATATGATTAACCGTGACGATGCGCTGGCGCTGCAGGTGATGCAGGCCGTCGCCCGGATCGATTCGCAACTGATTATCTTCTGCCAGCCGGATACTATCATTGAACGGGCGGCACAGGCTGCCGGATTGCCGGTGCTGACGCTGTTTCTCGCTGACCGGGCCTACGACGATCGTGGACAACTTGTCCCGCGCGGTATTGCCGGTTCGCTAATCAAAGAGGAAGCGGCGGTGCGCGCCAGAGTACGTCAGTTTCTCCAGCAGGGAACGGTGACCACTTTTAGCGGCAATACGCTGTCGATACGTGCGCGTTCGATCCTGGTCCATAGCGATACCCCGGGCTCGCTGGCGCTGGCGACGCTGGTTCGTAGTGAGATTGAAGCCTGCGGTGCGACGGTAGCATCCGCGGCGGAGGTGCTGGCGCAGTAAAGCCTTTTCCCGTCACGAGGGGGGCAAATCGCGCCCCTGACCACTACCTGTTCTCCCTTTACGTTATGCGCTCTCGGACCCACGGTCAGTCAAAACCCATTGGCCATCCCGCCAGGTATGAATCCATCCCGGCGCCCCTCTGGAACGATAAAAAAATGCCTGCCGGGTCAGACGCCAGGCAGGCATTTCACTCTGCTTAGCGCGCACAATTTGCGCGCTACAGCTTAACGGCAACCCGCGCAGAAGGCCGCGAGGCGATCGCAACCGGTTTGCAGGCGTTCCATACTGGTGGCGTAAGAAAGGCGGAAGTAGGGGCTCATGCCGTAGGCTGCCCCCTGTACCGTCACCACGTGCTGCTCCTCAATCAGCGCCATCACAAAATCGGCGTCGCTGGCGATAAAATGGCCGCTGGCGCTGGTTTTTCCGATAAACGCCTCGATGTTGACGAACAGATAGAAGGCCCCCTGCGGCTTATGGCATCGCAGACCGGGAATTCCGGCAAGACGCTCAAGCACGTAATCGCGGCGCTGGCGATAGATTTCCGCCCGTTCTGCCAGCAGATCCTGCGGGCCATCCAGTGCGGCGACGGACCCCGCTTGTGCCAGGGTCGTCACGCCGCCGCTGTTTTGCGTATTGACGTTGCTCATCGCCTTAATCAGCGTCAATGGGCCACCGCAAAAACCCAGCCGCCAGCCGGTCATTGAATAGGCTTTCGAGACGCCGTTCACTGTCAATACGCGATCGTACAGCCGGGGCTCCACCTGTGCCAGGGTCCAGAATTTCACGCCGTCATACAACAGATGCTCATAAATATCGTCGGTCATGATCCAGATATGCGGATGACGCAACAGCGTCTCACCGAGTGCCAGGAGTTCGGCATGGGTGGCGACCGATCCAGTCGGATTGCTGGGATAATTCAGCAGCAGCCATTTGGTCTTCGGCGTGATCGCTGCTTCGACGTCCTGCGGCAGTGGTTTAAAACCGTACTCTTCATGACAGGGTACTGGCACCGGTGTGCCGCCAGCGAATTTAACGATGTCGGCGTAGCTAATCCAGGATGGCATGGGGATGAGTACCTCATCGCCGGGGTTAATGGTCGCCATCATAGCGTTGAAGATAATCTGTCGGGCGCCACCAGCGGTCAGGATCTGGCTGATATCGTAGCGTAGCTCATTGTCGTGCAGGAACTTGCGCTGGATGGCCGCACGCAACGCTGGCGTGCCGTCCGTCGGCGGGTAGCGGGTATCCCCGGCGCATGCTGCGGCATAGGCGGCATCGATCACGTGAGGAGGAGTGGGAAAGTCCGGTTCGCCGGTAGACAGACCAACGACATCGATTCCCTGCGCGGCGAGATCGCGTGCTTTTTGCGTCATGGCGACGGAGGCGGAGACGGTAACATTTTTGAGACGATCGGCTATATCAGGCATGAGGCTGCGGTTCCTGGTTCTAAGGTCAGCAAACCCACACGCGGCGCAGAATAATCCACCGTGTGCGGCGAAGGAGGTTAATACACATCAGCCAGCATAGAGGGGGGCGAAGGTGGCAAGCTAATAGCGCTTTGTTGTGGGGACATAACGCAATGCGATGACCGAAGGAAATCGTCCTCCTGGCATTCCGTTGACAAACAGGTATATGCCGCTGCACTCCGACGGTGCAAAGGCAACGGCGTTGAAGCGTGGGATGCCTGAAAATGGCGGCGCTATTGGCTGCCTGTGGTGCTCTTAGGCTATGGCACCGATCTTGCTTGCCATCAGAGATACGTATTGATGTGGGACTGCTACTATGAATCTTCGCCGCCTGAAATATTTCATTAAAATCGTCGACGTCGGGAGCCTGACGCAGGCCGCTGACATTCTGCATATCGCTCAGCCGGCGCTCAGCCAGCAGCTGGCGACTCTGGAAGGCGAAGTCGATCAGCAGCTATTAATTCGTACCAAACGAGGGGTCACGCCAACCAACGCCGGAAAAATTCTCTATACCCACGCTCAGGCGATTCTGCGCCAATGCGAGCAGGCGCAAAGCGCCATCGACGGTGCAGGCCAGGCCCTGAGCGGTCAGGTTTCTGTCGGGCTGGCGCCGGGCACAGCTGCCCAACTGCTGGCGATCCCGCTGCTGACAGAAGTCCAGCGCCAGCATCCCGGGATTGTGCTCTATTTCAATGAAAATTTTGGCACCACTCTCAGCGAATTGATTATGAGCGGTCGGATGGATATGGCGGTTATCTACGGTGACCGTGATATTCATGGATTGCGTTTTCTACCGCTGATGAAAGAAGAACTTTTTTTCGTCTGTCCGCACGCGCTGGGGGAGTCCCGGCGCGAAATCTCCCTGGCGGAGGTCGCCCGCTACGATCTGTTTCTACCGCGGATTTATAACATTATGCGTAAAGCCGCGGACGACGCCTTTACCCTGGCCGGACTGAGCTACCGGGTGAAGTGCGAGATTGAATCTTTGACCACGCTTAACGCCGCGCTGGCGGCGGATCTCGGCGGCACCATCATGCCGGAGTCCGCGGCGCGCACCATGCTCCAGCCCGCCAATGCCTGGATGGCGAGAATTGTCGAACCCAATGTACTCACCTCGCTCTCGTTCTGTATGTCCGATCATCTGCCGCTTTCGCAGCCCGCAGAGGCGGTGAAGGGGATTTTGCTCTCCCTGATGGCGCAGCGGACTGAGGACAACCGGCCGCTAACCCTGGTGGGATAATAAGTCCCCCTTATTGCCTCAAAGCGAAACCCTCTTATCAACCCTTCCGATCCCCGCGCTAGAGTCACTACTCTGGCGCGCGGCACAGCCGTGCTCTGACCCTTGCGCGATGGAATCATGATGGAAAAAGAACTGATAGCTTTTGAGGACGTGCGCCAGCTGGCGCAGAAGATGCATAACGCCGGACTGCGGGAGCTTGAGTGGCGCGGCGCGGACTGGTCGGTTCGCCTGCGCTACCCCAGTGGCAAAACGATGGCCGAACCGCCGCCTCTGCCGCCGCTGGCGGCCGAAATCCGCCCGCTATCGGTGTGTTCCCCGATGCCGGGACGCCTGTTGCTGAGCCACCCCAGCCATGGGGAGGCGTTCGTCAGCGAGGGGCAGCACATTGCGCCAAACGATATCCTCGCGCTGGTGCAGGTCGGGCCGCTCTATTTGCCGGTGCGCAGCCCGGTGGCCGGGACGCTCAAAAACCTTGTGGCGCCGGCGGGCAGCCGGCTGGAGTACGGCAGCGAGATCGCGCTGCTGCTGCCCACGGATGCCGCTTCCGCGAAGTTATAAGGACCCCTTATCGGGCCAAACTATTTATGTCTTATCCCCGTTGGACATAACTGCATACAGTCAGAAAAACAACGTCAAAGGCAGATCGGTCTGCCGCAACAGGAGAGGCTCATATGCCATTTTCAGATTATAAAGTGGCCCTGGTGACCGGCGCTTCCGCTGGGATGGGGGAAGCGATTGTCGAACGCCTTTGTCAGGAAGGCATTGAGGTCCATGCGGTCGCGCGTCGCCATGAACAGCTTGCCGCCCTGGCGGACAGAACTGGCTGCATTCCCCACGCCGTCGACGTCGGCGATCTATCGGTGCTGACCGCACTGTGCCAGGGTCTGCAGGTCGATATCCTAGTGAATAACGCCGGCGTTTCTCATCCGGGATCGATTCTCGATGCCGAGGCTGACTGGGTCAACACCCAGGTGGATGTCAACCTGCGTGCCGTGCTGCACCTGTGTCGTCTGTTGGTTCCGGGCATGCTGGCGCGTGACTGTGGCCACGTCATTAACATTACCTCCATCGCTGCGATTTATAACTTCAATGGCAACTCCATCTATCACGCCACTAAAGCAGGCGTTCATGCGCTGTCGCGTCAGCTGCGCGTCGATTGTTATGGCAAGCGGGTGCGAATTACCGAAATTTGCCCCGGGCGGGTGGCGACGGAGATATTCGGTAACGTATCCGGCGATCACGAAGACGCCCGCCGTCGCTTTATCGATGGTTTCGAGCTGCCGGAAGCAAAAGATATCGCCGACTGCGTGGCCTTTGCGCTCGCCGCGCCGGTGGCAGTCAACATCGGCAATATTGAGATCACGCCGACACTGCAGGTACCCGGTGGGCTATCCACGATGCGTCCCGGTGACCGTGAGTCCTGAATGACGGCAAACGAGGAGGATATATGGCACTCGACTTCAGTAACGTGATGACTGGCCACTACGGCCAGATGATTATTGATGGCACCGTCGTCACTCTTGAACTGGCGTTGGGTGCATGGCTGCTGGCCATGTTTATTGCGCTGGTGCTGGTGATGATCCGTCTGAGCAACAAGCGCTTCGCGCAGCTTTTGGTCGCGGCGTATGTATCCTACCACCGCAATGTACCGACGCTTATTCAGCTGATGATGTGGTATTTCGCGATCCCGACGCTGCTGCCTGAGTCATTGCAGATGTGGGTCAACGAGATGAATGCGGAGTTTCTGTTCTCGCTGGTCGCTCTGGGATTTTGCCAGGCGGCCTATTTCTCTGAAGACATCCGCAGCGGTCTGCGTGCCATCCCCGAAGGCCAGAATGAAGCGGCGAGGGCGCTGGGAATGGGATATTTGCGCGCCATGTGGCTGGTGATTCTGCCACAAGGGATCCGTAATGCGTTGCCATCGGTGATTAATCACACCGTGCTGCTGTTTAAAAATACCAGCCTTGCAATGGTCATTGGCGTCACCGAGTTGACTTACGTAACGCGCGATATTGAAAACCAGACCTTCCGTACCTTCGAAGCTTATATGGTAGCGACGGTAGGCTACCTGGCCTTCTCTTTGTTGCTGATGGGGATGGGGGCGCTGCTGGCCCGTCGCTTTCAGCGCGCGTATGCGAGGTAATATGTATGTTTGATTTTTTCACGATTCTGCGTGATAACGGCCTGTTGTTGCTGATGGGGCAATATCCTGATGGTCCGCTGGGCGGTGTGCTGTGTACGTTGCTGGTGTCGCTGCTGGCAGTGCTGTTCGCCTTCCCGGTCGGCGTGCTGTTGTGCCTCGCTCGCCTCTCTCCGTGGCGCTGGCTGAGCTGGCCGGTTACCTGCTGGATCTATCTGCTACGCGGTATCCCTCTGATGATGGTGGTGTTCTGGACCTATTTCTGCGTGCCGCTGCTGATTGGCCACAATATTAGCGGCTTCAGCACGATGCTGTGTACGCTGGTTATCTACGAGAGCACCTACATCGCTGAAATTGTGCGCGGCGGGATCCAGGCGCTGCCTTCAGGGCAATATGAAGCCTCCCGTGCGCTGGGAATGGGGCATGTGCGGGCTCTGCGCCTGGTGATTCTACCGCAGGCGTTGTACAACGCGCTGCCAAGTCTGGTCAGTCAACTGGTGTCGATTATCAAAGATAGTACCCTCGGCTACGTTATTAACGTTCCGGAGCTAACCTATGCGGCCAACCAGGTCAGTAATCAGCTGCTGACAAAACCGTTCCAGGTCTTTGCCATCGTAGCGCTGAGCTACTACATCATTAATTTTAGCCTGACGTGGCTGGCCAATCGCCTGGAGCTGCGTATTGCCAGCAGGAGGCAACGTGCACAGTCCGCTATGGGAAAGCCGGTCACGCCGCTGGTTCTCGACCCGTCACCATCACAAACTCAATAAGGAGCAACCATGCGACCAATGATTCTGTTCAATCAGGTGAATAAATGGTACGGGGAATATCAGGCCCTGACCGACGTCAGCGCCGAAATAAAAAGCGGTGAAGTGGTGGTGGTGTGCGGTCCTTCCGGATCCGGCAAATCGACGTTAATCCGGACGGTCAACCGTCTTGAGCCCATCGAAAAGGGACAGATCCTGTTTGACGGCGTCGATATTCATGGCTCGAGCACCAGGCTGAACCAGCTGCGTACGAGAATCGGCTTTGTCTTCCAGAGTTTCAATCTGTTTCCGCACGTTTCGGTGCTGGAAAATATCATGATGTCGCCAGTGAAAGTTCTCGGCGAGAAGCGTTCGGAAGCCCGACGTCATGCCGGGGAGCTGCTGGAAAGGGTGGGACTATCGCACAAGGCAGACGTTTATCCGGCACAGCTTTCCGGCGGCCAGCAGCAGCGGGTGGCTATCGCCCGAGCGCTGGCGATGAAGCCGCCTGTCATGCTGTTTGACGAACCGACATCTGCACTCGACCCGGAGATGGTCGGCGAGGTGCTGAGCGTGATGCGCGGGCTGGCGCAGGAAGGGATGACCATGATGTGCGTTACTCATGAAATGAACTTTGCGCGTGACGTAGCCGATACGATCTGGTTTATGGATCAGGGACAAATACTGGAAAAGTCTGCTCCGGATAAATTCTTTACCGCGCCGCAGCATCCACGCGCGAGGCGTTTCCTCAATGATCTACTGCTCCACTAGGAGTAAATTCACTAATAAAAGAACAGGTAAGAATTTTTTCAGCCTTATAACGCCTGATGAATTTCATCGGGCGTTTTGTATTGTCGTGGCAGTTGTATTGTACATTTCTACCGGCTTTCTTGTCTGTTCAAGAGACCATCGGCAGGCATCCATTTTCGAGGTGCCGCAGATACAGATTCTCAACGGTCGTTCCGATACCGTTAGCTGACGAGACATACCACTTTTAACAATTATTACTCCGGCGTAGTATTTAATCTGACATGGTCATGAGATTCTTGATGCATTCATGGCGCGACGGCTTGAGCCTTTATGCAAGAAAACTTGACATTTGAATATTGTAAGTACATCAGTTGTCAAATCTAAATTTATCGGTGTGGGGAGGGGGCAGTTCAACTTTCTACTCTGTGCTTGGAACAGAACGTTGAAAATTCTATACTAACTCCTCGGATTGCCGTAAATTAAAAGCATCCTATATTTTAAGCAATTAGAGTAAAATGGTACAACTCCCAAGAAGTCAAATCCTTTTCAAATACCGAAAGTTTGATAAAAACTGCTTAGAACTACTCCTGAATCGAGAGCTTTGGTTTGCTTCACCGGCTACGCTAAATGACCCGTTTGAAGCAGAGTCTTCTATGCATGAGGTTTTGGATGCTGTGTGGGCCCGCTATCCAACACCACCAGAGGAGCGCAAGATTTATGAAGAATATCTGCATCAGCAACTAAGTTTAGTTGGTATTTGTTCATTTAGCAAAGCACGTAAAAATCAGTTAATGTGGTCACATTACGCTGATGAGCATAAAGGTGTATGTATAGGGTTTAAAGAACAAAAAATCAGACCTCATGGTTCGAATATCTACCCTATAGATGTGACTTATCAAGATAATTACCCTTTTGAAAATATAATTAAACGCTTCAATTATTTTGAGCGGTTTTCTGGGGTGAATACTTTAAATGCTATCACCGGCGATATTCTATTCTCCATTCTAGGAACAAAATATACAAGCTGGGAATATGAAAGAGAACGGAGATTAGTCTTTGTTAAGTCAGTTGCACATAAGTTCGAACCGGAAGCAGTAAACTCTATTGCCTTTGGACTTAGAATGGCCGAAAGAGATAAGCAAACATTGCGTAATTTATTATCGGGAGCTGAGTGGGAACATGTAAAATGGTTCCAATCAATAAAGTCTTCGACGAAGTACTCGCTTGAGTTTGAACGTTTAAAATAATTTTTTATATAACAATTTAGCTTTTAATGGAATATTGGTCATCACTATCTTAATAGGGCGTCTTTTAAATTATCTACTATATCCTATAGCCATTAATGGTTGCAGGTGTTTTTTTTGCTCAAAACCACAAGTCATTGTGGTCAGCCCCACTTACCGTAACTTAGAGGTGCGAAAATTAACGTAAAATATATTTCTCTCCATAAATGGAGCTAATTACCTAGCATCCAATCACTGATATCAACTAGTAATCTGAATCGGAAGAATTCGAAATTCGCAATCGTGAAGTACTGCGGCTGGCAACCTCAATAAAACAGGGAATGGTAACGGCATCCCTGATGCTGAAAAGATTACCAGCTACCTCAAATAAAACAGGCAGTGAAAAGTCTAAGTGGAGAAAAATAAGTATCAGATCATGTTGTAACAACTTGATATTCTTAGTTTTTCAATATAAAGCAATGTCTTTTGAAATCGCTTTACCGTATATGATACACTGGAATCATGCTCGGCGCCCGATTATGCCGAGGTTTTTATCGATAAAGCCTCCGTTTAGATGACTTGTTATGATACCAAAGCGATGCTTCAGAATAGAGTGGGGTTATTGGTCAGGCTTGCCTGGTTTTTTAATTTTTTGCTAGCTACTAGCTACTATATATACCGTACAAATACCATATTGGAATTATAAATACTATCATTAGCAAAAAAATATTTGTCATTTTTTTACTAATGTTAGATGGCACACCATTTATACTAAAGTACATTATCGCTTCGAAAAGAAACCAATACATAATAATACAGGAAATTAAAAGCAAAGGTATTAATATTTTTGATGCACCTTCAGATAAAAGTGATATTAATGCCAACCCTGACATCATACCAACCATTGTGGAAGCATACGACTTCCCTGCTTTAACAACAGGAAATATAATAAACGTATATATATGTTCATTATACTTCTTACTATTGTCTTTTCTACCGATGAATCTCAACGTCAGTGACGCAATAGATGTTGCTATTACAAGTATTGCTGCAAGAGAATGAGGTGCCATATGTTCCTCAATAATGGTTTTTATCTCCTGAGTATATTTTTCATTAAGAATGCTTAGGGGGGTTAACACAACTAAACTAAGGAAAAAGAAGAATAGACTATCTTTGAATAATGAATGCAGACTTTTTTTTAAAAAAATGTTCATTAAATATCCTTCGTGGAAAATATTTTTTTCGACAGATGTTATCTTTCATAAAAATGAAAGCTATTCAAAATTAGATTATTCTTTTTCGTGTTGTTATTATAGCTACATTTTTTGGTGGGTAGGAAAAGATTGCATGATTGCATAAGTCCGAAAAAATGCTATATCCATAGATATTTATTACAGTTTTGCTGTTGCATAATTGGTGAAGGCTAAGTTCAGATGTCAGAAGTTGTGCGAGGCTGAATTGTCCGCTCTCTCCTGTGCAGCAACATATTACCGAAATAACCTAACATCGATAGAGACAGTTTAAGTTCTTTAATCGATTAGCTAAGACAGGTTGAGGCATAGCTACCCCAGCCATCAAAGGCTGAATAGCTGCTCTTAATCCTCCGTGTTGCGTTCGATAACGACAGAGAATTTCCCATCATCACGTTCCTTGAAATCTTTGATTATGCGTACTGCTTGCAGATGCTCAAGAATTGATGTCACGCGCTCCCTGTTTGCAACAGCAATTGTTGCTCGGGTTCGATTAAGAAATATATTTCTCAAGTCATCTTCACCTAACTGATGACAAAGACCGGCCAGTTGATGCTTTTTCAGACCTGTCACAATAAATCGCGTAAATAGAATGAACTTGAATTCTCCGTTACTAGTGCTGTTAAACACCTGCAGCAGGACATCATTACGGAAATTAAGGTCAGCGATATCAGACGCAATGAAATAATCAATAAATAGCGAAATCAGGTCCGCTTTCTCTTGCACAGTAAAGAGCGCGTAAGCCATGACTTTTTTGAGCATGACTTTAAAGAAGTGCGCGTCTTTTTCTTTTCTTAGATAGAACTCGGGTTGCGCTAAAAATTCACTTTTATACTGACTGAACCAATAGACGAAGGCATCACTGATTTTCTCATCCAGATCTGCGTATTGAGCCGCAATTTTTTCATACACATCCGCGTCGAGAGGCAGTTTCAACATAGCTATCAAAGTGCAGAAATTACGTGCGCTGAGCTGTTTATCAATTTCCCGCATGTTGATCTCAATTGGTGCAACCAGATTCTGATAAGTCCACACATCTAGGTCATCATTACAAATAATTTTCATATACAGCAGGTCATAGCGGTCGCCATCATAGACTTCTAGGGGGGACTGACCTAATGCAACCGCGTGCTTTGTCACATACGCCGTCAGTATCTCCATGTTGCAGTCTTCACAGATATAGTCTATCAACGCCCCCCATCCCGGCACGACGCGGTCATAACGGTAAAATAGGTCGTGATAGGAGATCGTTAGCTGATCTTCGGTAAATTCTGCTTTAGCCGATATTCCGGACAGATCTGCAAATACGAAGGTCATTTTTCTAACAATATCGCCTTTGGAATCGTCGCTTAGGGAGGTACAGGCCAGTACATAGCGGATACAGCCTGCATCCTCAGTAGAGGAGATAAACACATCCCTTACGAATGTATCGATGTTTTGACTGAAGTAATCAGAAACCATATTGAGTTTATGCTCATAGGCGAGCGTCCAGGGTTTCCTTTCCGCCTCTTCAGGCGTGATATTTTTAATAAGACACGAAACGGCAATACCAACATTGTGTCGTGTTAACTGATAAAGACTGTTTTGTGCAATAAACTGCAGGCAATACCGCTCCGTTAGCGTTATTGGTTCGAACAGCTCGTCATAGCATGCATCTGCCTGTTGTACATGACGCATGAATTCTTCCTGATTCTCCTCGGTGAGCTGAGATATGATACGGCAGCCCAGCAAATGAATAAGCTGGTGGTATCGCGGTTTATCTAGCGCATGTTCAGGCGAAACGCAGGATATTACGCTTATAGCAATATCGTTGGAGAATTTCTCACTCGGTTGGCCTGCGAGAACGGAAACCATTCTGTCAAGATAACCATTCTTTTGCAGCGCAGTAACGATTAATTTATCGAAGGTTTCGGGTTTGACAAATCGGCTATAAAGCTCAGAAAAAACAGCAAGTATGTGTTCATCGGACTTGCTGAATAGCGAAGCGATCATGCCCGCCAGATGTTCATCCGCGTTATCAATCAGATGAGTCACCAGTTGATGATGAAGTGCGCCATCGGCATAAATACGGTTATGTTCAACCAGTTCGCTAATGACTCTGTTCTCGTCATCGATAAAATATTCACCATTTGAGGTTGCACAGCTCAGATCCTGACCGACGGCTTTTAGGAAGTCGTTATCATTTACGGTCATCGATCCTTCATGAAAAATAGATCGGTAGGCCATGAAGTCCTGCATTACCAGACCATCGGACAACAGAAGATACAAGGAGTCTAAGCCACCATTACGCATATCGGTACATAAAGCATGGAGTTGTTGCTCAGAGACGAAGTCATGACCCTCCATCGCCTTAAGATACCCTTGTGCAATTTCAGCAAATTTTTCACGCCCGATAATTAGCGTTAGTTCTCTTAGTGAAAGAGCATTTCTTAATTTTATCGATTCTTTAATTTTCTTTATTTTTATTTGTAACTCACTAAACGCTGAATTTTTATCTTTACCCATTTTTGTTTTTCGTTTCAGGTATTCTTGTTTTAATTGATTTCTGAGCGCTTTATTAAAGGGGGAGTATGCGTCCCCATGGTAACCAAAATAACCAAGAAATATATCTTCTTCGCGCGACAAAAAATCCAGAAAACTATCTTCATCTTCAATTAGAAGTTGAGTTTGAAAGTTATGATAATTAGTGTGATTAGTTCTATACGCAAAATAAACCCTATTCCAGAGTACTTGAGGGAGATATCTAAAAACTATTTCCTCTCTTATCCCTCGATGATCATACATAGGCTCATGGCGAAGGTTTTCTATTTCAGTCTGTAAAAGTTCCAGTTTTATTTCCAAAGAGTCGAAATGATTACTGTGAAGTTTACGGGTACGATAGTCGTGCACAAATGAATATAAAATCCCAGTTTTCTTATCGGTGAGAAAATAGTCCAAAGCGTAGATATTTTTATAAAACACCAGCGATAATAGCTTTATTTTATCTTTGCTGTTATCAACAATTTTGCTAAATACATGATATTCATTGACTAAATTCTGCAGGCTGCGCATATCATTGATATATGAAGAAATGTCTTTTAGATATTTATCATTATGCGTATCGAACGACATTTTCTTCTTTAGTAAAGTAAACGCATTTCTGCTATCCATAAATGGAACGACGGGAAGAATGAAATCAAAGAATTTAGTTCTGGCATCAGCACCTAAAAATAGGTCGTCTCTTACTGCATAAACAAACCTGACAGGATTGCCATCAACAATATTGTTATTAACTATTTTGTTAATTTCACGTAGCTTAACGAAAATCTCAGGCGTCCCTAACCTGTCAAGATCTTCAAAGATAACCACCTTATATTCCAGCTTGGTGAAAAAATACACGATCTCGTCAAGGCAGTTATTCAATAAGGATGGCATCTCTTGATCGCTTGCCTCAACATCACCGCTTAAGATGGCGATCTTGCTCAGCTTGATTTTTTTATCAAAAATTCCGATTCGTGATGCGCTGGAAGTTATAAAGTACAGCGCCGTAAAGGCCAGGGAAACTAATATAATGCCTTTTATAATATAGTGTGAATTAAATTCCTGGGCCCAGGATGCTGGAAGGTTTAGAAACTCTGTAATTGTTTTGAAATAGATAATAAATGTGGCAGCTGCGATGGGAGTAATGACTTTAAGTAAGGTTCGATAGATTCCTCTGACATAGTGGGGGCCTCTATCGATTATTCTGTCTATCCTTGAGTCGGGAAGCTTCTCTCTATTCTCTTTATAAAGAATTTGTTGCAGGATACTGAGTTCAACCTCCTGATGAGTTGGGCTGACGGTTGTTGCATTTTCCGTCATGTCGAATCCGGCAAGTGATACATTGATGTACTTATCATCGCAATGATATTTCATAAATGATGAAATAACCGTACTTTTCCCTGCTCCGTAGCTACCTGTTATGGCAATGTTTCTCACATCTTTCTGTGACAAAGCGTATTTCAGGGCAATGAAATACTCTCGCATACTGGCATCATTGATAGTTTTTGGCGCTAAGGTGTCATAGCGGCCATCTGACTCTCCTTCCGACAGACTCAGCCACTGCTCTGCACGCTGTGGTTGATCTTTTGCTTGGCACTTAACCAGCCATGCTTCCATCTTCCTGCATAGGCCTATTGCCCAGCTCAACACGCTCATTCAGCGACTCCATTTTGCCAATACCCGATTACGATAGGCGTCAAATGCAACTGTGTTTCGTGACAGCCTGAATAATACTGATGGTTATATCGTAGCGTTTCAACACGATGAAAACATACTCTTTTTTGAGTTACTCGTGCGGATTCAAATTTGGCATGTATGAGAAGGCAACTCTCGGGATCATGATACGACCTTAGCCACATACTTTCTGGCAAACAAAGCAGGAACAGCTACAAGTTATTCTTTGTATCTTCAAATTCAGATAAAGAACACACTTCTGTACCACACCTGATTTGGCTCCGTCATTGTAAACTGGTACCAAGTAACACAGTATAGTAACGTGCTCCTAAGTTGAAGCGCTTGTACATGTTGTTGGCAACATGTTTGCACTTACCCACAATTAGCCGCTGTCTGGTCCAGCATTAATGCCCCGCTACGGCCTAGCTGCAACTGTAAGTATCATAGAAAACGAGCTATTCATTTTAAGAGATATCAGCAAGCATAACTTTTGCTTTTCGCTCATAGCTTCCGGTCAACTCGTCTGACTAGTCATGTCCTGATCATCGACCGCGATTTGACCCGAACTTCCTGATTCGCCCCCTTCCTTGCGGATGGGGGGCTATTCACAATACCAGGACTAAGCGGGGTTCATGAACCGTCTTCTGCAGGATCTGAGGCGGTCACACTTGCTTTCCTCATCGCCTGGCTGTACTGCCAGGTAGAAGCCAGACATATTAGTAAAATCGGTATCATTATCAGACCCAGCAGCTTCCATCCCAGCAGGGCCAACATCACGCCCGCTCCGGATGTGGCTATCGCGGAGAAAATAAAGCGGCTGGTTTCGGCCAGGCCCTGCGCCTTTTTTCGTTCATTATCACGGTAGGACAGACTGAGCAGCGTCGAGCCGCCAACAAACATAAAGTTCCACCCGACCCCCACCAGAAGCAGACTTAAGCTGTATGCCGGCATCGTTTCCCCGGTCAGGTTTATCACGACAGCAGATATGTTGAGCGCAATCCCCGCATACAGCAAAACGGTGAGTCCCAGTTTTCGTATCAGAAGGCCGGTAAACAGTGAAGGGACATACATCCCCAGCAGATGCAGCTGAATGACCAGTGCACCATCATTCATCGAGTGGTGGTGCGTAACGGAGAGGGGGGCCGCCGTCATCAGAAAAAGCATAACGAAGGAGCCAATAACCAGGTGAAACCAGGCCGTACGATAATCCGGACGTTTCATTAATTCCCGACTGGTTGGCGATACTCCCGGGATTGCCCGGGTGTCGGGGGAGGGGATGTCTCTTTTTGAACGATCGAGGAACAGAGCCAGGTTAAGTGCAGACAGAATCCCCAGTCCTGCCACAACGAGATAAACACCGGCAAAGCGAGGAAGTCCAGGGATATCCCGTGCAACAATCGTCAGTAACGGCCCCAGGATAGCGGCCACAACGCCGCCAATCATGACCAGGGAGATTGACTGCCCTTTCACTTCAGGCGGGGAGTGATCGGCAGCAACCAGACGATAGTACTGGCTGAAAGCCTGATAAATACCCACAAGAAAGCAGCCGGTGCAAAAGAGTAAAAAACTGCCGTTCTGCACAGCGAGAAAAGACAAAAATCCGCCCGCGGTACCGCATAAAGAGCCCAGAATAAACGCGAGTTTTTCGTTTCCGCGACCAATCATGCCGGCCGCAAACAGACTCGAGAACGCGCCGGCGACTGTGATGAGTGCAAACGGAACCGTCGCCAGTTGATCAGACGGCGCCAGCTGATAGCCCACTAGGGTGGCAATAGTCAGATCAACAGACACGGCACAGGTAAAAAACAGATTACTGACCGCTAGTATCACGGGGATCCTGCCAGGTATATATCGCATGGTGCCCTCCTATAGGGATTAACTTAACGACAGTAAAGCGAAAGAATCATCGGTTAAACGCTGCGTTAACTCTTCCAGGCTGATGCCGGGAGGGACAAAAAAAAGGGGGGACGGTTCACGTCCGGATGGACTGACCCCGGTATACCCGGCTGCGCGAACCTCTCTTTCCAGACGTATATCCAGCAGAAACCCGTTTTGTGTTGGTTCAAGAACAGCCACACCATGCCAGGGGACCCGGGAAGAAGAAGGTGATATCTGTACAGAATAATGCCCGTGTTTCTCATCTTTACGGTGTATCGACATACGCAGGGTGTCCGGGAAAAGGGATCGCACATCATCGAAGCCGGTTGTATTTTTACCTGCCGTATTGCTTTCATAAGCTGCAACGTATCTGGCAACAGCCTGCAGCACCTGATTCAGGATCACCCGTCTCAATAACTCATCATCTTCTTTCCGGGGGGTATAGATATTTTTCATGAACTGACAGTAAAACTCATCGTAATCAAGCGACTGCTCCCGGGCATATGTTTCAAGGAGTGGGTAGGGAAGAGCAAAGAGAAGCGGTTCAAAAAGCTGCTGGAGACGGGGATCCAGCTCCCGTAACGTTGTAAGAAAAGCCGCCCTTCCTTCTGCTTCATACAAATCTTCATATTCACTGATACATGCCATCAAAGTACTAAGTTTGGCGGAGTATTCAAGATCATTAAAATACCGGGTTTTCCATGATAAGTTATTCTGGATATCTTCATAGCGGATAAGGGACAGTAAATGACTATCCATATTGACTGTATTCATAAATGCCAGAAGATCGGTGCGATAGTCCCGTATCATTTTTCGCTCAAGCATATCGAAGCACGGATAACGATATTCATCCTGGATAGCATAAATATGTACCGGCGTAATGTCCGCCTGTATCCAATGTCTGAACTGTACCGGAGTCATTTCAGAATCTGAAAGCAGGAGTAAAAATGAGGTGAGATGTTCCGGGCATTCATAACTCAGGCATGTATCATTCTGCAGTATCGAGCGGATAAACTTTCGCCGGCGAATATACTCTTTTCCGGAATAACGATGCTTTAAAGCCTCTTCAATACGAGCCATCGTCTCACCACGTCTACCGGATGAAGGTTCTCCGACTTGCCGTAACAGTGACCTGGCATCATTACCCTGCGCTTTGAGTGCATCGGATACGGAATGAGCCAAGTTAAACAGACTGAGCTGGACCTGTCGGCAGCTGTCAGCCAGAGCATAGAGTATACTCAGGGTGAAGTATTCCCCAAGGTCCGGCAATAAAGAGTCATGTTTGAGTGGTGACGGTGTCCGGAAAGGTAACAATAATATGGAGAATGTCACCCGTCCAGATGAGTCAGTCTGAATATCTTCCACCCGTTGTGCGCGAGCCTTTGTACTTAGAGTTCCTCTTCTGATTAGCCGGGATGTCATGACTTCAGTAATAATCTCGCGAAAATCACAGGGATTGTCCTTATCAGCCCTCAAAAGATTCCTGAGTGCTTTGTTTGAGATTCTGTCTGTCAGTTGATCAATCAGAGCACCATATTTTTTACTTATCCATTCGTCAATTATTTCGCCAGGGACAATATGGTTTTCTTTTGACGGGATGTGTTCAGGGAGTGTCTGCAGTATGCCAAATGTTGAAGCAGTTTCATCAGTATGATATTCGTCATGACTGGTCGTAAAATGACTTAATACAGGTTCCATATTTATTACCTCTCCATTTCGTGAAAAATAGATAAAGCAAAAATGGTGCCATTAAAAAAAAGGATTTGGACAGCGTTTTTCGGAGTTCTTGCACCGATGGGAAGCAAATGTATCAGCCCTGGTGCAATAAATTTAATCCCATGCCGTTATTATTAAAATTGAAATTGATAAATTATCTTTTGATGTGTTTTTGAAATTAAAAAATAAAGGTTGTCAGGATAATGCGGGGTCAACTATTGAAAGCGATGTGTTTAATATTGCCATTGTTATCCTCGACTCTGAACCGGGGAAAATACCCTCTGCTTTTATCTCAGCACTGCAGCAACCGGGCCATCAATGGCCAGCCGGCTCATCTCTTCAAGCGCGGCCTCGGATATCACCGTCAGGCGAGACAGATCAACCGCCATTCGACCCAGTTTGCGGTAGCAAGCGTGGTAAACTATCCAGTCCACAACACAGCCATTCGTCAGCCAGCGAACGAGCACCGTCTCAGTGGCGGCTGTTACACGATCCAGTTCGTTTAATGTGTTCATGATTTTATTCTCTTTATACGACTATTCGCAGACACATTTTTCCTGTCACGATCGAATTTTTGGAAATGAAAAAATGCCATCGACGCTATGCTGAGGATGAACCATACCAATGAGTTTGAGTGGGGGGGATGGAGGATTGGGCAAAACAACGCTTAGTCCATTGTCCGCTCCGTGCCAGGAGCGGACATTCGCAATTTATTTAAATGAACCGCACAGCAAAATTCTTTTACCAGAAAATTCATCCCTTACAGGAGTCATGACTGATAAGACGCTCGCGACAAACATCCAGAATTCAGTTTCGTCAGTATATCGATACTTCGCGGGGCGAGGGGAGCGCGTCTTTTTAACCTTACCCGGAGAGCCAATAGCAGCCATAAGTTCGGATGGGTCGATACCCTCATCAAACATTATCTGACGAAGTGTTTCCAGTTTATCGCGGCGCTGACTTTCATTTGCAATGACGTAATGTCTCTTCTTCTCGTCGTTCTATAAGAATAATTTTAAACTTTTCCAGAACATCTTCCAGTACATCTAATGACATTTCACGAATCTGGGAACGTAAGGTACGGATATTATTTAACTGTGTAAGAGCATCTGACATAAAGAGACCTTTTAACATTTTTTCGTTGTTCAGTAAATACCAATGTCGACGGTTGCTCATCAACCCGATTTTTATTAATGAGCATTTTAATCCGATTGGTACATATTGTTATTAACGAGGTTTAGACTACTGATATAAATCTCTTATCGCAAGACAAAATTAAGAGGAATGTGCAAGAACAAAATTCCAACTCCTACGAAATGTCCCTGCATTTTTGCGGGTGCTAAAAACTATGATGCCAGGAGTCATCTAAAGAGCCTTTTATACCCTCATAACTTGTTGTTTCAGTCATACCTGATGAGCTTTAAATCAGGAGAGACATTTAGTGAATTAGCGCCGCCACTTAGTAAGGTTTTTCACAAATGGCAAGATGGACGCAGGGGAGAGACACCTGCATTTTGTCAGAGGGTAGCGAATTACTCTCTCTTTATAGAGGTGTTTCTAAAAAAGTGTAATGTAAAAAAAGCCTGCTGTTAGCAGGCCATAAAAGTTTTTAACTCATTTTTTGTTCGATTCTGATAAATAGGGTAAGCGTGCAATTAAACGTGGAGCAGAGAGCATGACAAAAATGCTATAAATATTTCCTGGCCGCATCAAGTATCTCCTGTGACGTTAACTCCCTGTCAGTAGCCACGTAAACAATACCATGATCGCCAGTTAAGGAAGGAAAACCTGCAGACATAATCTGAAGATGTGTTTCTTCACCGTTTGGATATTCCTGCCTGATAGAGGATATACCTTCCAGAACGGTTATGACTTTACAGGATTCAGCATTAAAGAAAACAAGGACTTTAATCATATTCTATTACCCTGTTCTCTCGTAGATATTAACTGGCAGATGCCATTAAGTTCAAAGCCATTACGCACTTCTTATTTAACTTGCGGTTAGCTTGAGCTTTTAGACTTTTTATGCAGTAGTACTGCACTTCATCACATCGGTTAGCATACTCATAATTTTGAAAAATAGGCTGATTAGATATTAAGAATAAACGACTTTCATCTGATTTAAGTTATGGATCTGTCTACTCAGGAATAATCCTTCATCGTTGTCGCAGACCCACATATATTCATTTATCGCAAAGTATTACGTTTGTAGCAGCAGGCCCTTTTTCACCACTCTGCATGGCGAACTCAACTTTCTGCCCTTCAAATAAGGTATTGAAATTCTCACCATGGAGTGCGGAGAAATGGACGAAGACATCTTTGCTTCCGTCAAGAGGTGAAATAAAACCAAAACCTTTATCTTCGTTAAACCATTTTACCAAACCTTTAATTCTTGTGGACATACTGACTCCCATTAAACATAATAGCATTAATAGCAAACGTATAAGATTAAACGTATGGACTCAAAAGAGGAGATATCAACGATAGCGCCTGGTAATGAGAACTGCCCGGAAAACTTCAAAATTTCATTCGTACATCGAACTGATGGGATTCATTAAGGCACATGGAATCGATATAAGCAAATTATCTTTTAGCCGTCCAGAGGTCCTGTAGGAAAAATAAAAATGGCTGAATGCCATTTTCAATGTATAGTCTTTACGTGTTTTCAGTAAGGAATTGACTTGTCCCATAAAATGACAGGAATTGTCAAAAGCTTTGACATTCTTAGTGGTAAAGGCCTCATCATCCCATCTGATGGCCGAAAAGACGTTCTGCTTCACATTTCAGCCGTTAACTTTCGAGAATCAGAATTACTCATCCCAGGAAGCCGCATAGAATTTTGCCGGATCAACGGTCTCAGGGGGCCTGTGGCTGCAAACATTTATCTTTCCTGATTTTCAGCGTGACAAAATAAACAGATCAAAACTTAACCACATGTGATACGGTGAAGTTCATTCATTGAAAGGTTAATGGTTATGTCTGTTATCAATTATGCAATGAAACTCTTCAGCAGTGCGTCTACTGCCACTGCTGCCTGTCCTGTTTGTGGCTTAAAATCAGTACAACCGTTGTCAAAAATCCGGCTCAACCAGACCATGCTTTGCCCCGGATGTAAGGCTCTGTTTATCTCCCGATGCTAGCTCGACCAAAACCGCAGAACAGAGCTCATGTCCTATACTTATGTTAGATTCCGGCAGCTGTTAAATCCCTGATGCCTGACGCACATCCTGAGAGAACGTTTCTGAACTGATTTCGCAACTGCTCCTGCGCGCTAACGTCGCATCAGAGCAATGCTATGAAAATGAACCCAAGAGCGTGGTTTAACCGCTCCCGTATTCCGATGAATGCTGCCGAAAACGTAACGTTTTCGGCGAACGATCCTGCCGGTGAAAGCTCGCCACGGTCAGAACTCTTTTCGACCGTCCAGATGGAACGCTACGGCCAGAAGCTGGCGCGGACTCATAAAGTATCACCGGATAAGCACCCTTATTATCTTCTGAAACGACTTGGTGACAATGAAGCCGTTATCACCCAAAACTGCTATGAGCTTAATGCAGGTAAAAAGACCAGTATCATGCCCGCCGGGGAGTGGTTGCTGGACAATTATTATCTGATTGAGGAACAAATCCGCACCGTCCGCCAGCACTTGCCGAAAAGTTTTGGTAAAGGTCTCCCGTCGCTGATGTCGCCGCTGAATTGCCCAAGAATTTATCATATCGCATCAGAGGCCATTGCTCACGGTGATGGCCGCTGGGATGCCACCAGTCTGACCAGCTATCTCGCTGCCTATCAACAGGTGACGCCGCTGACACTAGGTGAAATCTGGGCATTACCGGGAATGCTTCGCCTGGCGCTGATTGAAAATCTTCGTCGTATCAGTATGGAAGTGATAAAAGCGCAACAGGACAGAAACCTGGCAGATACGTGGATAACCAGGATTTTCGAATGTGCAGAGAGTGCGCCTGGTGATTTAATTATGGTGGTTGCCGATTTGGCGCGCTCCCGTCCTCCGTTATCCAGCGCGTTTGTCGCAGAACTGGTGCGGCGTCTGCAGGGGCACGGCAACGCGCTGTCGTTACCTCTTACCTGGGTTGATCAGTGCCTTCGGGAACAGGGAGTCACCACTGACATTCTCATAAATAACTTCAATCAACAGCTTGCCGCCAGCCAGCTGTCTGTCAGTAACAGCATCGCTGGCCTGCGATTACTGGGTGAAACGGACTGGGCTGATTTCGCCGAAACGATAAGCGTCGTCGAACAGGCATTAAGCAATGATCCTGCCGGTATCTATCCCCGGATGCACTTCAATACCCGGGATCATTACCGGCACGTAGTTGAGGTCCTGGCCAGAGACAGTGGGCTCAGCGAGCCTGAGGTTGCTGACAGGGTGCTGGCGCTTTCAGAGGAAAAAGCCCCCAATACACCGGAACATCATATTGGTTATTATCTCGCCGGCGAAGGTCGACAGGCACTGGATATACATCTTCTGGCAGACACCTCAAGACTCATACGCTTGCGGCACAGTTTCAACAGAATAACCCTGCTGTCATGGCTTGGCAGCCTGGCGTTGTTGACAACCGCAGCGACCGCGGCAATATTGCACGAAACTGCCATGCAGGGCGCAGGTTGGTTGTTAATCGCGGTGATATTACCTCTGGTTATCGCTTTAACTCAGTTAATGAGTGATTTACTCAGTGACGCAACCACCCGTTTTCGCGTTCCTCGCCCCTTGCCGGGGATGGATTTTTCAGCCGGTATTCCCGCTGACAGTGCCACTATGTTAGTCATTCCCTGCATGTTGACCAGCCACGAAAGTTTCAGCCAGCTCCTCACCAGTCTTGAAGTTTGCTGGTTGGGGAATGAAAACGAAAATCTCAGGTTCGCGCTGCTCACTGATTTTGCAGATTCTGAAAATGAACCCTCGCCGGAAAGTCACGCGCTGCTCAGACAGGCTATCGCTGATACGCAGGCACTGAATCGGCGCTACCCCTCCGGTCGACCACGTTTTTATCTGTTACATCGTCAGCCTGAATGGAACCCCTCGGAAGGAATGTGGATGGGCTACGAACGCAAGCGGGGAAAACTGGCGTTGCTGAACAGCTGGTTGCGCCATCCGGGAACGCAATTCGTCAGCGTTGCAGACATGCCGGCCCACCTTTTACCGGATCACATTAAATACGTCATTACCCTGGACAGTGATACGGTGTTGCCGCGCGATACGGCTCACAAACTGGTCGCGGCGATGGCCCATCCGTTGAATACGCCAGAGTATGATCCGGTACGCCAGAGGGTGGTCAAAGGATTTGGTATTTTACAACCCGGTCTTGCGGAGGAGATACCACGTAACGGTCAGGGGCGTTACGCCGCCCTGCGCAGCAGCATACCGGGTAATAACCCCTATTCTATGATGTCTTCGGATATCTATCAGGATCTCTTTGGGGAAGGATCGTTTGTGGGCAAAGGGATTTACGATGTTGACATTTTCATGCAGGCCACTGCCAATACCTGCCCGGAAAATCTGGTTCTCAGCCATGATCTCCTCGAAGGGTGCTATGCGCGCTCGGGTCTGCTGAGTGAGGTGTTACTCTACGAACAGTACCCTAATAATTATCTGTCCGACGTTGCACGCCGTTCACGCTGGATCCGGGGTGACTGGCAACTGCTTAACTGGCTGAAACCACACGTCAGAAAAGCCGATGGAACCCGTACCCGGAATCCACTGACCGCGCTTTCTTACTGGAAATTACTCGACAATCTGCGTCGCAGCCTGGTAGCCCCCTCCTTACTGGTATTGCTGTTCTTCACTCTGCTTTGGGTACCCAATCCGGTTTACTGGCTGGGCATACTGTTGCTGATATGGCTGTTGCCAGCCCTCCTCTGCATTAGCCACGACCTTCTGCATAAACCTCTGCGTCGCCGCGTGAAGTCGCATCTGTTACTGGTGGGGGCGGGCGCGCTAAAGCGTCTGTCAGGTATCAGCCTTAATTTTGCGATACTGCCGCACGAAGCCGGATATTCGCTGAAAGCGATCGCCGTGACGCTATGGCGACTGGGGATAAGCAGGCGTCACCTCAGCCAGTGGGTCAGCCACAGCCAGGACAGCAGTCAGGCCAGACCCACTGTTGCACGTTTTTATCAGGCGATGTGGCTGAACGTTGCCGGTGGCGTGGCGCTGACAATACTGACCGGACAATTTGCCCCACAGCTGCTGGGGATTGCGTTACCGATCGGTTTGGTATGGTGTGTGGCACCGCTGCTGATGAGCTGGCTCAGTCGCCAGCCCGTGCGTAAGGTTTTTTCGCCTAATCAGGAACAAAAACAGCTGTTACGCCAGACAAGCCGTGAAATCTGGGCTTTTTTTGAAACATTTGCCACAGCAAAAGAGAACTGGCTTCCGCCTGATAATTATCAGGAAATACCACAACCGACGGTGGCACACCGAACCTCTCCTACCAATATTGGTCTTTCACTTATGGCTAACCTGACGGCATGGGACTTTGGCTACCTGCCTGGCGGAGAGGTGCTCCGGCGCGTGTCGCTCACGCTCGACACGATGGATAAAATGGAGCACTACCGGGGCCATCTCTACAACTGGTATGACACCCGTACGCTGGTCCCCCTCAGTCCACGCTATATCTCCAGCGTCGACAGCGGCAATATGGCTGGGCATTTATTGACCCTGCGTGCAGGCCTGTCCGCCATGCGTCATCAGCCTGTTTTAAGCAGCCAACAGATACTGACAGGACTGAACGATACGCTGGATATTCTGGAAAAACAGTGGGGTAAGAACCCACCTGACAGCCTGAGACTGCTGCGCAAGCATTGCCTGAACGCGGTGTCGCTCTCTCCGCAGGCGCTTTTCAGCGAACTGAAAAGCATGCGCACCCAGTGCAACCATCTGACCAGCGCATGCCATCAGGGATCTCCTCTTCAGATGCGCTGGGCTGGACATCTGGAGCATCAACTGGTTCAGCTTTGCCATGAGTGGTCTCTGTTGCTTGGCTGGTTGCCTGCATCCTGGAATGAACAGACGCTGCCGACGCTGAGCGAGCTTGCCCGTCCGACATTAACCGGTACAGGAACGCCTCCGGCGTCAGTGACGGAGCAGGCCCGAATGCGACTCAATATTATCACCGAACTGGAACAGCGGCTGGATGAGCATGCCCGGATGGATTTCGCCTTTCTGTACAGTGAAGCAACCAGTCTGCTCAGCGTCGGTTATAACTGTGACACCAATATGCCTGACAAGAGCCACTACGATCTCCTGCCGTCTGAAATTCGCCTGACCAGTTTTCTTGCCATTGCGACTAATCAGCTGCCTCTTAAAAGCTGGTACGCGCTGGGTCGATTGTTTACCACGATTGATAATGAAACTGCCCTGATGTCATGGAGCGGATCCATGTTTGAATATCTGATGCCGAATCTGGTGATGCCCACCTGGCCCGGAAGCCTGCTCGATGAAATGAGTCAGTCGGCGGTTATGCGCCAGATTCACTGGGGGAAAGAACGCGGGGTACCATGGGGTGTTTCAGAGTCTGGCTATCATGCTTTTGATGTTCAGCATAATTATCAGTATCAGGCATTTGGCGTACCGGGGCTCGGTCTGCGCAGGGGACTTGCCGATGACATGGTTGTCGCTCCTTACGCCACGCTGCTGGCGCTGATGGTTTCCCCACAGAGAGCTTGTGAGAACCTGTTCAGGCTGCAAAAAAATGGTGCATGCGGAGAATACGGTTTTTATGAAGCGCTGGACTATACCCCCTCACGTCTTGCAACCGGTCAGCTCTATGCGGTGGTACAGTCCTGGATGGCGCATCACCAGGGTATGGCATTTCAGGCGCTGGCTCATGTGCTGCTTGATGCCCCCATGACTGAACGCTTTATGTCCAGTACGGTATTCCGGTCAGCGAGTCTGCTGTTACAGGAGCGCGTGCCGGATGCGGTCGATCTGTACAGTCCGCGCCGTCATTTTGAATCTCATGAGGGCATGGTCAAACCCGTTCGCTATGAACCCCGTATTTTCTATAGCGTGGATACCCCCGCTCCGGATATTCAACTCCTGTCCAACGGCCATTATCATCTGATGTTGACCGCGGGCGGCGGCGGTTACAGTCGCTGGAATGATATTGCACTAACGCGCTGGCGCAGTGATACCACCCGTGATAACTGGGGAGCATTCTGCTACATCCGCGATACCCAGACGGGAGATGTGTGGAGCAATACCTGGCAACCAACAGGCTACACCAGCGGACAAGACGAGGAAGTGTTGTTCACCGATGCGGGGGCAGAATTCAGACGCAGCTTAGGGGGACTCAGCGTCAAAACTCAGGTGGTGATCTCTCCGGAGGATGATGTTGAATTGCGACGGCTCACACTGATTCATCGTGGTCGCAAGCCTCGCTCTCTGGAGCTGACAACCTATGCTGAAGTGGTACTGGCACCTGATGCCAGCGATCTGGCACACCCGGCATTCAGCAATTTGTTTATTCAGACTGAGCTGGATCCTGAGCGTGACGCTATTCTTTGCCACCGGCGCCCGCGCTCACCGGATGAACCGGGCCCTTGCCTGTTTCACATGATGGTGGTGCACGGCGATAACCGACATAACGTGTCGTTTGAAACGGACAGGGCAAGGTTTATTGGACGTGGCAGAAACCCTGCGAATGCACAGGCAATAGAGACGGGAGGGATGCTAGGCAACACGTCGGGCTCGGTGCTGGATCCGATACTGGCAATTCGCAACGCCATCATTCTGCAGCCGGGGCAGCCGGTTACGATTGATATCATTTATGGCATCAGCGAGACCCGTCAGCAGAGCCTGGCGTTGCTGGAGAAATATCGCGATTACCCTATCGCCGATCGCGTCTTTGAACTGGCCTGGTCTCACAGTCTGGTGGTATTGCGCCAGATGAACGCCAGTGAAGATGATGCCACGTTGTTCAATAATCTCGCCAGCGCTGTGCTTTACCCTGTCCAGGAGCTGCGCGCCGAAGGCCAGGCGATCGGCCGCAACCGGCGTGGCCAGTCCGGACTGTGGGGCTGGGCAATTTCAGGGGATCTGCCGATAGTGCTGCTGAGTATAACCAGCGAGGAAAGTATCACCTCAGTGACCACACTGATTCAGGCACACCGTTACTGGAGACAGAAAGGGCTGGATGTTGATTTGGTTATCCTGAATAACAGCCCCGGCGGCTACCAGCAGGGATTACAAAATCAGATTATGGAGTTAATTTATGCCGGGTCTGAAGCCAGTCTGCTGGATAAAAAGGGCGGGCTTTTTGTCCGCAACGGTGAGCATCTCTCCGCTGAGGATAAGTTGCTTTTGATGAGCGTGGCCTGTCTTTATCTTGATGACCGCGCAGGGGGTATTAATGAGCAGCTTAACCAGCGTATTCATACGCTGAAATCGCCGGCAAGGGCATTCATTCCGCGTGCTGTGCGCGAGCGTAATCAACATACGGACTGGAGCCCTGATACCAGTCAGTTATGCCATTTCAATGGGTACGGTGGATTTTCTCTGGATGGGCGGGAATATCAGATCGTCCTTCGGGAAAATGCGCTTACACCGGCTCCCTGGTCGAACATACTGGCAAATTCTCGTTTTGGCAGTGTGATCTCAGAGGCAGGGCAGGCCTATACCTGGTATGAGAATGCCCATGAATACCGGTTGACGCCGTGGGAGAACGATCCGGTGAGCGATCGCAGCGGCGAAGCATTTTACCTGCGCGATGAAGAGAGCGGGGAGTGCTGGTCGCCGACGGCTTTACCTGTTCGCGGACACGGTGATTACCTGACCCGCCATGGTTTTGGCTACAGCGTTTTTGCCCATCGTGAGAGTGGTATAGACAGCGAGTTGACGGTCCTGGTTGCTGAAGAAGATCCGGTTAAACTGGTGCTCCTGACGCTCAGTAACTCTTCGGGACGGACACGTCAACTTTCCGTCACAGGCTATGTAGAGTGGACGCTCGGAGAAACACGAACGCGCTCAGCCCCTCACATTGTGACACATGTGGCCAGAACGCCCGGCGGCTGCGGGATACTTGCGAATAACTTTTATGGTGATAATGGTGGCGGCCGAACTGCATTTTTTGCCGTCAGCGGTAATGACTGTTCTCTGACAGGGGACCGCCGGGAGTTTATTGGCCGTAATGGTTCCCTTCACGCCCCTTCGGCCATGAAACTGCAAAAGCTTTCTGGTAAGACGGGGGCCGGTCTGGATCCCTGCGGAGCGGTGCAATCGGCGGTTACATTAATTGACGGGGACCAGAGGACGTTTATTTTTATCCTCGGCGCAGAGGAGAATGATGTTTGTGCTCAGGAGATGCTGGCCCGCTACATGAACGAGGATACGGTCCGCCAGGAGCTGAACCGGATTCATAATCACTGGCACAATGTTCTCGATAAAATCGTAGTTAACACCCCCGACACGTCCGTAAATTTACTGGTTAATGGCTGGCTGTTGTATCAGACGGTCGCCTGCCGTCTTATGGCCCGGAGTGGCTACTATCAGTCTGGCGGTGCATTTGGTTTTCGCGATCAGCTGCAGGATACGCTGGCTCTGAGCCACGCTGCTCCGGACCGGATGCGTGAACAGATAATACTCTGTGCATCACGGCAGTTTATCGAGGGGGATGTGCAGCACTGGTGGCACCCGCCACACGGCAACGGTGTGCGTACCCGCTGTTCCGATGACTATCTTTGGCTGCCGCTTGCTGTTTGCCACTATGTTGAAACGACGGGGGATATGGATGCACTGGAAATACGCATTCCTTATCTGGAGGGACGCTCGCTTCAGCCTGGTGAAGAGTCTGTCTATGACACGCCGGTCATCAGCGGCACCGAAGAGACACTCTGGTTACACTGCGTCAAAGCTATTCACTATGGACTTCGCTTCGGGGAGCATGGCCTGCCGCTGATGGGTGCTGGTGACTGGAATGACGGGATGAACCGGGTGGGTATCGAAGGCAAAGGTGAAAGCGTCTGGCTGGGCTTCTTCCTGTACGACATTTTGCAGCGGTTTGCAGCGCTGGCGGAGCGCAGGCTGGATGAAAGCGTCGCCGCGATGTGCCGTTCACAGGCTCTGCGCCTGCAAAGTAATCTCGAAGCCCACGCCTGGGATGGGGAATGGTACCGGCGCGGGTATTTTGACGATGGTACTCCCCTGGGATCGAAAACCTCACAGGACTGCCGGATTGATGCGATTGCGCAGAGCTGGTCTGTATTGTCCGGCGCCGCGAGCCCGGGACGGTGCGCAAAGGCCATGCAGACGCTGGATAAGCACCTTGTGGATAACGAAGGAGGGCTGATCAAACTGTTAACGCCTCCTTTCGACGGACACGGTCCAAATCCGGGCTACATACAGGGGTACCTGCCAGGCGTGCGGGAAAACGGAGGGCAGTATACGCATGGCGCCATCTGGGCAGTGATGGCCTTTGCCCGAATGGGGAATGCCGGACGAGCCTGGCAACTCTGGTCAATGCTCAACCCTATAAATCATACCCTGAATGCGGACTCTGTCGGGATTTATAAAGCTGAGCCTTATGTCATGAGTGCTGATGTCTACAGCGTCGCTCCCCATACCGGACGTGCAGGGTGGAGCTGGTATACCGGTTCCGCAGGCTGGGCCTGGCGTTTACTTACCGAGGAATTACTGGGGATAAAACGTTCCGGCACTGAGTTTAGTGTTCATGCCCGGTTACCGGATGAGTGGTCGTCTTTTTCTATGGCATATCAATATGGTGAAAGCCATTATCAGATTAGTGTTTCACGCGGCGATGCAGAATATTGCGTGACACTGGATGGTGTTCTCCTCCCTGATGACAGAATACCGCTGAAGGATGATGGACAAAACCATACGGTTGAGATCATTCAGAACTGACACTGAGCCCGGAGGTGCATTAACGTCTGCCGTTAATGCGCTGATTATCCCTGAGAACATCAATCGCAGTCTGCATGGCGATTTTGTCATCCCGCCTTTTTTGTTTGTCCTGCATGACCTGAAGGTATTCCAGCAAGGTGCGGGTATTAATCGGCCGGCCCTGTTTACCCACAGCCAGCACGGCTTCGCCAAGAATAATTTTCACTGGCGGTAGTTGTGCCGGATACCAGTCAAGGGTGTCTTCTGATTTCATCTTAAATTTCTCACGGAAGGGTAGTGTACCATAAATCAGACGTTCAATTTTCAATATCTGATATACTGATTCAGACACAACTTAACATAACTTATGCCAGTTATTTTTATATTAAAGCGTATAATAATCACTGTATTCCTCAGAGAATTATTTATGTCCCATACAAATGGGCTCAGGTATTTTAAAGAAAGACCGGTTCATGTTGCCTGCCCGGCATGCGCACACAGAGCCGATCAAAAAGCAGGTAAACTAAGAAAAGATGCGGTTCTTGAGTGCCCTGCCTGCGGACTGCTCTTCAGACCTTCAGAATGCTGGTGTATCGGCGGCTGATCAGCTTCTGCCACTTAACGTCAGTGATGTCGGGAAATGACAACATTTCTCCTGTAATGCAGTTGTCGAGGGTATGATAATGAAATCTAAAAAAACTGTTTTTATTGAAGGACATATCCTGTCAAACAGCTGTCACGGGCAGGCCGGTCAACCTTTCTGTATTCACCGGGTCAGGTTTAGTAATGGTAAATATGCGATTATCCGGGTGGCATCCGGGATATGTTTCAAACCAGGCGAAATTATTCAACGAAACGATTGTGAGTGGTTTTATAAACTTACCAAAATTCGGCTTCTTTCTTTTGAGTACCTTGATGATGATGAATCAAGAAGACAATTTCTTGAGTATCAATGATAAAACATGGATTTATAACAGAATAGCTTTGCTGGCTTACAATTCATTCCTGACTCTTTAAATTCTTTACCTGTCATTGCAAAGTTATTTTTTCTGAATTCAGATGGCTTTAAATTGTCTAAAACAAAATGTATCGCTCAAGACGAATTGCTTCATTGTTTTCCTTTTGCGTTATAACCTTCATTAGCATTAAGGAAATTTATGGCACAGACTTTTACTCATAATTTACTCCATCCTCGCCACTGGCTTACCTGGTCTGGTTTGGGTCTGCTGTGGCTTCTCGTTCAGCTTCCTTACCCGGTTTTACATATTCTGGGCTCTGGTCTTGGAAAAATATCCAGACCCTTCCTGAAACGCCGGGAAGGGATTGCGAGTAGAAATATCGAACTTTGCTTTCCCGAGATGACACCGTTTGCCCGGAGCCAGATGGTCAATAAAAACTTTGTTTCTCTCGGGCTGGGACTGATGGAAACAGGAATGGCCTGGTTCTGGAGCGATGCGAGAGTCAAAAAATGGTTTGATGTCGAAGGGCTTGAAAACCTGACCGGTGCGACCAGAGGGGTAATGGTTGTCGGGATACATTTTATGTCCCTTGAATTGTGTGGAAGAGTAATGGGGTTATGCCATCCTATGATGGCAACGTATCGCCCACACAATGATCCATTAATGGAGTGGGTACAGACAAAAGGGCGTATGCGTTCAAATAAGGCTATGATTAATCGACGTAATTTATCAGGTTTTGTTCATGCGCTAAAAGCTGGTGAGGCCGTGTGGTTTGCACCAGACCAGGATTATGGGTCTAAAGGAAGCGTTTTTGCACCTTTTTTCTCGGTAAAAAAAGCAGCCACGACGAACGGAACGTATGCTCTGTCAAAACTCGCTGGTGCAGACTTGCTCACACTTAGCATGATTCGACGTAGCGATAAAAAAGGTTATCACATGTATATCAGCAATCCGCTGTCAGGCTATCCAGGGGAGGACAAGGTCGCCGCAGCGGCTTATATGAACAAGATCATCGAGCGTGAAATTCTCCGTGCCCCTGAGCAATACCTGTGGATGCATCGCAGGTTCAAAACGCGTCCTGAAGGCGAAGTCTCTTTATACAAATGAACCACTCAACTTGTCATGAGCCAGAATCTATCTTTCTTGCCACTGCGTATTTGTAAAAAATGCGATAAAGAATTTTCGATCGGCTTCATGTTAACGATGGCGTAACTGACAACCAAGGTTAATCAATTGAAACTGTGCGGATTTGAAGGTCCGCTTCTCGCTCATGGCGGACCTTTGACTCAGTTAGCTTGTCCGCTCCGTGTCATGAGCGGACGATGAAAGTCAGTCTCATTAGTAATGTCATTGTTGAGCCAGAGAGGATCGTTTCTTTTTGGCTTGACAGCGATATCTCGTCAGAAAATCAATTACTCAGATGTTATGTTTCTCAGCTCAGCATCCACTGCCAGACGGAGATACCGGCCGTCGCGCTTTGACATATTTTCGGCGTCAGGCCGTGCAGAAGTCGGGGACGGCGACCTTCTGGAACAGGTGCGGGCTGGCCACGACGGATGAGGGATATGCCGGAAGTTTCGCAAGGAACGCGGGATCGGTGAAGGCGGCGCGGACCGCCTCAGTTGACTCCCACACCACATAGTTCAGGTAAGTCGGACTATCGCCGATCGCCAGATGTAGTTGCATTGAAATGAAGCCTGGGTGCTTCGTAATGACCCCGGCAGCCGCCCTGAAAGAGTCCAGGAAGCCCGCTTCGTCTGCGGGCTCGACGACCGTAAACAGGTTGATGAGCACAAGAGGCGCGGCCGCGATACCGAGTTGGCGGTCAAACGGAAATTTCTCGTCCAGAGGTTTGAATGGTTTTATGGCGGTCATGGCGGAGCTCCTGTCTGTTGTGAAATTGAAGTGGGTTGATCGATGCCGTTTTCACTCAAGCGAGCATCGACTGCTGGGCGAAGATACCCGCCATCGCGCCTTGCCATGTTGCCGTAGTGACCGAGGGCATTCCCGGGTTGGCGAGGTCGCCAGCGGCGTAAATGCCTGGCATGCTGGTTTCGCGGCGCTCATCGGTCTTGAGGGCGATGCCGGTTGGCGTATTGACCGTGGCGAGGCCCAGTGTGTCATGAAGGCTTGCGGACGGCCTGGTTCGCGGATGTGCGAACAGGATATCGACTGCGACATCGGGGCCGGTATCGATTTTGATGGTGGCACCATGGCTCCCGTGACTTGCGATTTCAGTGATCCGGCCATCAACGAGAGGTACCTGGCGGGCCGTCAGATCGGCACGTATGTCGGGGGGGATGTCGTGACCATTGCCGAAAACGGTCAACCTGTCTGTCCAGTCGTGAAAGAGCCTGACCTGGTTGTGGGACTGTGGCCCGGACCAGACGAGGCCCCAGTGCTGGTCGGCGACTTCAAATCCGTCGCAATAGGGGCAGGGGATGACGGATGTACCCCAGCCTTCGGCAAAGCCAGGAATATCAGGCATCTGGTCAGTGATGCCATAGCTCAGGATCAGGCGGCGCGCCCTCAGGCTTTCGTTGTCGTCAGTGACGACGCAGAAATCGTCGATGGTACCAGTTACGCTCTCGGCCCGCGCATTGACCCGTCTGATCGTAGGATAGCGCGCCAGCTGCTGGCGTGCCTCGACCAGGATGTCCAGCGGCGGCTTGTGATCGTGGCCGAGCACACCATGTGAAAGGCCGGCAAAGCGATTGCGCGGCCGGTCAGTGTCGAGGACCGTGACCATGCGGCGGGCACGGCCAAGCTGCAGGGCGGCGGCAAGACCGGCAAAGCTGCCGCCGATGATAATGACGTCATTCATGGTGATGGGCTCCGTGTTGTGGATGGAGGAAGATGAGCTAGGGCTGGCGCACCTTGCATATTTATGAAACTGCGTGGTGTCCTAATTTGGTAATTATGATACTGTCAAGGACTGTATTTCGTGACCAATAAAAACAGCCAGACCCGGCGGGGCCGGCCTGTCAACGAGGCGCTTCGCCAAACTATCGTTGACGCCGCATCCGAACTCTTTTTGGAATTGGGATTTCAGGCCACGACCCTGGACAAAATCGCCCAGCGAGCGAGGATATCCAAGCTCAGCATCTATCGGCACTTCGATAACAAAGAGGCGCTGTTCAGTGCGGCCATCGTGGCCGGCTGCAGTCAGTCGTTTTCGCCACAAGCTCTTCCGGAGGGTGTTGAGGGTTCGGTTGAAGAGCAGCTGATAGCGGTAGGAGCACTCCTGCTTCGTACGCTGTTGAGACCAGACGTTCGTAGTGTCGAAGCCATGGTTATGGCCGATAAGAAGAATCAAGCGTCGTTAACCAAGCTCCATTACGAAGCCGGCCCCGCTCATGTCATCGCCCAAGTCGAGGCCTTTTTGCATCAGCTGCACGCAAAGTCGCTTCTTAACGTGCCCGATCCTCACCAGTCAGCACGTTTGTTCTCCGCACTTTTCAAAGGCTCTGATCTTCTGATGATTGCGCGCTTCGATGAGGCCAGAGCAGAGAACGACAACGAAATAGAATCTTATTGTCGGTCGGCCGTCGCCATGTTCATCGCCGCACACGGCGGCATTCCGGGGGAGCTATCGCGGGCGTGATCTCGGCCTGTATTCCTGACTGCGTCCTGATCGCAACGTAACGTCTAAGTCATCTTTCTCATCAGTGGCCGAATGGTTAGCATGAGAGAGCGACTTCATTCGGTAAAAAAGGGGGAGATGTCCCCCCCAATTCAGTGGCTTACTTCTATAGTTATTATTAAGTGGGAGCAGACAGACTGGTCCGGCGGTCTCTCCGTCAGTTAAATACCGTGTTTTTTACACCCCCATCACACGGGCCATGATGGCCTGATGTAACCAGCGGGGGGTGGCCCAGGTCAGCACGGTAATCGCCTTGTTTCCCAGACCGGGTACAACGCTCATTCGCCCGGCTTCGAGAGCTCGTATACCGGCCTGTACCACCGGTTCTGGTTTCATCATCACCCCTTTTAACGCGGGGGTCAGTTTCTGTCTGGCAGCTTCCGCAAAACCGGTGTCGGAGATGCCTAGACACAGTGCGGTGACGACGATCCCCTCGTCTTTCAGCTCGCGGTGCAGGGCGTCTGAAAACCGGAGTACGTACGCTTTTGCGGCGGAGTAAACGGCAAAATTCTTTACCCCCTGCCAGGACAACAGACTGGCGACCATCAGAATATGTCCTTTACCCCGGATACGCATATCGGCGGCAAAAAGACGGGTCATGGCTGTCAGGCTGAAAATATCCAGACTGATCATATCCAGCGCCTCATCAAGGGATTGCTCTAGAAAGCGCCCCTGTAAACCGTAGCCCGCATTGTTGATTAATATATCGACCTGAATGTCGAGCTCCTGCAGACGATGGTGTAAGTCGCTGACCCCAGACATCACGGAAAGGTCCACCTGTTCCACCATCACATCAACCTTAAAGTGCTGGCGTAATTCCCGGGCAAGAGCGTCAAGCTTACTGAATTGCCGCGCCACCAGGATAAGCGATTTCCCCTGTGCGGCATACTGACGAGCGAACTCTTCACCAAAGCCGCCAGAGGCTCTCGTAATAAGCACCCATGTGTTATTTTTCGCTGACATGTTTATACCCCTGGTTATTCATAAAGTATGCTGACAGTGGTTGCCGGTATCATCTGGTTAATGTGCCAGGCCTGTATCTACTGCTTTTCATCGTCCGGTATTTGCTGAATGACGGATAACATCCCATCTGACGCTGCACGCCAGGGGGTGAGTGCCTGCATCCGGGCAAGAACTTCAATCCCGTGCAACATAAAGGGGACCGCAGATGATATATCCCCCCCTAAAACCCCCAGGTTCAGGGACGTGTGATAACCGGCATATTCAGTGCAGTCTTTAAGCCCGTTAAGCACCAGTTGCCGGGCCGTGTCATCCGCCATGCCTTTCCCGGTCAGCCAGCACTGTAATCCCTCCGCGAGGAAATAGAAGCCACTGGTCATGCAGAGATGTACCGTTGCCAGATCGAAATCTGATTCGTCTGACAAGACGGTCAGTCGTCCCAGCAGAGAAAATAAGGTCTGGATCTCTTTGTCAGCCTCCGTCAGGATCACGCTCGACTGATTGATTTCAGCGGCGAAAGTCAGCATCAGTCTGACGCACACTGGGTGTCCGAACAGTTTTTGCAGGTACGCAATAGAGAGCCCTGGCACCAGAGATACCGCATTGAACAGGCAGGATCGATTGAGGAGTCTGGTAAAGCCACCAAAGCGATGGTGCCGCTTTTCCCTATCATGATTGCCATGACCCTGTTGATTATCATCCTGCAGGTGCGGTCGATGTCGGCAATGGTGATGGTCTTCCTTACCGCGCCGCTGGGGCTGATTGGGGTGGTGCCAACACTGCTGCTTTTCAACCAGCCGTTTGGTATCAATGCGCTGGTAGGCTTAATTGCGCTGTCGGGGATATTGATGCGTAACACCCTGATCCTTATAGGGCAGATCCATCACAACGAACAGGAAGGGCTGGCGCCCTTCCATGCAGTGGTGGAGGCGACGGTACAACGAGCCCGGCCAGTGCTACTCACGGCACTGGCCGCCATTCTGGCGTTTATCCCGCTGACGCACTCGGTATTCTGGGGAACACTGGCCTATACCCTGATTGGGGGGACGCTTGGCGGCACTATTATTACGCTGGTGTTCCTGCCCGCCATGTATGCCATCTGGTTCAGGATACGTCCAGAGAAGCCTAAGGACTTAGAACACCAGGCTTCGGAGTGACGTTCTCTTAAATCAGACAGGGTCGCCAGGCTTCGTTCCGGCGACCCTGAATACATCGACAGAAATGATGAGGGGGTAATTGTAGCGTCTGGCTGTCACAAGCGAATAATCGTCATCGGCAGCGGAATTATCAGTCCTCTGAATCATAACGACCATTCACTCCGCCTTGTTCCTGGGACAATATACCTAAAGAACATGATGCTGTTTCATCGGCAATAGTCATTTCAAAGACGCGATAGAGGAGGCCAGAGTGATTCTTTATCACTCTGATGACATGACCGGAAGCGTTAAGGAGCTCATTGGCGCAGCTAATTTGTGCTCAGATTGAGCTTCAACCTGATCGACCATTAATTTTCATGACAACCCTTCGAAATCCCAAACTCTCTTGTGAGAAATACGAGAGAGGGCGTTACCTGCGATAAAAACTCGATTTTAACCTTAACAATTCTTAACATGTTTAACGGCTTTTTTTGAGGTTTTATCCTGCTAATGCATTGATATAAAATGGGTTATTTTATTTTTTAAGGCTGAAGATATAAAAAGCGTATGCATGCCATAAGACACTTCATATCGAAGCTACAGTCTTTTTAAACATCGCATCGTGGGGGTCTCTATCCAGAACAGTGTATGGCAGTTTTGATGCCCTGGTTCAGCGATAAGAAAAGTGAGCTTAAGTGCGTTGGTTGCGGGGGGGAAAGTAACCCAGGCGTAACCCCAAACAGGTTTTTAAAGACAGTGGCTTATGTAACTATTTGATTTAGATGGTGCCGATAATAGGAGTCGAACCTACGACCTTCGCATTACGAATGCGCTGCTCTACCAACTGAGCTATATCGGCCCTGCAAGAGGTGTTCACGAGCGTGAATCACGAGGCAAAAGGTTAGAACTTAGCGAGCGATGCGTCAATAGCCAGTGGAATCAACTGCCTATTTTTGCATCGCCCGTTCTCATTTACGCACGAATGGTATCGTCGCCGAAACCAATCCACTTATAGGTGGTTAACGCTTCCAGCCCCATCGGGCCGCGGGCGTGTAGCTTCTGGGTGCTGACAGCCACTTCCGCGCCAAGGCCGAACTGGCCGCCGTCGGTGAAGCGCGTGGAGGCGTTCACGTAGACGGCGGAAGAGTCCACTTCATTGATAAAGCGGTTGGCGTTACGCAAGGTGCGGGTCAGGATGGCGTCGGAATGCTGGGTGCCATGTTCGCGGATATGGGCGATAGCCTCATCCATATCAGCCACCACTTTGACGTTCAGATCCAGCGACAGATACTCGTCGTCATACTGCTCCGCTTTCACCGGCTCGACCTTCGCCGGGCCGTTCTGCAGCGCGGAGAGGGCGGAAGGGGCGGCGTGCAGGGTGACGCCGCTCTCGGCCATCTGCTTGCTTAACGCCGGCAGGAAGGTGTCGGCGATGTTGCGGTGTACCAGCAGCGTTTCCACGGTATTGCAGGTGCTCGGCCGCTGGGTCTTGGCATTGACGATGATCTTCAGCGCAGGGGCGATCTCGGCGGTTTCATCAACGAAGATATGGCACACGCCAATCCCGCCGGTGATCACCGGGATCGTTGACTGCTCACGGCACAGCTTGTGCAGGCCAGCGCCGCCGCGGGGGATCAGCATATCGATGTATTTATCCATCTTCAGCATTTCGCCCACCAGCGCGCGATCCGGGCTCTCAATGGCCTGTACCGCGGCGGCCGGCAGACCGCACTCCTGCAGCGCCTGCTGGATCACCTTCACCGTGGCGGCGTTGGTGCGCCAGGTCTCTTTCCCGCCGCGCAGGATCGCTGCGTTGCCGGTTTTCAGACACAGGGAGGCGACGTCGACCGTCACGTTGGGTCGCGCTTCATAAATCACGCCAATCACCCCCAGCGGGACGCGGCGACGTTCAATACGCAGACCGCTGTCCAGCAGCCCGCCGTCGATCACCTGGCCGACCGGATCGGCCAGATTGCACACCTGGCGCACATCGCTGGCGATGCCGCTCAGACGCGCCGGGGTCAGCGCGAGGCGATCAAGCATCGCTTCACTCAGGCCATTGGCGCGAGCTTCGGCTAAATCTTCCGCGTTGGCGCGCAGAATATCGTCGGTCTGCGCTTCCAGATAATCGGCGATCTTTTCCAGTACCTGGTTCTTTTCCCGGCTGGAGAGTAACGCCAGCTGCCAGGAGGCCGCTTTGGCGGCAATGCCCATTTGTTCCAGCATTTTCAGCTCCTTAACGGATGATCATATCATCGCGGTGGACGGCCACCGGGCCGTATTCGTAGCCCAGAATGGCATCGATTTGCTGCGAGTGCTGGCCGGCGATAAGGCGCAGCGCATCGCTGTTGTAGCGGCTGACGCCGTGAGCGATATCGCGTCCTTCGCTATTGCGGATGCGGATCACTTCGCCGCGGGAGAAGTTGCCGCTGACGATTTTGATGCCTTTTGGCAACAGCGAGCTGCCTCTTTCGAGGATCGCCTGAGTCGCGCCCGCATCGACGGTCAGTTCACCGGCCGGCGGGGCGCCGAAGATCCAGCGCTTACGGTTCTCCAGCGGAGACTCCTGAGCGTGGAAGCAGGTGCCTACCGGCAGGCCTTCCATCGCATGGCCGATGACGTCCGGGCGGTTGCCAGCGGCGATAATGGTATCAATCCCCGCGCGGCAGGCGACATCCGCGGCCTGCAGCTTGGTGCCCATGCCGCCGGTGCCGAGTCCGGAGACGCTGTCGCCGGCGATGGCGCGCAGCGCGTCGTCGATGCCGTAGACGTCTTTAATCAGCTCCGCCTGCGGGTTGCTACGCGGGTCGGCGGTGAACAGGCCTGGCTGGTCGGTTAACAGCAGCAGCTTATCCGCCCCGGCGAGGATCGCGGCCAGTGCGGAGAGATTGTCGTTATCGCCCACTTTGATTTCTGCGGTGGCGACGGCGTCGTTTTCGTTAATGACCGGGACGATGCTGTTATCCAGCAGCGCGCGCAGAGTGTCGCGGGCGTTGAGGAACCGTTCTCTGTCTTCCATGTCGGCGCGGGTCAGCAGCATCTGGCCAACGTGAATGCCATAGATAGAAAACAGCTGTTCCCACAGCTGGATCAGACGGCTTTGTCCCACCGCGGCCAGCAGCTGCTTGGAGGCGATGGTGGCGGGCAGTTCCGGGTAACCAAGGTGCTCGCGCCCGGCGGCAATGGCCCCGGAGGTCACGATGACAATACGGTGTCCCATGGCGTGCAGCTGTGCGCACTGGCGCACGAGCTCGACGATATGGGCGCGGTTCAGGCGGCGGGACCCGCCTGTTAAAACACTGGTGCCCAGTTTTACCACCAGCGTCTGGCTTTCACTCATGATTCTCTGCCGTTCAAAAGGAATATCGATATCGAGCTGATGTTGTAGCAGGAGTCGGCCCGCTTGCCAACACCCGGGGCGGCGGGCGCGCCATTTTATTGCGCGGGATCGGGCATTCTGGATAGGGGATGTGACAAAAATATGTCAGATACATTTAAATACTCTTTTTTATAAAAAGTTCCACCTTGTCATAAATATTTAATCTCCCGGCGTTAAAAAACCTCCTGTTTTTGATGGGCGAGCGCCCGCAATTGAATAGCGCGTATAAATAAATCACCAGGACTGAATAATGAAAAAGAGTACTCTGGCATTAATGATGATGGGCTTTGTGGCTTCAACAGCGACGCAGGCAGCGGAAGTTTATAACAAGAACGCGAACAAACTGGATGTGTACGGCAAGATCAAAGCCATGCACTACTTCAGCGATTATGACAGCAAAGATGGCGATCAGACTTACGTGCGTTTCGGTATTAAAGGCGAAACGCAGATTAACGACGACCTGACCGGCTATGGCCGTTGGGAATCTGAATTCTCGGGCAACAAAACCGAGAGCGACTCGAGCCAGAAAACCCGTCTGGCATTTGCCGGGGTGAAGCTGAAGAACTACGGCTCCTTCGATTACGGTCGTAACCTTGGCGCCCTGTACGACGTGGAAGCCTGGACCGATATGTTCCCGGAATTCGGCGGCGATTCCTCTGCCCAGACCGATAACTTTATGACCAAGCGCGCCAGCGGCCTGGCGACCTACCGCAACACCGATTTCTTCGGTCTGGTGGATGGCCTGGATATGACCCTGCAGTACCAGGGTAAAAACGAAGGCCGTGAAGCGAAGAAACAGAACGGCGACGGCGTTGGTACCTCATTAAGCTATGATTTCGGCGGCAGCGACTTCGCCGTCAGCGCGGCCTACACCAGCTCCGACCGTACCAACGATCAGAATCTGCTGGCCCGCGGCCAGGGTTCGAAAGCGGAAGCCTGGGCGACCGGCCTGAAATATGACGCCAACAATATCTACCTGGCGACCATGTACTCTGAAACCCGCAAGATGACCCCGATCAGCGGCGGTTTTGCCAACAAAGCGCAGAACTTTGAAGCGGTGGCGCAGTATCAGTTCGACTTCGGTCTGCGTCCGTCCCTCGGCTATGTGCTGTCGAAAGGGAAGGATATCGAAGGGGTGGGTAGCGAAGATCTGGTTAACTACATTGACGTGGGCCTGACCTACTACTTCAACAAAAACATGAACGCCTTCGTGGATTACAAAATCAACCAGCTGAAAAGCGATAACAAACTCGGCATCAACGATGACGACATCGTCGCGCTGGGTATGACCTACCAGTTCTGATTGACCGCAGAACCACCCGCCGCAGCCCTGGCTGCGGCTTTTTTTTAGCGGCGATTCTTCGCCAGATGCAGGGTGTCGCTGTTCATGGTGATCTGCGCGTTATACTCCTTCGGCAGACGACGCGCCTGATAGAACGCCGATTCCCAGTAAGGGTTGTCCAGCGAAGAGCGCATCACGCCCTGGCTGCTCGAGGCGTGAAGGAAATTATGATCGGTATCGTAAAAGCCAACGTGCATCCCGGCCCGGGTGCGGAAGAAAACCAGATCGCCGGGACGTAAATCGCGCTTATTGACCCGCACGCCCATGTGCAGCAGCTCGCGGGTGGTGATCCGCTCCATCGGCAGGTTAAAGCGATCCTTCAGCGTGCGCCAGACGAAACCCGAGCAGTCGACGCCGCTTTGTTCAGTACCGCCCCATTCATAGGGGGTTCCCTGCCAGGTGTGCATCTGATCATGCAGGGCCGCCACCACCGGGATCAGATCGTCCGATCCGCTATCAATGGTCATATCCGCATGAGATTTTGTGTTCTTTGCCTGTTTCGGTGAGGAGGAGCATCCTGCCAACAACAAAAAAGGAATTAAAAAGAGAGCATGCGTCAGTTTTGGCTTCATATCGTTATTTTCGAAGTAGCAAGCAGACTGCTTTGTTTTATAGCCGATTAAAAAGAACGGCTGAATAAGCCGAGGCCGCCTTTACGTTTATTTACGATTAAAAATAAACAACCTCGGGATGGATCAGCCATAAAAGGCAGTTGTCACTTCCGAACGGCCTGTGCCAGGATTCTGATTAAACATTTCACGAGGCATTCCATGACGCATTACGCCATCTCTGGTGAGACTTTGCCCGGCGCCGCTTTCGACGCGGGGTGGATGACGTCTGCGCCTCATCATTGCTTCACCACGCTCTGCCCACCGCCTCCCCCTCCAGACCGGGTTGTTTTCGACGCTTAACGCCGTCTTTAGCAGGCGCTTACCTGCCGGTATGACGCTTGATACCTTGTGTTTGACGTTCTGGAGCATGCTATGCACGTTCGCTATTCTCTGCTCGCCTCGCAGGCGACAACGGCCATTTTTGTGCTGCTGTGGGGCAGCGCGGCCATCTTCACCCGCTGGGGACTGGACAACGCTTCGCCGATGGCGCTGCTGGTCTTTCGTTTTCTGATTGCCCTGGTCGCGCTGGCGCCGCTGACCATCGTCCGTCGGCGCTGGCTGCCCGCGCCGGGCACCCGCCTGCAGACAGCGGCCACCGGCCTGATGCTGATTGGCGGCTATTCGGTCTGTTACTTCGAGGCGATGGCTAACGGTGTGACGCCGGGACTTATCGCCACCATCATGGGGATCCAGCCCATCCTTACGCTTTGCGTGGTGGAGCGTCGCCTGCAGGGGCGGCGGCTGTCAGGGCTGCTGATTGCCCTGGCGGGGCTGGTGCTGCTGGTGTGGCGCAGCCTGGCGGCCTCGCCGATGGCGATGGTGGGGATCCTGTTTGCGCTGGCGGCTCTGCTGCTGATGACCTTTGGCGCGCTGTGGCAAAAGCGCAGCCGTCAGGCGCCGGCGGATGTCCTGCCGCTGCAGTACGCCGTCAGTCTGGGGCTGTGCCTGCTGATTGCCCCGGTCAGCGGCTTCCAGTTTACCGTTAACGCCGGGTTGATTATTCCGGTGCTGTTTCTCGGGCTGCTGATTTCGGTGGTCGCCCAGTTGCTGCTGTATCGTCTGCTGAGCGCGGGAAATATTGTCAATGTCACCAGCCTCTTTTATCTGGTGCCAGTGATCACGGCGCTGCTGGATTATCTGCTGCTGGGCAACCGGCTGCCGGCGGCGGCGATGGTCGGTATGATGGCGATCATCGGTGGGATCGTGCTGGTGTTCCGCACCGCGAAGGTCCGCGCCGGCTGATGGCGAGCCGGGCGCTGCGGCGTCCGGTTCATTTTCCTGTCATCTTTTTTACGCATGCTCCCGGCAGCTTATTTTGACCAGTAAGGGAAAGTACCATGGGCAACACGCTGACGATTTTTGATCTCGATAACACCCTGATACAGGGCGATAGCAGTACGGTCTGGAGCCAGTTTATGGTTCGCGAAGGGCTGGCGACGCAGAAGGGGTATCTTGCCCGCGAGGCGCGGCTAATGGCGGATTATGACCGGGGAGAGATGAATATCGCCGATTATGTGGCCCTGATTCAGGCGCCGTTGGCCGGAATACCGAAATCGGACGTTGACGCGCTGGTGGCCCGCTGCGTGCGCGAGGCGATCCTGCCCCGGGTCTATCCGCAGGCGTGGGAGCTCATTCGTCGTCTGCGGGCCGAGGGGGAGCAGATGCTGATTATCTCCGCCTCGGTTAGCCTGCTGGTGCAGGCGGTGGCCGCCGCGCTGGAGATTGATCAGGCGCTGGGCATTGACGTGGAGATGGTCGACGGCGGCTACAGCGGGGTCATTGCCGGGATCCCCAGCTATCAGCAGGGGAAGGTGGCGCGTCTGGCGCAGTGGCGCGAGGCGCATCCGCAGTATGACGGCGAGGTGACTTTCTATACCGATTCCATTAACGATCTGCCGCTGTGCCTGCATGCGGATCGCGTGCGGCTGGTCAATCCCTGTCCGCAGCTGCAGGCGGCGGGTGCCGGATATGGCTGGCCGGTGCTGAGCTGGCGGCTGGAATAGCAACAACGGTGAATAAATTAACGGCAGGGCGCACGAACCCCTGGCCGGGTAAGGCGCAGCCGCCACCCGGCGGAATAACGGTACAAGCGTAAATTTCCCTGTGCATACTGCGCCTGGCAGGGCTACAACTTCTATGTTATTTCCGGACAGATAGCGCTCCCAGTATTTTTTCTGCGCTATGTCACTCATGGCGCAGGGAGCGCACAGGGGGCGGCCAGTCGCCGCCGCCCCC